>Ga0123355_10009824_pt1 | contig 14605 bp, 8 predicted proteins | sample TergutEmb28metaG_3_FD_89872 | JGI IMG/M metagenome (GOLD analysis project Ga0123355, IMG submission 89872) | Embiratermes neotenicus P1 segment gut microbial communities from Petit-Saut dam, French Guiana - Emb289 P1 | ecosystem: Host-associated > Arthropoda: Insects > Digestive system > Gut ...
CCTTTGACAATAGGCGATAAATAATAGCTTGATTTTCTACCGATAGATCTTGAAGCATGTCCAGGATGTCTACTTCGTTGGCACTCGCGAGTAATTCTTTGAGTGCGGTCATGTCTTTGGATTTGAGATGAGACATTACTTCCTCATAAAAATCCGTGATTCTTTCTTCATTCATTGTTCGTACCTCCATCGTTTTTATAGTGTTTCCACGATGGCAAAATATAGTCATTACTCTTTAAAAAAGACTGATAATGCCGCCTCGCCTCCGGCGGGGGATAGCGGTCGATTTTCAAGGTGAAATACTATAAAAAACCACCGTTTTTAAACGATGGTTGAGCAAGCAAAAGCTATGGGGTAAAACATCACCTCATACCTGTGCGGACATAGCCATCGTTTGGGTAGTACTTACTACTTCCGTCTGGGTCCAATGCCCGCACCTCCAAAATTCAAAATAAAACCTCTGTCATCGTTTATCACAACAACAGAGGTTTCTACTTATTAATATATGCAAATCTATTTTCTTTGTCAATCCTACAGTACTCGTCGTGCCGTAACAAATGTCCTGACATAATACGCACTGTTAAAATTGCTGATTATAACGCCACCACTGCGAGTTGAAGACGAATGTATTAACTGTCCGCCTCCAATATACATACCTACATGTGAAACTGTTCTGCCTCCTGCTGTTGCAAAAAAGAGCAAGTCGCCAGGTCTTACATCCGCCCGGTCAACATGAGTACCGCTTGAAACCATATCTCTTGACCGGCGGGGCAGAGTCACCCCAAATGGGCGTAAAACATAAATGACAAATCCTGAACAGTCAAAGGAATAAGGACCATTTCCACCCCAGCGATAGGGTGTACCCAAACGATTCATAGCTCTGGCTATAACTTCGTCAATTATGCTGTCGTTGGGGGTTTCTGTAACTGTACTACGAGCAGGCGGGACGGGAATCAAGTCGGATACATCCATGTGATGTCGCTCTACAAACGCAAGCTCGCCTTCATATATTATACCGTACCAATTGCCATCATATGATACTACCGAAAAGGTATCACCCTGAAATGTAAGACTAATGGGCTCGCCTTCATTTGTGCAAGGCAGATCAAATATCCATGCGGCATGACCGGTCAGTGTACCAGTGGCACTGTAAAAAGCTACCCAATCTCGTGAAATATACGCATATCCTATTCCAGGAAAATATCCTCTAAAGAAATCACCTGACCTTGCTGTCACCCTTATAACTGTACCGCGTGATACCTGCCCTACACGGTTGGAGTCATTAATCTGAGGGGAAGAGCGTACATTTACAGGTGAACCTGTGACTGTAACATAGGTATCGGCCTGGACAGTAACTGCCATCACAAATAAGAGCCCGAGAGCGAATACCGTCGTAATAAAGAACTTTAGTTTTTTTGATACATTTATGATTGCGCCTTTGTTAGCAACTTTAGTCATATGTATCCTCCAATTTGAATTTGTTAATTTGAACTTATTAAGGAACTATTAATAAACTATTAAGGCAATTATATATGTGTGCATGATTTTGTCAAGAAATTTGATATTACATTTTTTTATCTTATATCCCGTGGGATATTATGTCATATATTTAAAAATATCGCAGATTATGCATATTAATGGCTTTGGCGCATTATAATCATTACCTTTCAAAAAAGGCTGATAAGGCTACCTCCCCCCGCCGGAGGCGGGGGGAGGTAGCAGCGGTCGGTTTTCAAGATGAATTACTATAGAATAAAATAAAGGACGTGAGAGCTTGCAATTTTTTATTCTTATTCTTACCGGGCTTGCTCTTGGGGCTGCCAATATTGTACCGGGGGTTTCTGGAGCTGCTCTTGCGGTTATCTTTCGGGTATACGATAAGCTTATTGAATCAATTAATTCGCTTTTTACGGATACAAAAAACGCACTCATGTTTTTGATACCTATTGGCATCGGTATGGCGGCAGGGATTTTAGTAGTTGGGACTGTATTGGATGGTTTTTTTGATCGATTTTCATTTCAGACTAGTGCATTTATTGCTGGGCTTGTTGCAGGTGGGATTCCTTTTCTTTATAGCCAGGCTGTTTCTCGGGGTGGGAGGCAATCTTCTCATTTTATTACTGCGGTTATTGCCTGCGGGGTGATAATCGCTCTTGTGCTTTTGAGACCAGATGGCAGTGGTACGGTTGTAGGTGAATTTGATTTGCGAATGGCAATTCTATTATTTTTTGGTGGGGTTGCAACAGCTGCGGCAATGGTTGTACCTGGTGTTAGCGGGGCTATGGTGCTTATGTTATTTGGACTTTTGCATACTATTATGGATACGATTTCGCTAATAACAGCATATTTGACCTCACCACTAGATTTTGCGCAACTTATGCCTATTTTGCAAATCGCTCTACCACTTGGGCTGGGCATAATTGTGGGGATATTTGTAGCTTCCAAGCTTATTGCATATCTCTTAAAGCGATTTTTTACCATCACATATTTTGCGATTATCGGAATGGTTATTGGAACGATATTTGCGGTATTTTATAACGAAGATACCTATGCGAGTATTGATTACATGACTATAGGGATAATAATTTTTGGGGTCATTGCTTTTGCATCCGGGATGATAATCGCATTAATATTTGGGAAACGCGAAACCGAAGAGTCTGCCCAGTAATTACACGCATATTTATTTTCCTATGTATACATAATATGAATAACCAACGGAATTTCCCCGCTACACAGCGGGTGATTTTCATTTGAAAGGAAGATAAATATGCGACTTAATAAGATAATTTTACTTGTAGCATCGCTAGTATTTATTATGGGTTTTGCCGCTTGCAGTAATCGAACTCTAGATTACCGCGAAGGCAGCATTCACCCGGCTGTGGCTAGGCCAGCTCGCACACGTGAAATCAGGCGTACTTCCCATGAAGTGCCTCGCTCGATTCCACAACAAACCTGGTCTCAGCCGGCAATAACGCGCACGACACCTAAGCCATACATTCCACCGCATGTACCTACACCAACCGCTGCGCCAACTGCAATCCCCATTGCAACGCCTACTCCAAGATTGCAAGAAACAAGCAATAAACTACCTGTAGTAATCGCTGTCCCACCGGAAGCACGACCATCTCTTTTCGGAAAAGTGCTGGGAGCTCACACAACGAAGTTTAATGCCGAAAAAGCGAATCGTGTAACCAATATCACCAAAGCAAGTGATAGTATCAATGGACATGTAGTACAATCGGGATCATCATTTTCGTACAATCAAACTGTCGGTCCTACAATCGAAAGACGAGGATACAAAAAGGGTATAATTTTCGTAGATGGGGAGAAAAAAGAGGGCTTTGGGGGCGGGGTATGCCAGGTGTCAACAACACTTGCAATTGCCGCAGAAAATGCGGGAATGACAATAACCGAACGCCATGACCATTCCAGACCTGTGACCTATGCAGAAGAAGGTGACGAAGCCGCCACATCATATGGGGGAATAGATTTCAAATTTAAAAATGAAAAACCATTTCCAGTAGTGATAAACTCAACCGTCCAAGGCGGGATGATTTCTGTGGATATAAGGGAAGCTGGGTAGCATGTAGGCAGAAAAACAAATATAGTCATTATCCTTCAAAAAGGCTGATAAGGCGACCTCCCCCCGCTGGGGGCGGGGGGAGGTCGCGGTCGGTTTTCAAAGTGAAATACTATAAATATTTGCTAAAAAAAGTGGTATGCTTTCATACCGCTTTTTTTATGTTTCGAAACATAAAAAGTGGTATACTTCATACAAAAAATGAATGGAGACTCTTGTGGAAAATTTCGAACTATGTATTGGTCCAATTGAAAATTATGTGACACCCGAGTTTCCTACATTTGAAAATGACAACTCCGCTCTGCTAAAAAAACTACCATTCAGGTGGCAAAAATGTGCAAAGGCTCTAGCTGGTTTGGGTTTTATAGGAGCACTTGCCCTGTCAGGATGTGGGAGCGGCAGAAATGCAGCTTCAGCGAGGGATATCTTCCCATATGGGATAGTGCATAATCTCAGTTATACGCAAGGTAGTTATAGAGGCTACAGTGAAGATAATATGCTAATCCGACTGCATACAGGTGGCATGGGTAGCTCATTCTACATGGTACACTTAACTGAGCAAGAAGTCTTTGGTATTATCCGCGCACGGCTAGAAGCAGCGGGGCTTAATTTTGATGCGCTGCCACCGCCTGGGGTTGTTTTAGCTGATATGTATGAAGGTGAATATTTTTACTATCCTGCTCTGTTTGTGAGCAGACGGGCTGATAGCCTTGATTTTGATTTGTTTGATGAAGAAAGGAATGTTGCAATCAAACATATAAGCTGGATAGGCACCGGTCGATCATTTGGGCAAACCGAGCAGCAGATTGCTTCCATGGTTGAGAGGATACTCACAAAACATGCAAGTGATATTAATATTGGCACATTTTATAGTACTGGACGAGTTGTTAGTGGCATTTCATCAAGAAGCAGCGTATCTTATCAAAGGATAGCGGCATCACGACCGATTCTCGTGAGACAACTTATCAATCAAGCAGATATATTTATTGCACAATTGCAATCCGAAGGCATACTAGAAAGATTTCCTGATATTAGCGTTATAATAAATGATGCGCCTTTTGATCATGGAGAACATCCCATTCTCATAAACAATCAAAATATGGTCCCAGCACTTGAGCTTTTTAAGGCGTTGGGAATGGATGTTGAAATAGACGAACGCACATATAGCCATTCGATTACAGGCACAAAAAACAACAGAGAAATATGGGTTAGCACGTGGGGTGGTATTAACATTAACCGTAATGTTAATAGAAATCGCTTTGGTGATTGGCCAGAAGACATACCCGTGATGTTACACAACGACATAATCCTAGCCCCGCTCCAATTTGTTGCGGACTTTATCGGGGCATCCATTGACTGGAACGAAGATGAACGAGTAATTCGAATTCAAACTAGGAATTAATAATATGCAATTGACCCTTCATGTTACCAATCAGTGTAATCTGAGCTGTAAATACTGCTTTGTAAAACGCGGACCTGAGCGCATGACGCGAAAGGTTGCTTTTGCTGCTGTAAAAATGGGTATGGGTGATAAAAATACATCCGGGTTACTCTTTTACGGCGGTGAACCACTGCTAGAAAAAGAGCTTATATATGATGTGGTAGCTTATGCAAAAAAAATTACTAAAAAAACTGGACATATCTTTTATTACAAAATAACAACAAATGGTGTGCTGTTGGATGAAGACTTCATAAGATTCGCAAACGAAGCCAATATGTCTATTGGATTATCATGTGATGGACCGGCACAAGATTATTGCCGTAGCTCCAATGATGGGATAGGGGCTCTAGCTGATCTTGAAAAAAAAATCTCGCTACTTTTGACACATCAACCTTATGCTATGGGATTGAGTGTAATAGACCCGACAACCGTTGATAAAGCCACAGAAGTTGTCAAATATCTATTCGAAAAGGGATTTAGATATATCCATATGGGTGTCAATTATTCTAAAACAGTAGCATGGACAAAGGAACGACTTTTAATACTAAGAGATGAATATAACAAAATCGCTAAGATGTACATAGATTGGACGCGAGCAGAAAACAAATTTTACTTTTCATCCTTTGATATGAAAATATTATCGCACTTAAAAGGCGAGAAATACAATATCGACAGATCATTGATGAATATGAATCAACCCTCTGTTGCTCCTGATGGCAAAATCTATACAGTGTCAAAGCATTTAAATAATCCGATTTTCGAAATCGGTGACGTAATTTCAGGCATCGACAAAAAAAAGCATAAAGCGATATATGAGCGAGGCGCGATACCAGCTAAGCCTTGCCAAAAATGCGCCATCAAATCCCGTTGCAATTATGCCTACGATAATTTATGTAGTGACGAGCAGATCATTGTTGATGACATAACGCCCGTACAATGTGTTCACGAACGATTGATTACACCAATTGCAGATTATGTTGCACAAACACTCATCAAGGAGCAAAATGCCATGTTTATTCAAAAGCATTACAATGATCTATATCCCATCATGTCCCTTATAGAAGATAGCGGAACGGTTTTATAGTCATTATCCTTCAAAAAAGGCTGATAAAGCTACCTCCCCCTGCCGGAGCTACACTTACCCCATATCTTTTCAAGATATTAACCTCGGTTTTCAAAATGCCGAAATCACAGGATTCCTCAAAACCGGTTTTTATGTTCAGCGGTAAACCGCTGTACCTAAAAGCCCGGTTTTACCGAGCTTCTAGATTTATGGGATAAGGGTAGGCCTCCGGCTACACTTACCCTATATCTTTTCAAGACATTAACCTCGGTTTTCAAAATGCCAGAATCACAGGATTCCTCAAAACCGGTTTTTATATTCAGCGGTAAACCGCTGTACCTAAAAGCCCGGTTTTACCGAGCTTCTTGATTTATAGGGTAAGGGTAGCTCCGGCGGGGGAGGTGGTCTGTTTTCAAGATGAATTACTTTATAACACAATCTCCCGATGCGCTTCTGCCGAGTCATAAATTGCCTGCATCATTTGCGCGGTGATTATTACGGTATCTATATGCGACGCGTTTTTCTTCCCTGTTTTTATACAGTCTATAAAATCATCGATTTCCGTTTGGAACATATCATGACTTTTTGCTACTGGTTTGTATTCCACCAACGCGCCATGCTCTGCTGCGTACACGGTAAAGTCACCGCCATATTGCAAGCGTATTCCGGCTTTGTCCCCAATAAAATCGATATATGTTTCGCCTACACCGATATTTTCTGCCCATGCACCGTTTACTGTTATCGTTGGACCAGCTGTGCGGATTAGTGCTGTCACAGAATCGTCTACATCATAAGTGCCAGCAAAATCCGGCGGCCCTGCCCACATGAAATCATAAGCATAGTTTTTCATATCTACGCCCAGTTTACAAAACGCTTCACCGGTGACAGTATTGACCTTGGGATCACCACAGCAATACATAACTATGTCTAAATAATGCACACCCCAGTCGATAAGCGCGCCGCCGCCTGCGATTGCCTTGGTCGTAAAAGCCCCACCTAACCCAGGTATGGAGCGGTGAGCTCTAAAGCTTACATATACCCTGTATACATCGCCGAGTTTTCCGCTGTCGATGTATTTTTTTATTAAATTTACATTGTCATTGAAACGGTTGACCACCCCGATGTTTAGGGTCATGCCGGTTTCATGTTGGACTTTTTGCATTTCTTCGGCTTCCATGTATGTGCGGGCTGCTGGTTTTTCGCATAGCACATGCTTACTTGCTCGCATTGCGTCTATGGCTATGCTTGCGTGGACATTGTTGGGCGTACAAACCGAAACAGCTGTTACCTCTGGATCGGCTAGTGCTTTTTTGTAATCGGTGATTGCTATGCCGCATTCATACTTCTCTACTGCTGCCTCGGCTCGCTCGGGGATTACATCGCAGAAATATTTTATTTCCGCGTCTGGGTTCTTGATATAGGATGGGATATGGGCTGCGTTTGCAATAGTTCCGCATCCGATTATAGCTATTTTCATATATGCCTCCTTTTCCCTTATTGGGGATCATTCATTTTGGGTTGATACTTTATATTGATGCTTTAATTGCTGCTTCTAATATTGAGATAATCGTAATGGTTTCTTCGTGGGGTACTTTTGCTATTTTTGTTGTAAAAAAATCTACCAGCTCGCGTATAAACTCTGCGAAAATATCCGATTGAATTGTAAAATCCTTGCTAGTGCCATCTATAAAACCTACGGTCATACCAAATGGACACTCCCAGCCATGATGAGAAATAGTTGCTTTTCGCCCGTCACCAAACTCGATGATATAGGCAGGCCATTTTTCGCTGCCTATAAAGTCTACACGAGTCGCACCGACACCCATCAGGGTAATTATAGGTTCGATTTGATGTATGCTGTAGCTTGCGAGCTTGCCAGGACCGCGAGATACAATGTTTTCTATGTTCGCTTTGTCCCGATCTGAAACCTCAACCGCATAGCGTAGAGCTGAAGACGAGTAGCAAGGTGTGTTGTGAGCTTTTGCAATAGCGAATATCCTCTCGGCTATTTCCTTTGTTTCTGCGAAAGTTTTGTCTACATAGACTGGCTTGCCACTTCTTAGCGGGATTTGGCAAAGGTCTTCGTGCCGCTCGGGATTGTCTGGGGAGAGGATAATTATTCCGTCGCTTTTTTCTACTAGCTCTTTGATGGTACCAACTTGCTGGATGTTATTTTCGTCACACCACTGCTCAGTGGTCTTTCCACTGGGGGAGTCGATTTCCGCATAGGCGTAGGCTACTTTTATTTTACCTCCCGACGCTTCGCGGATCCATTCCGGGTATTTGTCCGCGTGAAAATTGTCCAGGTAGTAATCGATAAAACCGAGTTTCATGATCAGCCTCCTCTTTTTCATGCATTGTACCATTTTTCCAAAAAAAAACCTCCCCCCGCGAACGGAGAGAGGTTTATCTGCTTGGCTTTACTCTACAGTTACTCTTGCATCAGTGCCTATTGTCAAATACGCCCTTGCTCCCATATTTTGCACAATTGTGCCCTGGGCTGTGAACGTCCCTGGGGTTATTACTCTGGCGTAATAATAATACACGCGCACTCCATCGAACCTACCGTTGAAGTCAAAGAACATAACCCTTTGCCCATCCTGTCTTGCATGTACCCAGCCTGTGCCGTGTACAGGGTCGCGGAATCTTGCTGAGCCTTGTACGAATGCCAGACCTGCTGGGAGGAAGTCTGTTACTAGATATGAGCCGTGGATTGCTTTGGCGGAGTAGTCAATGGTGATTTCTACTCTTACCAGCTCATCCTGTCTAAACGCGCCTGTTACGGTGCTGCCACCTTCTCGTAGGAAACGGCGGGTTATTGTGATGTCGTTGTCTACAACTTGGACATCCTCTAGTGGGACTTGGGTAATAGAAACCGCGCCTACATAGCCGGTTACGTTGGTTAGTCTAAACTGGTTCATATTTTGAGCTGGGATGCGTAAGGTAAAACCCCAAATCTGCGCTAAGTCACGGGTGACTTCTTCTCCTAAGAGTGTGTAGGTTATTGATGCTGGGGTTGGGTCTAGGCTATCGATCTCGTTGGTTATAACTGTTAGCCGCTCAATGAGGATTGTCAAATCACATGTGCGGTGGCGTGCGGTGTATGCACGTAAACCTTCTGCTTGCGGCATGTTTAACTTGCTTGCTAAGAGTGCAATCGTTGAGGTGGCTTCTAAGATGCTGTCTCTGCCTAGATTCTCATATGCGCGATACCATGGTTCCACCTGTTGTAAATACGGAAGAACGCGCTGAGTGTACATCTCTGCTGCGATAAAGGTTTCACCCAGAGTAACAAAACCCAGCGCGATAAATGCTATATCACGAACAGGCAAGTCGGTTAGCGTTGCATATACGTGTAAATCCAGTAGAACCGGTTCACCCATCAATGCTAGACCATATAGTGCAAGCATTTTATTTTCTGGGCTTTCGCTTTCGAATATTTCGTATAAATAAAGCCTGAGTGCGTGCTCATTTACGTCTTCACTTAAAAATGGTATCAGGCGTACAGTTGTTTCTAGACAGCTTTGGGCATATGGGAAGATCGCTAGTCCACCATCTGGGCGTTGGTAGTTTGCTGGTTCGAAGGGTTGATTATCCCAATGCCATAACTCTACATCTGGGAAATGAGCTGTGATTAGTCTATCCGCTTCGCGTCTTGCGGTCAGACCCTCTAAGCGTGCGCCTGGGATATGGCGCATTCTTAGCAGATCTAATAGGAACTGCCCACGTCCGCGGTCTGTGAAGGTGATATTGGTCATACCTGTGCTTACATCGAAGACTGTGTTTGTGGTGACATCATAGAAAGTTGAGCTGTCAACCAAGCGGTGAGTGCGCACTACGCGGTATTCGTGACGTACAGCATCGGCTAGCTGCGCGCTGCCTTCTACTGTAGCTTGGATTATCAGAGCGTGAGTACCAGCGGTGTTCATTTCCCACAATGGGATATTTACACGCTCAAAGGCTCTGCCAGTCGCACTGCGTCTTAGCTCTGGGTTGTTCTCGTCCCATATTTCGAAGTTTATAGTTTCGTTGCCTGTAAGGTCTGTACCGTAGGCATTAACACCGATTGTAGGCACATCACCAACTAAGAAAGTGCTTGCAAGAGCATAGTGTAGGAACATAGGAATTGTGACGATTATATTTTCCACAGTGTTTCCAGCGTATAAATCTTCACTTATTGCCGAAACCGTTACGCGCCAGGAAGTTATATTGTCAGGTAGCTGGAAGGAAATATCCGCAACCCCTGCCGCGTTGGTGGCTTGGGATAGGAAAATTGCTGTGTCTTCAAAAACGGCACGTATATCGGGACTACCAGCAGCGGGAGCGGAGTCCTCAGCATCCATAGAGGTATCATTTAACCCCATGCTTTCTGCCATTTCCATATTCAAGGCTGAATATGATCTCATTCCAGCACTTCCCCATGCCATGCCATCAGATGCAAAATTGTTATGGGTAGCTCTTGCTAATAGCAAACCATCGCTTATGGTTCTATATAGAGCTTCCAGGGTATTTATATGATTGTCACTTAGCGCAAGCAATGCTTCATCTACCACGCTAATATTTATATTAGCAGGACGAGGATTGCCGTCCGCATCGGTGATAGTAATCCGCAGGCTGCTCATATCACCTGGGCGATACGAATCCCTGTCCGCTTCCACATTTATTTGCAACTCTCGACTTTGATTATTAAATCGTAACCATTGACGCATTCCCCAACCCGAATGATAGGTATGACCGTTGAAGAAATAAGCATGAACCGTCACATTTGGGACATGCGCATCTTCAAATGTGAATGTGAATGGATTTTGGGTGCTTACTTCATAATGCATGATTCCATTTTGCATCATCACGAATAGGAATTTTCCTGTGGTTACTTTTTCGGTGCCTTGCATAACTGTAAGCTCTACCTCTTCACCTATATCATAGGTATGACCCCAGTCATGAGGGCTGTCTAGGAATAGATCATTACTCTCTGTCCGCCACATGAAATCGCTCCAGTCGCGACCTATGAACAGTTGATGTGTAATGGTTCTACCATTGCCGTCGGTGGTGGTCACGCGTGCATGGTAGCTTTCATAATCGCGGTTGGGTACTGTAAAGTTGCGGCTTGCTTCGCCGCTTGCATTTGTTGTGATGTTAAAGCGTTCGATTACTTCTTCACGACGGTCATGGCGATAGCGTGGGATTACTCGCCGCTGGATATGACAGTAGAACTCGCCATCGCGAGTGGGAATCCAATATACGCGATAGATTTCGACATCCAGCCTTTGCCCTGATACAGGGCTACCTAGGAAGTCACCCCAGCCATCGGCTGTGCCATCATTGATTCTGTCCAGATTTATATTATGAACATCAATGTTAATACTTGCGTCTGCACCTGTGCGGTGAGCGCGAGCCTGTACTTCTATATTATTAATAAATACATCGACATTGGCGGAACGCCAGGTCTGCCCTACTTCTGGCAAAGTAGCCTCTGCCCAAAACTCCAGATTGACCCTACCTTGGGGTGCCCAACCCCAATCCTCTGTTGTGGGTACAGGTACAGCGGAAACAGTAAGTTCGCCATTTCTTCCGGTTGTGCCTCTACCACCTTGGATATCACCAAGTGCCCAACCCCAGAAACCGTAATTTACCGGAAGATTAGCAACAGGTGTGCCTTCGAAAAACTCAGTGCGAGCAGTAAAGTTGACTCTTTCGCCAGCAAAAACCGCTTGTCTATCCGATGAAATAAGGAATTGATATGGGGGTGTGACATAATCTTGTACACTAAAAAAAGTAGAACCGACCAGAACATCACCGTGTCGGATGGTCAAATTATAAAAGCCTGGGTCAAGATTGGGTAGATTTATACTGCCATTATACGCGCTGCGATTAACTAAAACAGACTGGCGATGCAAGATATCTCTGCTTCCCCTATCCCACCAACTCCAGCCTTGTGTCACCGTAACGGTAAGATTGCGTACATCCACGTTGCCGTTACGATTTTGTACAAAGCCCCAGAAATAAAGGGTATCGTCACGCTGGAAAAGAGTCCTATCAAGCTGCAACACAGTCCAATAATCATCGGTTATAGATTCACCACCCCATCTATGGTCGTGATGATATCCTTCCATAAAGAACAGAGTAATTTCCTTGCCATCAGTCGCGGTAATCGTAATGGTCTGTTCGCGACCGAGATTGCGATTTACTACCGCAATGCCTTGAGCGTCGGCGATGGAGCGTGAACCCTGATGTACCAAAGTAGCACCTACAGCCGGTTCGCCTGTGGTCATATCATTAATCCAAAATAATGCCTGTGAAGAATCGGCCACGATTTGGACTGCCAGATCTGTGATTTGTAAAATTGTTTGGTCTACATATCCATCCATCAAAGCAGTCACAAGATAAAAGCCCGGGGGTAAAGTTTCTGGCAGGGTCATGGTTTCGAGCCATGCGTCAGCCTCGCCTTGCCTATCGGTAAAATCGAATGCGAGAATCGGAGTCATCGCACTGGTGTTTATTAGGCTGTTTTCCCATGCAAAACGCGCCCACCACGGAGCATTAGTAAGTTGTCTTACAGCGGAAATTGCCTGGTCGCGACCAGGAAGTTGGAATACCCGGACATTAACCTGTGTAAAACTACGGGAATCTCCGTCCCGCGCAAAGTCAAGACGAGGGGGTTCAAACGAAGGAAATTCTGAATATCTGCTACTAAAGCGGAAACTAGGCCAAAACCAGTCATCGCCTCTACCTCTGGCGGCTGCGGTTTCAAATGAAAAAACATGGTCTGTTTCGATTGCCTCATTGGTACCAGGGAGTGCCACACCTGCACGTATTGTTACGGTGTAGAGCTGCTCGGTTGCGAGTGGGTTTAGCGGCATAAAAATAGCGGTCGCACCGCGATTAATAAACCGTCCCTCCACGTTTGGATAAATGGAAAAATAGTCCGAAATATCGGTATGCCCCGCGCTTGTAAAAGTGATTTCGATGCCCGTATCCACAGGGACATTGGTAGACTGATGGGCAGGAAGGGTGGAAATGACCGTAAAATGTATCGTAGTCTGAAACGCCCATGTGATATCCGGTAGGTTTTCCCTGTGTAGCCGGAATACATATAGACTATTGGAGCGTAGGGTCGCATATGGGGTGATTAGAAAATCGCCGCCTCTGGCTTGTTGGATAGTGGGGTCTGGCTGCCCGTCAATTGTAATAACGGGATAGCCTTCCTGGTTGCCTGGGGTAGTCAACGTAAACGCACTGGCTGTATCCACCCCTGTAGGCCCTTGGATAGTTGGCACTAGCAGGTATCCGTCCCGTGGCACAGCCGCCGCTACCACCCGTGTGGGTGTGATTAAACTGTCCACAGGGGTCGGTAAATTAAACATGACAACACCTACCAAGATGATTAATGCAAGTCCACCTGCGATTATTTTTTTCATTTGCTCACGCCTTTCTTGAAATGCATTATATATTTGTTCATTAAAACCCGCCTGTATGAGAAAAGTTCCCAAACTAGCAATTTGTCATTTCTCACAAATAATCGGTATGAAAGCATACCGGTCTTATGAAAAATATTTGTGAGACTTGCACTAACCAAAGCACTATGACATACTCATTTTCGTATTAAATCCCAAGGAGATTATTATGTCACTACAATTTTTGCTAGGTCCACCCGGCAGTGGAAAAACAAATCTTTGTTTAGAAGAAATTGAGACCGCTATCTGTGAAGAAGCTTCGCGACCTTTATATTATCTAGTACCTGAGCAGTTTTCCTTGCAATCTGAAAAAATGTTGCTTTCTAATCGCGCCGCCACGACCAAGGTACAGGTACTTAGTTTTAACCGATTGGCATATAGATTATTCGCATCTATGGGAGGACCTCCCGGTCAGGTTGCTGATGATTTGGGCAAAACTTTTGTTTTACGCAAGGTTTTATTGGAGATTCACGAGGATTTAGTGTATTACACCAGGAGTGTAGACAAACAGGGCTTTGTAGATTCGCTTGCCACAACCATTACTGAACTTAATCATTACTGTGTAAGCACAGAGGATTTATTACTTAGATGCGAACAGCTTGGACCCGCTCTTGGGGCAAAGTTACAAGATTTGGCTCTAATCACAGCCAAATACCGGGCTGCTGTCAAGGGTAGATATATACTCGCGGATGACATGCTGGATTTATTAGTGCAAAAATTGATTGAAGAAAATGAAAGCATCCCACTACTAAAAGGCGCGCGCATTTGGGTAGACGGTTTTACCGGGTTTACGCCACAAGAGCGACAAGTATTGTTATATTTGATGAAACAAGGTGCTGATTTAAAAATTACTTTGACTATACGATTAAGCCCTGATTCTCTATTTCAGACCCCGCGCAATACTCAAGAAAAACTCACTGAGCTAGCAAAAACCGCTAATATCGAAGTAAAGCCACAGATATATATGAAAGAAAACCATCGCCACGCTCGAGATTCAGGGTTGGCTTTTTTTGTGGAAAATTTCACAATGCAGCAAAATTCTACTCTTTCAAGCAACACAGCCGACA
>Ga0123355_10009825_pt1 | contig 14605 bp, 9 predicted proteins | sample TergutEmb28metaG_3_FD_89872 | JGI IMG/M metagenome (GOLD analysis project Ga0123355, IMG submission 89872) | Embiratermes neotenicus P1 segment gut microbial communities from Petit-Saut dam, French Guiana - Emb289 P1 | ecosystem: Host-associated > Arthropoda: Insects > Digestive system > Gut ...
AGGCGTTGCATGTACATCCAGTGGCATCAGATTAGCTTACTGACATAGGCAGCACTTGTACATCCACTTCCATGTTAGGTTAACTTCCTGACGTAGGCCTTACATGTGCATCCACTGTTATCAGGTCCTTATACTGACATAGGCCTGACATATACATCCATTGTCATGTCTGTTGGAAATGAGCCTGAGAAGACTCAGCAGACAGAAGGTGGATTATCAGTTGCAAGTTACCGGTTGGGTCTCGTGCGGTCGAGCTGTGGTTCTGTACGTTTTGTATTGTGTCCGAGCTGTTGATGTGTGCAGCACCACCATTACAGAAGGAATGTGTTTCAGGGTGCTTATTCTTTACTGTAATGTTCATTTTAGCGTAATGTGAACCAAGATTAACCTGAATTATATTTAAAGATCCAGTCCGTACCGCGCAGTAAACACTCTCGGTAGTAAAAACCAGTCAGTTAATGCTGTAAGTAGTAGAAGTAATCGCTGTTTGTTCTGAGATCCGTACGAAACACATATATACATTGTGTGGGCAGAATGTAGAGCTCCTTATTGTTATGCCTGTTGGTAACTATAGTTCTTATTTTTTAGACGTCATCTCATCCAGCAGATCAGCAAGGGTAGACAAAACATGCCAGTTGTCAAAAATCTTCCAAGTTTGTGGTAGCATTTAACCTCATAAATCACTCGTCTCTTAATTTCATGACGCACTTCACTCACGTTGTTACTTCTGTCAGCTTGAACCTCAGCACATTTCGAAATAAGGCAAGAGAATCACAAACAGAGAGTGCGGTTATGGCAGGCAGCTGTGCCTCCTACTGCTGAGAGAGATGGCTTGTGTAGCCATTCCAGTCGTGCTGCATGTGTCTGGAATTACTGCGTGTACTGTTTATTCTAAATGGCGTAATTGGAACGGTAGCAGATATTGGCAGCACTGTGTGCAGAGGAGTGTTCAGTTTATAAGCAGTAATAAACATCGCTCTTTGTTTTGTTCTCACAGTAAATTAGTGATTGAGACTCGTGCATATAGAGAAGCTTAAATCGAGCGTTTGGCAATAATGGAAAAGCAAGTTTACTGGGGGGTGGGGAGGGTGTCACCTGTTCTAGTAGTATAAACAGAAGACTTACCTTTCTAATTTAGTTGCATTTAATGTTTGATTATTGTGGATTACACCTTCACTAGTGTGTTTGATGTTGGTATTTTCAGTTTAAAAATATTGTGGCCAGCATTAGTTTGTTTATACTGTCACTAAAAACAGAGCATAGCTGTCTTTGTCCACTGAATTTTGGCGTGAAGTTGATCAGATGAGAACACTGAATGTGTGAAGGACCCCATATTCGTCTTCAAGTGTAAACAGTAAAGATCTGATGCAAAATAAACCATTTATATTATTGGCTAGCATTTCCATGATAGCAAAGTGCATGTTTTAGATTAGTTCATCATATAAAGAGCAAGTGACATAGATAATTTGTCAGACTCAAGCTACGTCTGTGCAGGCAGATTATGATAGTGCTCATTTAACGTTAGGTCCTTTAGGTGGCATTAGAAGGATTTCGTTATGATGGGAATTTAGGAACTGATCAATTTAATGTCTCCAAAGTTACAGCTGCTTTCTCCAACGTTTCTTCGGTCTTCCAATTGTTCTCCTTCCGTGTGGTCTGTAGTGGTATGATTTCAGAGGGATTCGGTTTTGTGGCATTCTTGTAACTTTGGAGACGGAACGTACCAAAGAGTCCAATCCTTGATGTTTATGATGATGATGATGATGATGCTAAATGTAATGTTTAATGCATTGATCTACATCTCATTTATGCTGATGACATGCATTTTGGACCCCTCGTCACCCAGTTTTACTTTTTGACAAAACAAGCATTTGTTTTTGGCTTCAATCTGTGTTTCAGGCGAGACATGAAACTGTAACCCCCCCCCTTCCAAGTATGGCCCTGCATGCTGTGGAGCTTGTGATTTGTGTCAAACATGTTTTATATGTAAATACTTATGTCACTGTGGCTGCGTTGCCAGTTCCATAATTTGCATATGTAGTGCCCCGAAATTTTGTTTCGCATTGGGCCCAGAAGTGTCCTAATCTGCCACTGTATCTTATTCACAAGAATAATACTGGATGCTACTTTCACATCAGTTATTTCAATGTTCTTGTTGCTGCTGTTGCTGCTGCTGTTCTAATCGTTGTTGCCCTCGTCGTCGACGTCCCCATCATCATCATCATCATCATCATCATCATCATCACGGTTGGTGATCTGCTTTTCTTGGTGCCATATCTGAGCTCTGCATAATGAACTGTACTTGCTCCCATTCCTCATGTTTCAGCGTAGTTCCGTGTCCCCCGCCGAAAGAGAGAAGTACCGGTCCAGGTCACCAGATGTAGACACTGACCTCAAAAGGCGGAAAGAAGACAAGCTGGGTGGTCATGTGAGTTCCATCTTCATACAACACTTAATATTGGAAGAATATGAGGGGTGATGGTCACAGGAGCTGTTAGAGCGTATTTCTCGGTCTTGTTATTTACAATTGAATCCTGTTGCTAGATGTTGGAACTTTTAGTACTCTGCTCTGAAGCTGTATAAAACACAACACACCTGTCTGGGAATGTCGTGCGGGTTAAGCATTTTTATATGCAATTATGATACTAATTGGCAGAGCCAAAATTTGATTTTGGGTTAGAATTTTGATAGCATTTTGCATAGTTACATGTTGTTCCTTATCTGTAAAGGAAGCAGCTGGTACATGATCACAAACGGGTAGAAAAATTAGTGTGATGTAACATGAGATCTGATACACTACAGAAGTAACAGAACTCTGTCAAGAAAATGGGTAAATATAGACGGTTGTCAGGGTAGGGGTGTGCAGTCTTTCAGAGCATCATGACCATTTTGAAGTTTCTGTGCCCAGTACTGCAAATTACATTGTTTGCAATTAATGTTTGCTTAGTTTAATGATACTAATAAGTATTGGAACTCATTAGTATGTTGGACAGTGTGAAGCAATTGACCGTTAGAATGGTAAGTGGTAATGGTTTACCTGTATCCAGTCAGAACTGTGCGGTTTGATTTTAGAGAAGCCAGCACTTAATTCACTTTGCAGAAGTTCAAATTTACTTTAGCGTCTGTATTTTGTGTGGATTGCTGTGTCTGTTGAAAGAGAGTGACCAGTGACAGCTGTGATGTAGTGGTGGGGTGTAACAGTGCATTAGGGATGTTTATAATCTGGATTCTTACTCCACATCGTGATAGTGTGAGCCCAAGAGAACAGAAATGAACAAAACGATATTTTTTCAAATTTTAAATTTTGTGGCACAAGATTATTTTTTAGAGGAAACCTTGACATAGGCACTAGCTGAAACAAGTCGAAATTTTGTTCTTCTTCTTGTCCTCTTCCTCTCCTCTGCCCGAGTCACATGCAATCCATGTGGGATTTGTGCAAACTCAGAACACTGAAATAGGGGTTTCTTAGGGTACATCGGTTTCACACTGTTAATTTGATGTTCCTGCACTGCTCCATTGGCATATTCATTCTTGCACCATATACATTAGGTGATGTAGCTACTGAGAGTGTCACCATGCGCATGGTGTGCACAGAAGATATCAGAAAATGAGACTGTTGACATTTTAATTGGTCACTTTATCAACTCTGCTGTATTGTGCATCATTTAATGGTTCTCTCTGCACCAAGGCACTTAAGTAGGCCAGCGCGTTGAGCCAACAACACCCCCCTCCCCCCACCCTGTTTCAACTCTCACACACGTCCCTCCTCCTACCCTTTCATCAGACTCCCCTCTTCCCTGTCACCAGTCCTAAATCTCACAACCCCAACCCTTGTGTTTTTCCATCCCCTCATCCTGTAATGATCAACTAGCAAAATCTATAAAATCGGGCCTCAGTACCAGAAAAAAATGTGTTGCTGTCTCTCATTTCTTATCTCTTTCTATAGCTTGTCCTTCTTTCAGTGAGATATTATTATGTTACTGTCCTGTTTATTTTCTGTGTGTGTGTCTGTCCATGGAGGCCCACCCAGTCAAATACCGTTATCATCAAAAACACATATTTCATCTGTAACATGCCGCGTTGTTAGAGGAGTAGGGTACAACTCTATTCTCTCCTAACCTCAGCACTAGATTGGGGTGGGTGGTCAGCCCCCGTTCCCCAGACCCTAGCTGCTTTACCCCTGGGGACTGCCCCAGTACCCTTTGAATGAGGCTGGGTGGGTCTCAGGGCCGGTGTGAACGGGTTTTGACCCTTGCCTCCACCAGGAATGGATCCGTGGACCCTCCAGCTCGTCGCGAATCGACTCTTGTCAGTAAGGATCAGTCTTTCCATCTGCACGTTTCTCTCTCCCTCCCACTTGCTCCTTTCACACTACTTTTATCCTGTACCTTATAATGTATGGCCTCTCCATTCCTTTTATTAAGTGCTGTCTCCTTTAAGCCTGTTGCTGTGTCCATTGTACAGAGGGTACCTCTCTTGGTATGCCTCAGTGTAACCAGCTTGTGTAAGGGTCTCAGTCCACTTGCTGTTCCCCTTATCAGTGTTGGAACGTGACATGGTCGTTCACCATGTAAGTTGTAACAGTGGGTGGACAGTATGAGAAATGTTTTCTGCCAAACAACGAGTATTCATTTGCAAGCTTGCAGGGGTGTCATGGAACAAGTGTCACCCAGAGTCATACAAAAAGTATCCTGCATCAAGACTGCCACATAAAAGAAAAACTTATAACAGAGGAGAAATTTAAACAGCAGGTTCAGTACTGGACAAAAACAAAATATTGGTGCTCAGATAAGTCCCAGAAAATTCTTCTGCTGTATGGCTGTTCATAGTGGGGTTTCAAAATTACAAAAAACAAATGGCGGCAACACTTGTAAAGCCCCTTTCATATAACAATAGGTCTGTGCAGCAGACAAGCGACCTGACAAAGAAGAAGTCACCAGTGTAAGTTCTTTTAGCAATCTGTGACCAGTGTCTTTTTTCATTTGGAATTTGTGTTTGGCTTGGATGAAGTGTGGCTTACATCAAATTTTAATGTCAGCGGCAAGAGTAACATATTGGTGTTCTAGGAATCCCCACACAGTTCTGTAATTTTGCTCTACGTGATCATAAATTCAGAGTCTAGTGTGCAGTAAGTGGTAGTGAATCACATTCAGTGTCTTTCAAAGAAACAATCAATCCAACCCCTATTTTTGGTTAATTCTGACCTCATTCATTGGAAAATGAACAGAAGAAAAAAATTGTGTGGTTGTTTCTTACAAGACATTGTCACAGCCCACATGCAGAATTCTCAAAGACTGCCTTGGTGGTAGAAGAGGTATTTGGCAAACAGTTAATAATCTTCATATTGTGTCCTCCAAGATCTCTGTAATTGAATCTCTACAAATATTATTTGTGGTGGACATTGGAAGATTGAGTGTCTGCGAACAGTGCACTTTCTTTGCAGGGACTGAAAGATAATATTGGGAAAAAAGTTGGTGCTATTTAAAGGTGAGCTCTGTCATGTGTCTGAAGGTGCAGGGTCTGCTTGGAAGCTGCAGGTTAGCATTTCAGGACTCCTGTATGAAACAAGGGAAGCTGAACTGCAGAAGAAAAATGGACTTTAAATTCATGGTTGGTTCATGCTTCCTCTGCAGTAAAGGTCCTGTGACAGGAGACACAATTAGAGATACACAGTGTCTCAGGTTGAATGTCAACTTGTCACATTGGCATGGCAGGGAGATTAGAGGTGCTTGCAGTAGTGCTGATGAAGAGTTAAAGCATCGGGGATGGTGCACTGCATAAATGTGCAAGGTGGAGATAGCAGCAGCAAGCACCCATGCAATGTGGTAACTGTAGACAGTTGGCATAGTATCACATCCCTGAAGGCTTGAGTTTTGGTGTGATGCTTTAGGAAATGAAACCGTTTATGTAAATAGTCACAGGTATGAATTTGATACCTGATTGTTGCCCTTTAATGACACTGATGCAGCAGTTTGTATTGAATTCATAAAGAAAGTAAATGTCCTTTTGATTTATTTGTTCCATTTGTTCTTAAGTTGTGGTTTAAGATTTCTGTCTTCAAAAACTGGAAGCTCCAAGCTACACTTCACTATATTTATTTGCCAGAAATTTTGTTACTTTTCATGATTTGGAAGTGAATCCTGGACATTTAAAGAAAAACAGAGGGAAATAGATCAATCACTAATGATAGTGACGTTTATGAGAACTGTAACTTGCATGCAGTTCAGTCGTAAATAAGATGAAAACAGTAATGAAGCTTTAAACATTTTTCAAATAGTTACATTTGTTTCATATTGCTGAACCAACTGCTTTTGGAATTGTAAGCAGAGTGGGGAGCATCAGACTGCAGCATGTAATCTTTTGTTGAAGAGCCTTCATAGGAAGGCCACACAAGAGATTGCATGGAACAGTAAGAGGCCACATGGTCCAATATTTGAAATGATGATGATGCTCATAGTGGTGGTGGTTGATTTCAATTTGGTCCACGTTGGCAATCTACAGTGTCAGAGTTGTGCACATTGCTCAGTCATATGCACTTTCATTGGACTTGTTATAATCAGCTAGAACTAAGAATTTTCAATTCTGTCATGTAGGCATGATATAATCAAGATTTTTGTTCTTCATTAAAAATTTATATTTGATCTCCATTTTGTGTGTTTTGAGGTCTTGACAACAGTGCAGTTGCGGATTCCTACCTCCTGGGATGTGAACCACATACCCAGTGGTGCACCTAGCATCACACCCCAAAAGACAGTAAACAAATTCAGTTTTATTTATACTGGTGGAAGTGGTGTTATGACAAGGGATCAGACCAGAATAAAGATTATTAGTGAATCATAATAAATTACATGTTTGATTGTAAGCTCATTGTTTTCTGTGATTTCCTCTAGCCATTGTGTGAATGCAGAAATGTTAAGACACTGTTCACAGAAAGAATTTGAGTGACATTCTGCTGCTGCTGCTGCTGGATATGTTTTAAACCTGGGGTGGCCAAAATCTGCACCATGGCATTAGATGTGTGTAATATTGCAAGTGACTAACTTCTCTGCCTCAGTATCATAGCATCCTTTGTAACCCAAACCATTTTCACGTTTTTCCTTGTCTGTACCTGTAATTATTCTGTGTCTGTTTACTTGCTTGCTTGCTTGATGCAGTGTGTTAACTGTAACTCATACACGTACCTCCGCACATATTTAAAATTGGCGTGTGATAACTTATAATTTAAGCCGAAACATGTAGGCAAGTTATTGAAGGGAGCTGTGTCAGTGTCAGCCCTTAGTCTCCTAACACTTTAAAGGTGGGCCAGGATGGCAACTTGCTATAGGCTGGGCAGTCCAGGAATCAAATCCTGTTGGGATGAGATTTTCCTTGCCCATCGAGGCTGACCCCTGGGGCCACCCAGCCACCAGTGGGTACCAGGTTTCTTTCTTGGCGGTTAAATAAAGAGTAAAGCTATACCTCTGCTCCCCCTCTGGACCTTCATGGGCTGTTACAAGATGAAATTTACCTTTACCCTTCAAAGCCCAGTAGTTACTTCATGAACTGAATCATTATATATAGTACAGGTTAATCGTGGGTTTTTCAAGGAATGGTGTATAGAACTATTTTTTAAACAAAAAGGGGTTTTGAGAATTTTTACAAGCCTTTAAGTTAGAACAGGCAGGAAGGTGGCGTATGAAATGAAATATGTGATGTGATCTGAACTTGCACCACAAATGTCATAGATCCTTTCATGTACCGTTTGGTTTTGGTGTGCAGTCCAGGAAAACTGATTTTTTCTCCAGGTTGTTGAAAACTGAATGAGGATAAAGTTTGACAGGACAATGGCTGGCTATTCATTGTTAACCAGACTTTGTCAGTTCAAGTGCAAATGCTTGCTGTTTGTTTACTCTTTCTTTCTTTCTTTCTTTATTTCTTTCTTTCTTTCTTTCTTTCTTTCTTTCCTTCTCCCTCCCTCTTTCTCTTTCCCTTAAACAGGTGTGTCACTGTTCCATCCATTCAGCTTTCCACATTCACAGTATTTTCCAGCTTTATATTGTGTCTTGCTTGACTGACAAGATGATTGACCGCTGTCCTCTACCTGTTCGTCTATGCAGATACCAGACTTTTTCAAGTGATGTTCTCACTTGTGGGGGAGGAGGATTCATGTCCAGTTGATGTATTCTCAGTTCCTTGCTCATCTACTGATGTAGCTGGATAAATGAACCATTTACAATTTCCTCTTCTCTTGCTGTGAAAATTTGATCAGTCTCCATTTCCTGTCTCGAGTAGAGCCTTGCTCCGTTATTGCTCTTGCTTGGAAGCACTGTGCACTGCTTTTGCTTGGTTGATGGGATTATATAAAAAACAAACACTGTCAGTACCTGCGTGTGTACGGGCCAGCCGATAGATGGCTGGAGGACCAAGCTAGCGAGAGAGCAGGGCAGAGCAAGCGAACAACCTTGTTACGGAAATGAGGTCCCAGTACATTTAACAGTCCAGTTAGAGGCTCAGAGGGTGTTAGTAGAAGAGAGGGTTGAAGGGAAAGGACTGGGGGATTGGGGAGAATGATATACAGTAAAGGGATTGGCCGTGGGTGGGTGCTGTAGGACCTGTCTGTTGCTTGGGGCAACAAAACTGAAACCTTGTCCATCCAAAATCAATTTATGTAAATCAATACTTCATATCACTCACTTTATATGCATAATATAGTGTGTTTGGTTGTTTTTTTCCCCTCCTCTTCACCTTCTTTAACTCCCTGTCCCGTTTCCCTTTGTGCTGTGTTAAACAAATGACAGAAGACAACTATGCAGCCCTTTATGTGCATGCAGTAATACTGTACAGTGTCAGTAATTTGAACTGTCAGCATAGGAAGTTTTATGCCTGCAGTAGTCGATTGTAAGGCTTGTAAATGGCACTCAAGTGCCTGTTCCATGTGAGGGATTTTTATCTGAATAATTCTGAGTGTTTTCCTGTGACTTCTGCTGTTGCTAGAATGCCTCTACTAGCAGTTATGCAGCAGGAAAGCATGTGTGTAGGACATGTAGTTCGTATGTTTTCACCATCTCATTTTCTGCATATCTATTTCTGAAACCTTCAGTTAGTAACTAGTTCATATTCAGCTAGAAAATTAAAGTTTCTTTGCTGGATTTTGGTGTGACACAGTGAAGACTAGTATTTATAGCACATTGTTTTAATCGACTTAACTTCTTAATAGTAAGCAATATGTACCAGGACTTCTCCCATTATCATTGAATACAAACAGTCAGTATTTCAAAAGCAGCTGTTTTTGACACATTGTGAGTATTTGTGTTCACTGTTAATGGAAAAAGTCCTGGTATGTATTAGTGATGTTTCTTAATAGTCAGTCACAAATCCATTATTTTAGTAACTTTAGTCATACCAAAGCAACTTTTGAAGTTGTTGGAGTTACTGGATCCATTCATTCATTCAGTTATTCATCATTCTCCCTCTCCATCTCCTCCTCCCCCTCCGTGTTGCACATATAGAAGCATGTGACTTACACACCACTTCTTCACTACATCCCCTTGTGTTCATGTCTGGTGGTGTATTTGTCTAGTTCCACTAAATGTGTAATCTGCATTGCTGTTCTGGCATTGCATCACCCATTTCGTATTTGAGAAAGTGACAGAAGACTCCTTCAGCAGTGTAGTTACAGTGCTGTGCAGTATTTGTGACTCATGCTGTCGTTTGTTCCAATGTGCACTGGCTTACCATTTCTTCCATTGACATGGTTACCTCATGTTTATTGCATTGAGTTAGCAGTTTAAGTTGGTAGTTATGTATTAATTTTTGTGACTGAAGAAAACTGAGTTGTTACGTTGTGGTTGAAACTCCTGTGTCTTTCTGCCCCTAGGAAAGCGATGGCGAGAAAAGTGACCAGGACCTGGTTGTTGATGTAGCCAATGAGGTATTTGTAATTTGTCTTCTTTTTTACTTTACTTTACTTTACTTCTACTTGTAAATTGTGATTCATGGCTGTAATTATGTTTGCAATGATGTAGGTTAAATATATATTGAATACAGTAGCTGTAAACACAAATGGAAATGAGTGGGGATTATTATTTCAATTTGCCTTATTCTGTGGATGCCCCATTTATTTTTAAAATGAGAACTTATAGTTTTAACTTTTTTTAATTGATGTGAAATTTGCTACATTATCTGTAAGGGAGAACTAAAATTGATGGTGTTTGAGAACTGGTGCTGAGCATAATATTGGGGCTTAAGAGCAAACAGGCAACATGAGGCCAGACAGTAATGCATACTGAGGAACTTCTTGGCTTTTACTCACCATATGTTTTTAAGGACATCAAATGAAGAGGTAATAGATGGGCAGGCAGACAGGCAGGCAGGCAGGCAGGCAGTATGAATAAGAAAATGAGAAATTCATACAAAATTCTAGTTTTAAAATCAGAGAAGGGAACAGATGACTTGGGACACCTAGACATAGACAGAAGGACTGTATTAAAAAGTGTCTTAGAGAAGTAGGATTTTTTGGAACTGAATAGTATTCATATAGCTAGGGATAGTGACAAGTGGCAGGGTTGTAGTACAACCCTGCCATTTCCTTATATGTCAGGGTATATCTTCACTATCTGAGCATGCTCAGTTTCAGTGACTTGGTTAGTACCATCCAGTCACGTGTTGCCGTCCAAGTGCGTAATTTAAAGCTTTCAGGGTGATGGGATGCAGGGAGATGTGTTTGGATCATTGGCCATGTTATAATGGAGTTAACTGAGCACTAACAAGATTGCATCGTATATGAGAATGTAGGCATTTTATATTACATTTTGTGGGCATTTCAAATGTGAGAGTGTATGAATTGAACTAGTAAAGAAATGTTAATATTCTGATCTTTAAAACAGATGCTGTACATTTACAGTTGTTACATCACAACATTTTATTGTAGGTTGCACAGTTGTGCAATAAAAACACCCTGGTTAACGTAATACATGGGCAGTATCAAAATGTGAGAAGTTCTGTTAAAGATCATAGTGCTAACATGTACAGAGCCTTCATGTGAAGTCTTACAGCAGTGGTTTTGCACAGGACCCGTCATCTCCGCATCCTAACGGTGAACATCCCGGGGACATCCGAGAGAATGGGGAGAAAGGTGGCCTAGGCAGCATCAAATCGGAGCGCCCACCTAGTCGGAGTGGATCCAGCTCCAGCCGCTCCACTCCCTCCCTGAAAAGTAAAGATGTAAGATCTCGGCACCTATGTGTAGGTCCCTCATCGTCACAGAAATCATATTCAGGTTTATGGTGGTTATGGTTTCTGCGGGTAGTGTTCAGTGTGCATTGTTCTGAGTCATGATGCCCTGTAGCTTTGTAGGTTGTGGAGTGTGCTGGCCCTATCTTTGCTTGTGAAGGAGTTGAGCTAGGAAGAAACTGAAGTGAATTTTTTTGAGCAGATGAATTGTTATATGTGCAGGTTGTGCAGAAAGTGGACACCTAGAACCAGAAGTTGGGAGGGGACAGGTGTTGGTTTGGGCCAGTTTGAACTGTGAAATAGGAACGTTAAGGGTGGAAAGAGAACGAGAAATGGCCTTTTGGCCCAGATCAAGATCTGTCCCCTCTCACCTTCCGGTTCTGACTGGCCACATTCCTTGCAGTGTTCCCATGTAATGGACACTCTTTGAAATTACCTATTCCTTGAGTCCTGAAATTGAGGCAGACTTATTCCTTTGAAATGTGTCAGCCTACAGAGCCGTATGGTATTAAAACCCAGAATATGACCATTATGATTCCAATTTGTCTTTGCAGGTCATTGTATTTTCTACATTCTGCAAACATATTCATCAATAATAAATTGTCCTGTATGTTATATTTCCCGATCTGTAATGTAGGCCTGGCAATTGTGCAAACTAAAATAACACTGAACCAGTTTCAAGGCAGTTGTTCTGATAGTGGGACGTTCGAAACATACTGCGTATGAACATAAGTACTAGTAACTGCTTGTATTTGTTCATACAGGCCATGAGGTGAACTTCTAACTAGCCAGACAGTGTTGCTGAAGATTGAAGTCTTATGGGATGTGGTGCCATGCCATAGCAAGTAGCTCCCAATGTTGTGAACGATGGTACCATGCTTATCTTCATGGTTAAGCAGTCCAAGAAGAAAACTAGCTGTATTTCATTGTGGACTGCATGACATTGGGACCTACTCGCCCAACAAATCTATGTCAGGTCACAGAAGAGTTCACCCTTCAGCAACACCACCATTGGAACTTAAAATCATGCAGATTGTGTGCTGTTTACTTTCATTCTGGTTTGTGTCGCATGTATGATACCCAAATTTAGACATTTTTATCTGGGCCGGTTTTTGCTAGGGCTTCCGTTAGTTTCTGTATATGTTGAGAGTTTTTCTACCCTATATTCATGTTAACATACTCAATGATGACGTTTGCCTGAAGTATGGTTAATCTTTCAAAACATCAGGAACAACTCAGCATCACATCCCAGAAGACCTGACTCTTTGTGTTCTTTGTTATTATTAATATTCTTACTGGTGGATATAACTTAAATACCGAAACTAATAAATTTGATGTGTGGTTGACCATGCATCATAGTTCAGTGTGGAATAAGAAACCAACTAGATGTCACTTAGTATTATATTTATTTCTCCTTTATAAGTTGCTCAACATGTTTTGCATTTTCCACGTTGTGCTACGTACTTCCCAATGGACACACAACCAGCCATCCGGATCTGACTGCCTACACAGCCACGGCACTACACCACACATGAAAAAACACCACTAAGTCGTCAGCTCCTGAAGATGGGCACAAGGTGGCCCAAAACATGTTGAGCAACTTATAAAGAGCAACTTATAAAGGAGAAATAAATATAGTATTAAGTGACATCTAGTTGGTTTCTTATTCCACACTGAAACTAGTTTATGTCCTAATTGTGGTAAATGTCTTTAGAGCAGCATAATTTAGTATATCCCTTTACTTAGTAAAAAATTCTCATTTCCTACAAGGATAAGTAATAAACAGTGTAACACTTCTTCCCCTAAACAACACTTCAAAGTTTTAACCGTTGTCAATGAAATGTGTGAGAAGTGGTTTTCGAGAATGTGCTGTAACAAATATGTATGTTCACGCCCTCCATCTTCTACAAGACCTCTCTCTATATGCTGCTCAGTGAACTGTAATTAAATCTACATTCTCTGAAATTCTTCATTGTAAGGTTACTATAAATTGTAATGCTATTGTTTGTCACTGTCCTGTATATCAGGGACTCCAACCTGTGGCCCATGGGTTGTTAATTTTATTTGCATCTCATCCTCATCTTACATTAATTGTAGAATGTGGTCTGACTTCATGTTGAAAATTTTTGTTGATTTAAAGAGTTAAAAAATATTTGTTGGCGTGGCGTTAAATCTCAAGGTTTGCTATCCCCAGACTTTAACATACAGCATGTGTCAGCAAAGAGCTGAAATGCAAAAATGTAACATCATTCAGTTTGGTTATTGATGTAGGTATTCTTAAAGAAGTGTGGGTAGATGGAAATGCAATTTTGATATCAGTGCCCTTTTGGTTCCGTGGTCCACATGCCACCTTACCATCATATGAAACTGCAGTTTAAAGCATTTACATAAAACATACGGTAAAACTTTGACCTGTAGGGCAGTTTGTAATGTTTACACTTACATGACGTACATACTGAATAACTTTTAGAACTGCAGTATACTGCAGTATAGGTGAGTGCCATGCCAACATGCAGAGTAGGTTTGCCTGTTTTCCTAACCTGAAACAGTTCAGTGAATGGCATTTAAAAGCCCCAGTGCCAGCGCAAAAACAATTTTGTGTGATTAAGTCCTGCAGAATTTTCCATATTTAAAATGAGTATTAGAAATGTCCATTGGAATGTGTGTCAGTCTTCAGTGAGGACGTTAGAAACAGGCCGTCTCATATTGTGTTATGGCCTCTGAAGTTGCTTTTTGGTGCGACATTTTACACTGCTGCTGTAAGTTTTAAGTATGCAGTAGGGCTTAGTACATTAATTGGTATAATACAGAGCATCTCATTTCTAGCTTTATGGTGGAAGAGCTGATGATATGTGGGCTTATAATATCACAGACAGCCAAACCAATAACAAGCAAGGTTACTTTAAGTTAGTCTGTAACATCTCTTTGGCAGTAGCATTCTTTATTCAAATCTCAAGGTGTTCTGAGACACTGTGTTAAACAAACAACTCACTTTTTAAAAGGATTTATTTCTGATCTGCATGTATGGCATAATTTTCTTTTTGCACTGCTGAATACATGTACTTATATGGTAAAAGGACATGTTGATAGGTAGACCAGCTGTGGGAAGTCATGTTTTCCAGCCAGTTCTCTTGATTCCTACTGAAGTTCAAATTTTGTGAGTTTTGTTTTAGTAACTTTCATACTGTTTTCTGGGCTATGACACCACGCAGTCTGTGTTTTGGAGGCATCTAGTACTTCCATTTTGAGGGTAGTTGTACTTTATTTTTGCAGTTGAGGGAGTATTTTATTGTTGTGCGTTCAGGTAATTCAAGAATTAACTTTTTCTTCTTGCATTTGAGGTACATCGTAGGTTGAATTTGTCGTCACGTAATGGATTGTGAAGTGCACATTC
>Ga0123355_10009826_pt1 | contig 14605 bp, 9 predicted proteins | sample TergutEmb28metaG_3_FD_89872 | JGI IMG/M metagenome (GOLD analysis project Ga0123355, IMG submission 89872) | Embiratermes neotenicus P1 segment gut microbial communities from Petit-Saut dam, French Guiana - Emb289 P1 | ecosystem: Host-associated > Arthropoda: Insects > Digestive system > Gut ...
AACATATGCGGGAAGTCTGAACATATGCGGGAAGTCTGAACATATGCGGGAAGTCTGAACATATGCGGGAAGTCTGAACATATGCGGGAAGTCTGAACATATGCGGGAAGTCTGAACATATGCAGATAGTTAGTTTCCTTGATGGATGTGTTGTGGGATTATGGCTCAGCTGCATGAAAGTTAAGTAACAACCTTACAATAAAGTGGAATTGTTGTTTCTTATGTTGCAGGTTCTGTGCTGCCATTCACCGTGAAAACTTTCCTTATGAGCGGGTTACTGATAGTTGGGTGCAACCTGCCCATACCATCACCCTTCTGAGTCCTGTTACCATTGTGAATCTCTTGCCATATGATCTGCATTATGCTGTGAAAGATGCAGTGACAAACTGTGCAGGCCATATCAAACCAGGACAGTCTTCTTTACTTACACAGGTGCCACTACTAAAATGTGTTGTGTACCCCTCACCCTTAGAAGGTTTGTCTTTGACAGAGGGATGTATTGTACATGCTTATTGCAGCAATACAGTTTCTGGTATTTCTTCTGTTTTCACCTTGTAACAATGTGACCACAATGTGACCACAATGCAGAAAGTCTAGATTTTTTAATGTAAATATTTTAAATATCATACATTTCATTTTACATAACCATCATAGACTTCTTTGATATTCTGCTGACACAGGCATTTTATTTGTGTTGGACACACAGGTTTATTTTATGTTTATGGTTCCGTGCATCGCTGATCTATATTAATAATTGTCCAACGAGATGCAACACCAAGCAGTCTATTTATTAATCTGCAAGTTCACTTTACATGTTTTGGGTGTCAACCACACCCATCATCAGGAGTACACAAAACTGTAACTACAGCCTCCGGTACTGGTCATATTTTTTGTGCAGCTACCTCCCTCCAACATGGCCAAGTTGGCCACATTGGAGGGAGGTAGCTGCACAAAAAATATGACCAGTACCGGAGGCTGTAGTTACAGTTTTGTGTACTCCTGGTGATGGGTGTGGTTGACACCTGAAACATGGAGAGTGAATTTGCTTGCAGATTTGTAAATAGACTGCTTTGTAGTTGAATAAAGAGAGACCAACTTGAAGTCACTTGCTTTATTATTTCATTATTTAATGCTCAACATGTTTCGGATGTTAATACATCCATCCTCAGGAGCTTGTGACTCTTTACTCAACTATCAAGATGATGCACGGTCCAATAAACATAAGACTGCTTTGTGTTGCATCTCATTAGACAATTATTAATATAAGACAGGTTTATGTTGTTAGACATCAATTTTTCCAATAAATACTTTCTGATCAAGCAAAGTAGTTCTGTGAACTAAGGTACAGATATATTAAATATATTTATATGGGAAACATGCTTCTTTATCCCATTATGTACATTTCTCTTATATCAGGTGTTGTGACTGGGTTGTAAATTGGAGTAGTGGCTGTGTTACTGTAGTGGACAGGTAGTAATGAAAGATATTATGGTTCAGAGATGAACGTAATTGAGATGTTTTATTAAGTTTTTGTGCTGTAGGATGGGTAATAGAACATGTGTAAAGTAGGCTTTGTGATCAGTCAGCATGACCAAATGTTGAAGTGGACAATCATCAATAGTCAAAGATATCTCATTTCGAGGCTTACCAGAATATGTGAACTGTTTGTGACCTTAACATAAACGGGGCTTGGGTCTGGGTCAAATGACCTGATGTTGGAATTATTTTAACAACTTTCAGTGGAATTCTGCTGTGTGAAACTTAAAACATCTGTGTGTTCAGGTGCTGATACTAGATAACAGACATGACCTCCATTGTAAGGAATTTCTTTTACTCTGCAAGGATGCCCAGCAGGCATAGAATCAAGCTGATGTGCTGGAATTCTGTAGTTGAAGAAAAATAATTACCAGAATAATTGTGTTAAGAATTTATTTTAACATTGTTAATGACAGAATGATCATCTGTGACAGGTGGATATCGAGAAAGATGTGGAATTATGTTTTCATCTCGAAAATTTTTCCCATGCGGGCATGCTAGTGATACCAGCGAAAGCAACCACGTTCAGCTCTGTAGTGCGGTTGCACGATGAGCAAAGAAGACGATTGTTTCTTCATGGATATGTGGTGTGTCAGAGAGGAGCAGGTCTGAAAGTAAGAATTAATGCACCTTCCGAAGATAGTGAATAAGTAAAATATTTGTATATTTTTAGTGATAATATCGTGTATGATTGTCTCATACATTTTTATCTTCCAAGCATATATCATTTATGTGTTTTTGATGCATTTTAATACTGTGCTGTGATAATGTAACACAGTTTTACACTGTTACATTTATTTAGACATATCTTCTCAGTGGGGGAAAACAATGGCAAACTACCCCCAAGAACTTGCAGTGTGCTAGAGCCATACCGGTCACATGACTGGGCTCTGGTTCCTGCCAAGCCTGGCCTTCAAGGCTGAATACTAATGAATGAATGAATCTTCTCAGTGCCTATGGATTGTTTAACTTGACATATATTCTGTTTTTCTCTGAAAATGTGCATGATCAAAACGGGCAAAGCATCAGTAAATTGATATCGTATTATCTTCCTTGGTCTGTATTAAAATGGGCAGCATTCAGTGTGCGTGCCTTCGTCTTACTTTTTGTTACAGTGTTTCACATAGCACACAAAACAGGGTAAAGAGTAAAGTTCACCCTAAGAACAGGCCATGAAGGCCCAGAGTGGAGGTAGAGGTATAGCTCTTCTTTTCCATTAATCTTGGTGCTAGAATGGGGGGTGAGCAGTCAGCACTATACCCTGGCTGCCTTACTCCTGGGAAGGAGACTGATACTGATTGTAAAGGAGGCTGGGTGGGCCTCAGGTTGGGTCTGGACAGGCACGGAAAATCTCGCCATCACCTGGATTTAATCCTCAGACCACCCAGCCCATCACAATTCAATACACTGACAACGCCATCCCAGCTCACAACATAGAACAGGATAAGAATTAATTTTTCTTTTCATAAAGATGATGTTTATCTTCCTTTTATGTTTTCAGTTTATGTCAGTTGCCTAGCAGCACATTCTATCCTCTTGTCCCTTCCTGCTGCTTCTCAGTTTTGTTCTGTATTTTCCCTTTTGTGTGAAATCTTTACTACCTACTCTTCCCATCTTCATCTCTGTCTTCCTCTTGGACACTTTTCTTTCAGTTTCGTGTTTCAAAATTTTGAGATTCTGTCCTCATTTACTTTTGAAATATACACTTGACCTCCATATTGTATTATGTGTCTTTCAGGGTGTGATTTTTTATTAAGTGTGCTGAACATTTTATTTTCTATTTTGTGTTCATTTTCAAAGTTTAGTTGATAGCCCAATTTTGTGTATTTTATTCAACAGATATGTTGCAGCATTCTTTAATCTTTCTTCACTCACCACCTTAAATTTGCCACCTAAACAGTAATATAATCTGTTTTTTCCCTCAGCTTCTTGTATTGTTTTCAGCATGTACATATTTGTAATTTTTCAAAATGAATACAGCATGCATCTGTCACAGTAGTTTTTATTTACTGTTGGTTGGCTGTTGGGCTGTATAAACATGCTGTAACAACATATATACATTTTTTTTGTCCCTTCAGGTTTCAGTAACAGCTCCATTCTGGATAATCAATAAGACAGGCCTGCCACTTGTGTTTCGGCAAGAAGGAGTGCCAACAGAGGCAGCAGCTGGGCAGTTTGAAGAACATGAAGTTGCTCGTATGGTTGCTCCACTTTTGTTCTCCTTTGCTGATCATGAAGCTAGTCCAACTGTAGTGGCTCGTGTTGGCAGTGGAGTGCATCCAGTTGGAATACCACAGGTAAGCTTTCATTAATTTGCCCCAGTTTGTTGCTGGTAATTGAGAGATCAGTTTACTGTGTTTTGTGACAGACAGCAGGTAACACTGCTTTGATCCTAAAAAATTTAGAAAATTGAAGTGAAAATGGAGGGTAAGATCCAGTACCCATTTCTCCTCAGTTCTTCTAACAGTGGACTCTCCAGGTGTCGCCTCAGTGTTTTTGTGTTCAAGTTTGGACTTCCAGTTTGTTTTGGCTTCTGTTCATCCAGTTTCATACAGGCCATTTGAGGTGTTTACAAGGTGGTGTTTACTTGTGTCCCCAAAGGGATCATTTGTGATGTCATCCCTACCTGTGTCTCAGGCTATCAGTTGTCATCGTGTCATTACAGAGACCTGGGTTCAGTCCCAAGCCATTCCATGTTGAATTTGTCATGGACATAGCTGCACTCAGATAGGTCATTATAACTCCAGCAATGGTTTGTATTTTTTTGTTCACCCATTAATTCATTTAGTCATTCCTTCATTCATTTGTTCATTCGTTCTTTTATCACCCATGGTGTATTGTCATGGCAGTCAATGATTAAGGCACACCCCAGGGGCATTCAGCCCATGGCACGATACCTTACACGTTGACATTTTCTAGGGGGTATGTGGTGGCACAGTTGGTTGAGGCACTGTTCTACAAGGTGGAAGGTCGCAGGTTTGATTCCCATTGGGGTCATTGGAATTTTTTATTGAAGTAATCCTTCCGGCCACACAATGGCCCTGGTATTGACACAGCTTCTAACAGAAATGAGTACCAGGTCCCTGCTGGGGAGTAAATGCAGCCAGTGCGTATCTGCTGACAACCTTGCCACCTTCGTGTGCTGATTGTCTGGAAATTCTGGGAGCCTTAACCTCCTGGAGCTCTGAGGGTCTGTCCAGGCCTATACAGGGATTGCCTTACCTTTTATCAGTTTTCTGGAGATGGGGTGCTTCATGAAATGAAAGATAATTGAAAATAAACAAATTCAACAGGGTGTAGAAAAGACCACCCTTTTTTGGATGTACGTTATTGTAGGCCAACCAGCTACCCTTACTGACATGATGTTTGCTTTCAGTACACAACACATTGAGTGTCTGTCACCTTGGATTGGTCACAGAGATATAAACCTCCACATGAAGTGAGGGGGAAGTAAGGATGAGTTATGTATTGCAGAGATGAAGGCATAGAGAATAAAGTGTGGAAGTTTGAGGCATCAAATGGTCAGTGGTAGCTAATGGTGAGACACTTTAGCTAAGAATAATGTAATTATGACTTCCTTGCAGAGCTGATGCCATACCTACTCTGCTTCTGAGTCTGTACTGTGTACTTATATTTTAGAGGGGAAATTTTAGGAAAAAGGGCTGTATTACTGTATATAGATGCATGTGGAGTTTAGGCAGAATTTGTATTGTACTCCAGGAAGTGCCACAGTTACAAAAATTACTGTTAAAAAGAATGTTCATAGAATGAGTTCAGGTAGTAATAAAAGAATGTTTAAAATAGTCTGATAGAAGCTATAAAGAGAAAAAAGGATTTTGTTTTGTGACATCAGCTGAACATAATACGCCAGGATGAATGGTGTTTTCTTCAGTAATTTTAATAGTATCTGGATATTAACATGACAAGTAAAAGCATTTTAATATTGTAGTTTGCCATAAAGGGACCATCATTGGATTAGAATACACAGTATCTCCTTTTTTGTTACAGTGGTGTCAGCATTTCCACTTACACAAGGGTGTACAGGTGCGCCGTCTGCGTGTGTCGTTACGTGATTCCCGCCCAGACATCATGTATGTGATAGGGATCAATGTTCATCCAGGGAGAGGTCGCTACAGATCAACTAATATCGTCACACTGTCACCAAGATTTCAGTTACATAATAAATCTACATTCCAACTTCAGTTTGCTCAACGCTGCTTTGCTACAACTTTGGTGAGTTTGTCATTTTCAGTCTGTGAAAATTACATTTCCAATGTTGAATGATGAGCAGGGGTAGTTGACTGACTGAAGCTGACAATTTAGTGGCTGGAGTACTTAAGTAGAACTAAGACAGAAACTATGCTATGATGCTGGAACTGACATGTGTACAGAGATGGTCAATTTAGCAGCTGGAATCATTGAGCGGGAAACATGAAGACTGCAGTAGCATGGTCTTGGACCAAGGACCAAGTGCAAGCTCTGCCAGGTTAAATTAGGCCATGACTGTTTTCTTTCATATCCTTTTCAATATATTACAGTATTACATGGCTATTTGGTGCTCTGTCGTCTCATTCATCAACAGTATTGTTACATGAGCACAAATAGTTGTTGACCTGTGTCTTTTATCAGCAGTATTTGTGTGGCTATTTTAAACATTTTAACCTATTGTAATTATACACTTTCTGCCTTTTTTTGTCAGTATGGGTGACATTTTTCAGTCAATTTGAGCCACTTCATTGCCTTCTGCTCTATTTTTGTTGATATTGTTCAGCATATAAAATCCAAAGCATATAAATCATTATGGCATTGTCAAGGTTTTGAGAAGTCAACCTTACTTATTGATTTATGATTATTTGCTAGTTGACAGTAGCTGTTTGTGTCTGTTCTGTAATAGTCACTGCAGTTGATAATTTTGTATCATTTAGAATGATCCAGGTGCGCAAGCCACATACCTCAAAGCTGTTCCTGATTGCTGCTTACCATTCCACTGGCCTCGTCTTGACAAGGAGCAGCTGTTATGTGTGCGACTGTTGGATGTTCCAAACTGTCTGTGGTCTGGTGGCTTTCTGATTGATACTAATGATTCCTTGCACATTAATGTGAGGTCAGTATGTCAGCATTAGCATATGTTGGAGACAGTGTAAATTTCTTTTAACTGGCTTCTGTAAATGGAAATAAACACTAAATTTGAAATTTAAATTTTATGATTTAAAATCTAAGTGGGAAAGAAACTTCATTCAGTTAAATAACAGTAGACAGAGAGTTCAAAAGATCATGTGTTCCTGCAAGAGTGTATCACAAGCAGAAGGAAATTGAAGGCCTGTATTAAAAATGTAGTTTTTAGTAGGATTGTTGTAAATGCATTATTCGATGTGATACATCATACCTGACTCAGTGGTGAAATGTGTGTTTCAGCCTCTGGGAATGTTTCCTGCATGAACTTCCCTTTGTAGTTAACACTATTTTGCTGTGGGCTGTTCAGTGTGTACCATATGTGGAGTGGTATCTTTATAGTCAGTGCTATGAAAGCAACCTCAAATCTTGCAGTCAGTCAAGGATCTTTATTTTTGCTTCCCTGTTCTTAAGATTTTAGAGATTTGACTCTCTGGCATGTCAGAATTCAGATTTACTACATTTGAGTCTGCATGCACTGGCCCCTGGAGACTGACTGGTGGCTCTGTCCAAGCCCGAGGTCAACCGTTTCTTCCCCCACCAGCGGGGTTGCAGCAGCAATTCTTGTACAGTCACAATAAAAATGTATGCATTACTTCTGGACTGCACCTCGTATGCAGTATGTACAATAAGTAAGTTTCCAAAGGTCATGAAATAAATGACCTATATTTAATAATGACTGAGCCTGACACTTTTTCTTGAGTACTTTCTGTCTTCTTTTTAGGGATATTCATGGCAAGATGTACTTCCTTAGGGTAGAAGTGGTTCTTCAGGATGCAACATACTTCATTGTATTCACTGATGCAGACACCATCCCTCCAACAATACGCCTGGACAACTACTCAGAAGTGCCACTACATTTTCATCAGGCACGTATCAAAGCATACACAGTACTGTGTACAGCTACATTATGTTTACGGTTTTTATAATGTTTATGATACCATGTAGTCTGATATGTAGGTACCATAATCACTGTCGTCTTCATGTCAAGGACTGTGGTGCTTGGAATTAGTTAGACAGTTGGTTATTCCATTCAGTTTAGATTTAACTTGTGCTTAAATTAGACTGTATTGTGATTTTTCAAATCTTGCAAGGGTTAGTTTAACATGTGGTATGTTGTAATGCTTTGTGTAATGGTATGTTTTCTTTGGTTTTGATGCAGAGTTGCGTAACGTCCGAGGGTCTGCTGTCGACAGTCCGCCCCCACTCGTCCGTACCATACGCATGGGATGAACCGACGTTACCTCGTAGTATTACTCTTGTGGCTCCAGGGGGAGCTGCAGCCTCTTATGACATGAAATACTTAAGGGGGGATCATGAGGCCCAAGGCCTAACATACGAAAACTTTATCTACATAGCTTTTACTGGAACATTTAAATCGTAAGCATATTTATTATGGCACTGGATCAAGTATAGGATAACACATGGAATTTTGGGGAGTACTCACAAAATATCCGCTCCTGTTCCATAGATTTCTAATACAGCACACATTTTATTATATTATAATTGTTTTTTTTTATTTGTTTGAGAAACTGAATTAAGTAAGGAGTCTGTATAAGTTATGTTAATTATGTACGAACGTAGAGTTTTATGTCATTACTGTTTTTGTAATTGTTGACTTCTTCTTCTTCATCAGTAGGGCCCGTAGCTAATGCCACAGATGTACTGCAGCCTTAGAAGGCTTATTGTACTCACCCTATCTCCCCCCCCCCCGCCTGTTTGGACATTCCCACGTTCACGGCCAGATACCTCCACGTCCACAACGATGCGCGAGATCCTAGTAGCGAAAGGTGGAACTGTGTGGGCGAGAATTGGCCAGTAATTTTGCCTGAAATTGTGACTTCGACATCAATTCAGGGATCTTTTACATGCCGCAAATATGCGACATGAGACCCACGGCTTTACTTCCCTTCCAAAGGAAGGTGTGCTGAGGATTTTTTCGCCCTGAAAAGTCCTGATGGCTTCGGCCAGGTTTGAACCCACAAACTTGGGTACTTAAAGGCAGCACGCTACCCCTAGACCACCGAAGCCGCTTAATTGTTGACTTACAAACATCTCCATGGAAAATTCTGTGGCTGTTTTGTGCAAATTGTGTAGCAAGTCTTGTAGGTCATGTCATGGTATCTGAATATCTTACTATAAATGTAGCATGATATTGCAGAACTATACTTCAGAACTGTATGCAAAGTGGTATTCTAGAATGCCCTGCATGATTCTGAAGTTAAACAAGTTTTTTGTGTGTTTTGTGAAAAAGATGATGATGATAATGATGATGATTTTTTAGGGGTGCTGCACACAAAGTTGGAGCAACAAGTTCTTGTTACAACCCATTAGATGTTGAGAGTCAGCAGTTAGTGCTAGATGTACCTGAAGGAACTAAAGTCGTTCTGAACCGAAAGGAGAAAGGAGCTCGGTCACAGTTGTGGAGAATGACAGGAGAAGGACAGCTCCAGCATGAAGGCAGCAGCCCACCAAGAGACCCGCGTTCCAAACATAGTGTACACTATGGTGACAGAATATGGGTATGTCACAATTGGTACAGACTCGGCCACTTACAGCAAATATTTCTCCAAGTACTGGTTTGCAGAAAAGCAGTATACATTAAGTGTATGTATGAAATAAGATAGATTTAGTAGAAGTACAGGAGGTCAGGAGTGAGACAAATGTCAGTGAATCAGCAGAGGATTATACATTTTGCTGTGGGAAAGACAATGAAGTTTATCAGTTATGGACAGCATGTTTTGTGCATAAGGTAAGTATGACCCATTAAGCGAAATGAGCCTGCAAGTCTAAGAGGTTGCTGGTGTGATGTTGGAATATACCATTAGGAAGGTTCAAGAAAACCAGGAAGGACCAGAATTGATTGGGGCATATCAGCCTCTGATCGATGCTGAGATAGTAATTTATTGTACAAAACCATAAACCATGGAGAAGAACATAGATGGTGTATTATACTCTTATTGTGGCGGTTGGTGTAGAAGTGCAGACAGAGAAAAATCGCATGTTGTACGTCGCTCTTTACTGGGATGTGTTGGTGAGTAGTCTGGTATGTATTCATTGGTTGTTCAGAAGAACCTGCTATCTCTGTCATCAGGGTAGATGAAGAAGTTGTGTAGCATCATTCACTATGACAGTGGAGGCAGTAAATTACTCTGAAATGTCAGCACATCACCAGAATGCAGTGAGCATTGTGGCCCTCTCCACTAGAACCTGGGATCGGTCATAAATAAATGTTCATATCTCATTACCATACTGCAGGACAAAATCATAATATGAAGGTAGATAATAAATCCTTTGAAAATATTTGGAAAGGATGGGTAAGTCAATACATTCCTTAGGAAATGCAGAGCAGATTAAATTTGCAGGGCACTTGCTACCATCAGTTTCAGAATCTTTCATCTTCCAGGTTGTTCTCTAAGAATATAAATATGTATGGTGACAGGATTTTACATAAAATGTTTGTATGACATTGGACTCTGTATACTTGTGGGAAATTGTAATTTTAAAACTATATGCGTATTCTCTTAGATACATTCTTTTTTGCTAGTAATTTTATTTACAGGTCTTTAAAATAACATAACTAAGTTTGTTGTAGTACTGGATACATAAAGTTTATTGTTTATCTTGGCTGTTTCTGCACTGTGGATAGTGATCCATTTTGAACAGTTGTGTTGCATCTTTGTGCCCTGTATGTCACGTGTAATCTGTAAACTATCAACAGATTGCTTTCAGGTACTTGACATTGCTGGGCCTGCCCCACAACCAATGCAGTATGTCAGTCTTGTTTTACGACGGCCTGATAAACGTCGTAAGTCTACACAAACTTGGCATTTCACAGAAGATGGACGTCTGTGCTGTGCACACAATAACATGTATGTCCAAGCAAAGGATGGTTTCTTTGGCTTGCATAAAGGTAAGTATGTTCTCCGAAGGCTGTCAGTTCACAGCATACTGCCTCTCAATATGTGTAGTCACAGTTTTTGGTTTTGTGCCTCATTGTAAGCTTCAAAATTTTTAGTTTCTTACAGCAGAAAGTCAAGCCTCATAGTGCACTCCTGTGGGCACCTGATTGTCTTGGGTAAAACTGTGGGCTGTCATTTAGAGGCTTCTGAGTTTTATTCCTCAGATGGATCGTCTGCCCACAGATCTAACCCTTCCTCTCTACAGGCATGAACCTTTTGCATATGTGGAAATAATAAGACCCCTCTAACTCCTTCCCTTCATATTTAGATCTCATGTTAGGCTCTAGTCCCCTTTTGCTGACCACCATTCGCATGATGGCCTGTCATGGTTGATAACAGAATTTTCCTTATTGGTTTCTTATCACCTCATTAATGGATTCCATGGCACCAGAAAGGTCAAACTGATGATAATCTGGAGGCACTAGACAAAGAAACAAGGAAAGTGCCACTTACTTGTTTTCGTACTTCAGATGATTACCATTGCACAGTAGAATGAAGCGTTCACTGAAGCCTTTGCTCTTCTGGGATGTTATGCAGCCTGTGTTGGTACTTGCTTACTGACATTTTGGGACAGCCTGTCAGTTGCATCTTCAAGGGTCAAGTAGTCCAAGAAGAATACCAGACAGCAGGTGGATGAGGTGAATACTTTGTTATATAGGAAACTGTGTAGGTTGTGGTTGGTTCTCAGGGAGTAAAGAAACCACTCAGGTTTGCTGGAGCGTGAAGTAGCTAACAGGACATCAGGTGGGGGGTGGGAGTGTGGGTGGATGAAAATGAAAGGAAGCACAGGAATTGAAGACAACAAAGTGAGAGTGGATTACCAACAAATGCTTTGTAACATCCCACAAGAGCAGAGGGTTCTACTACACCATGGGGGAAGCCTGAAATATATCAGAGCTCTCACTTGTTTACAACACAATATCTGTCCTTTTAGTGGACAAAACACCAGCCAGCACAGGCCATGTGCATTTGCAATATTTGTCAGTAAAGTCGCTGTACCTAAGAAACTGAAGAAAGTAATGTCCCAGGGACTTTTCTTAACATTTGCCACTGTGAGAACCTTAGATAACTTGATATTTTGTGTTTTAGACACCTTATCAGAGGTAGCATTTGGCATGAAAAGAAGTCCAGTTCTGTAACTAACAGCAGTGTCTATTGGTTGCACTGTAGATTAGATACTAATAATTTCGCTACTAGCATGACCTCAGAATAAAACTGCTGTATAATTCTGAGATGAATTGAATTTTGTTTTTGCAATGTATAGTTAGGAACCATGTTTCTCTATTCATTTGCATGTTTAATCACAAGCAACTTGCTGGTTTTCAGTCAAATTTGTGTATGAGTGAATTATTTTTATCTCCATTTGTTCAGTATAATTCATACATCATCATACGAAAAACTGGTCCTTGCCATGAAGTGTACATTGTTTAATAATATCTGTAATAATTATACTGTCTTGTCATTTGTCGTGACTTCGTACCACATGAGTGCGTTTAGTTTCTTGGAGGGAAGAAACAATAATGTTGTTGGTATCATCATCCACCAGCCCCTCAACAACAAAGAATTCTGAAACCAGTTTAATGTTAGAATGGTGATTACTATCATTCATGATGCTCATAATGAACTTAACTCGTAACTGTATGAATGAAGTATGGAATAATCTCTGTCCTGAGCCCGGATGCTTTAGTGGTGGAGAGTGATGTCACACACACAAAGAAAGCTGTGATCACCATTGCACGGTAGGTTGGCTGTGAGGACCTGCACAGTGAAGATCTTCTGCTATAGAGGAGGAATACTTCAGAAGGGAATTGGAGGAAGTAATGCTTCTGAGAGCCCACACACTGAAGGTCATATCTGTAGGTTAAATTAATTTATGCAGCTATATCTGTGTTTGATGAGCATTAACAGGCCTCATGAAATGTTCCAAGGGAGACAGAAAGGTGCCAAATGCTGCACTCTTAAGTTCAAGAATGTAACATAGGTTGCCATCAACTTCAGCAGAAGAACTGTCTACTGCAGCTTCACCTGTGCCATTTGAGTCATCTAGCATTAAAACCTGAGCTGCCCAATAACTCCTCCAGTCACCTGCATCATGGAAGATTTAGTCCCACCTTTTATGTGTTTTTTTTTGTCATAAATGTATGTGAGAAATAAGTGTCTTTATCAACGTTTAATTTAATCTGAAAAGTTCTAGACTTGCACATTTTTCTTATGCATGGCAATTTTCAGGAATACAATTCTTGTGTGAGTTGCCTTTACTGCACTTCTTGAAGGATATGATGGTGTCATTTTGTTTATTGTATATTGTTTTGTTCATTTTGCAGTCAGTTCCACCATTTACTGTAGAGTAGTATATCTTGTGGTAATGGCAGTCTGTCGCTTGCATTGCTGTGATGTAGCGTATTAATCCTTGTAATGAATTATGCAGTGTTGCTGTTTTCCAGGGGCAGCCAGCTCTGTGGCATCCTGGCAGTTGTGTACGTATTGTTTGATACATTCAGGTGGCGATTTGGAGTAGTTTGTCTCCTTGCTGTTCAAAATAGTGATTTGTGTTTCTGCACTGGCATGCATGGTATGCTCCTGCTTGAAAATATAAGTGTGTTATACAGTGGATAAACATGTCTGTGGCAGTCTGCAGTCATGAATTGCATTGTTAATGATTTTGCTACAAGAAGATGGGATCAGACATTACATTTGGGTGGGTAGCACTCCTACTGTATATTCGAGAGGTCCAAAATTGAAATTTTGGTTCAGGGATGTTTGTCATGACCAAGGCTTTTCTGTGGTTTTGTTTGTTACTTGACATACATCTGGAGATAGAATCTGAAATTAGGCTGTGACCAAGTCGGCCTATGTCCTTTGTCAGTCATTGTTCGCTAGTTGTAGTACCATTTGATGCCATATGGTCTGAATTACTAACAGCACCATTAAATACGCAATCAGCAAATATAACAAGAAGTTTATTCCATATGCATCATGTGGCTGTGGTGATGTATTATTCCAGTCCATTGTGTTGTCCTGAGTGTTATGTTTGCACAAACACACACTGATGTTATCATGTGTCAAGCTTATTGTGCACTAGGTTATCAGAGCACCAAAAACATCCTCGTTCACACTGAAATGTTACGAGTATGTTTGAATCCTTTTTTGGTCCCAATGCACATAGGTCTTTGATGGGCCTTTTGTGCTTATTAGACGGATGTCTAAGTCATGGGAGCCCTGTTCCTTTAGTGTAGTTTCAGATTACCCTCAGACTGAGACTTTCTAACATCCTCAGGGTCCAAGAAAAAGGAGCCCAGGTATAGCTCACACTGAGGATGTTGCATGTTAGCATGGCAACTTGTTTGTGGAAACAAAAGTAGTGCTGAGTGCAAGGCAGTGGACTGTCTATAATAGTGTACAGTATGTAGAGAGAAGTGAGATTCCCGCTGAGGGTTAGTCATACCTACAATGCAGAAGCCCAGTATGGCAGTGGGATGCAGTCTTCTTATTATCCCATTCAGTATAGGCACAGGAATGCATTCAGGCATCGGTTGCCAACATCAGGAAATATCAGTTTAGTGCCTTATAGTGTATATTAAAAAGCAGTTTCATGCTTTGCATTGTGTTGTTTCAAATTACTAAAGCAGTTAAATAATATAAATGGGAATTATAAAAATATGTAATGCCATACCAGTGCAGTGTTGATACATTTCTTTAAGAAATAAGACATGAATAATATACTGGTCCCTCACCTGACCTACAGCATAGAAATTCACAGCTTAATGGTACAGCTTTCCAAGGTTCACATGTGGAAAACTATTGTACATATGTGTAACTTTCCACATGAATGCATGAAAACATATCAACATGAACAGCAGTTGACCGTATGGGTTGCAACAGAAATTTTACTAGTATGGTACTCAGCTTTGAACAGAACTTGTAGTAAAACATGA
>Ga0123355_10009827_pt1 | contig 14604 bp, 11 predicted proteins | sample TergutEmb28metaG_3_FD_89872 | JGI IMG/M metagenome (GOLD analysis project Ga0123355, IMG submission 89872) | Embiratermes neotenicus P1 segment gut microbial communities from Petit-Saut dam, French Guiana - Emb289 P1 | ecosystem: Host-associated > Arthropoda: Insects > Digestive system > Gut ...
AACGATTGCGGAAAAAGCGCAAACGGTTGCCGTGCTGAAATTCGGGAACAAAACAGGGCTTCTTAATTTTGAAACAGACCAGCACCGTTCATGGGTTCGCTCTCCAATAATTCAAATTAAGGGGGAACGGGGAGAATTGTTTAACTCAAAAATAAAATATCTCCAAGACTATAAAACCCCTATAGAATCTGAATTTACGCGGAAAGACTTGGGGCGAGAAGAAAACTTCGAGGGTTTTGATTTGAAAGGGATAATCGGGGACGGTCAATGGCTTTACCGTAATCCATATCAAGGTTCAAGGCTTTCTGATGACGAAATTGCTATTGCTTCATGTTTGGACGCTATGAATGATTATGTATGCGGTGGCGCATCATTCTACGGACTTGATGAAGCCTCGCAAGATTTTTATTTGTCTGCACTAATTGATGAAGCAGCGAAAAATGGGTGTACCATTCGCAGTGAAACTCAATCGTGGGCATAGAAGTTTCTTGCAAACTAGGGCGTGTTGCTTTTTTATATGCTAGGAAATTGTTCATGGCTTCGTGACGTATGCGTAGCTTGCCAATACATGTAATCGGCGAAATGCGGCTGTGTCCCTTTTTTAGTTCTCCTTGCGAAATTTTGGTAATAAGCTTATAATCGGGCTATACTAAATAGTAGTAGAAAAAAATTGGAATGGAGATTCTCATGAAAAAATTTTTTAAGCTGACAATGGTAATTGCCATTGTCGCAACAATGGCGGTTTTGCTTGCGTCCTGCGCCAATAATGCCGATAATGCGGATTATGCAGACGAAGAAGACCTTTACTTCATTGGGGAAAACGAACCTACAAATCCCAATCGTACCACCACAGTAACAACGATTGACCACACAGTTATTGAACAAATGATTACAGACAATGTGGTAGTAGCAACAGTAAACGGCAGGGAGCTAACCGCGGGTGATGTAAGCTTCCAGTTTGTGAATGTGAAAAGCGCGTTGCAATTTGAGTATTTTATGATGTTCCCGCCCGAAGACGACAGCTTCAACCTGTTTGCGGCACCAGAGTTTGATTACAGCCGCATATTCCGCGACGACAAAACCTTTGGGCAAGTGGTACTTGAGGAATCCGTGCGTTATGCGGCGAATTTCTCAATATTTAAGGAGTTCGCGGAACAAAACAACATCTACCTAACCGACGCAGAAATAGACGACTTCCAAAATGAAATCGTTTCAATGGCGGAATTTCACGGCGAGGACACTTTTGACGACTTGCTTCGCATGGACGGTATTTACACTCGCCAACAACTTTACACACTATTCCACACCTTCACCCTAATCGACAAAGTGATTGAAGCCATACTAGACAACGAGGAACTCTTCGCACAATTCGAGCAATACATGCCAGAAGCTCCCGATTTTAGTGACGACATGCTAGGCGCGAAACACATTCTAATAACGCTGGCAGACTTCGACGACGAAGCCGCCGCAGAAGCCTTCGCAACCGAAATTCTACAACGCGCCCAAGCAGGCGAAGATTTCGACAGCCTAATTGCTACCTACGGTCAAGACCCTGGCATGTTGTGGAATCCCGACGGCTACACCTTTGTATCAGGCGTAATGGTACCAGAATTTGAGCAAGCAACCCGCGACTTGGAAATGGGCGAAATCAGTGGTCTAGTTCCAACCACACACGGAATCCACATCATTTTACGCACCGAACCAGACCCCGATAATGCATTGCTACCAATGGGTATGCAAATCCCCCCACTAGAGCAACGCATGGTAATGGCAATTTTCGCCGCGTTTGAATACAGAGCAGACAACGCAGAAATAGTATTCCTGCCCGAACTTTTTGAACTACCAGTTATGTAAGCAGTATAGGTGTTTCGCTACAACAAAAACGCGCCATGTTGGACAATTTGCCCAACATAGCGCGTTTTTAATTTCCTAGAAAACTGTTTATGGCTTCGAGACGTATACGCCAGCTTGCCATTCAGGTCATCGGCGAAATGCGGCTTTGCCGCCTTTGTTGCTTATTGAGCAACAGGATAAACAGAAACTTGTTTCTTGTCTCTACCCTTGCGTTCAAAACGCACTGTGCCGTCTACTAGAGCGAAAAGATTGTCGTTGGAGCCGCGACCTACATTGTTGCCTGGATGAATTTTTGTGCCGTTTTGAGTGTAAAGAATGTTTCCTGCTAAAACAAATTGCCCGTCTGCACGTTTCGCACCTAGGCTTTTTGCGTTGGAATTTCTGCCGTTTTTGGTAGAACCAACACCTTTTTTGTGGGCGAAAAATTGCAGGTCTAGTTTAATCATGGTTTCCATGGTTTACCTCCGTGATTTCAATTTCATCGGGGTGTTCGGCCTTTGCGCAGGACAGCCCAATAAACATTGCATCAATTAAAATTTCTATGCCGCTTGAACGGCTTTCGGGATTGGTTAGCGAAAAGGTAGCACTCTGACGATTATTGATTTCGCAAGTGAAATCGTCATCTGTTAGCTTTTCAATGCTGTTGATTGTGTTTAACACCAGCATGGAAACAGCGGCACACACAAGAGTTTGACCATGGTTTTCCACAGTAAAACTTGCGATTTTACCCAAAGAATCCCGAACTATTTCTACATTAATCATTATTTCGCGATTGACTCAATTTTCACGCGGGTAAACGGCTGACGATGCCCTTTTTTCTTGTGAAAACCTTTTTTTGATTTGTGTTTGTAGATGATAACCTTTTTGGCTTTTCCGTCACCAACTACTTGTGCGGTTACGGTTGCGCCAGCCACAAGCGGCTTTCCGATAATAGTGTTTTCACCATCTACAATCCCTAACACGCGGTCAAAAGTATAGCTTTTTCCTGCGTCTTCGCCAAGCAATTCTACGGTGATTTCGTCACCCGCTTTAACTTTGTACTGCTTGCCACCAGTTTCAATAATAGCGTACATGTTACACCTCCTTGAATTTTTTGGAAGTACACGCCGAATAAGGCAGAGCGAAAATGCTCATTTACACTTGTAAACGGAAGTGCGAAAACATTAACCTCCTCTGTCGCTCAAGTCTGCGTAAAAGCCCGCAGACTTAGCTCGTCGTTGGTAAATGTTTTTGGCATTCCGTATAAAAGCCCAACCCGTGCGGTTACGACAAAGGCTAAGATACCATATTAGAAGGAAATTGTAAATCTTTTTCTGTAGGCTAGGAAGACGCTTATTGCGCAACAAGTTTGTTTGTGATAAATTTGTTCTGGACAATTTCAAAGAATCTGGGGGTTTGTTAAATGAAACTTTATATAGATGGAATCGAATGCAAAGCCTATGCAGGGCAAACAATCTTGGAAGTGGCTACGGCAAACGGAATTTTCATACCAAGCCTATGTCACGGGGAAGGGCTTGCGCCATCAGGCGCGTGCGGAATTTGCATAGTGGAAGTCGAAGGAGACAAGCGACTTCTTCGTTCGTGTGCAACGGCGGTACGCGAAGGAATGGTAGTTACTACCGATTCGCCAAAAATTTTAGAGTCACGCAAAAGTTTGCTTGAGCTAACAATGTCTGCGCATACAGGGGATTGCAAAGCCCCATGCCAAACGGCTTGCCCTGCACAAACCGACTGCCAAGGATATATTGCGTTAATCGCGGCGGGAAAACTCGCGGAAGCCGTTGAGCTAATGAAAGACGCGCATCCATTCCCAGCATCAGTAGCGAGAATTTGCCCGCACCCATGCGAAACAGAATGCCGCCGCAAATTAGCCGACGAACCAATAAACATAGCAGGACTAAAACGCTTCGCGGCAGATTGGGATTTGCAACGTCCTGATAAGTATATACCCGAAGTTGCGCCCGCCACAGGGAAATCAGTTGCGATAGTTGGTGGCGGCCCAGCCGGACTAACCGCCGCGTTCTTCCTAAAAAAGGCGGGGCATAGCGTGTCTGTCTTTGAAGCTATGCCGAAAATGGGCGGCTTGCTTCGATACGGAATACCCGAATATCGTCTACCAAAGGCGGTAGTTGACGCAGAACTGGAAGTTTTAACGCATATGGGAATACACTTCCTTAATGGAACAGAACTTGGACGCGACTTAACTTTGATATTCCTGCAATCGCGCTATGATGCCGTAATTATGGCAACAGGTGCGGGCGTAAGCAAACCTATATGGTGCAAAGGCGACGACGCAGAAGGCGTTTTCGGCGGAATAAACTTTCTAAAAGCAGTTGCAAGCAATAAGCCGCCAATAATAGGCCAGCGCGTGGTGGTAATTGGCGGAAGCAACACCGCAATGGACGCGGCACGAACCGCTCTTCGCCTAGGCGCGGAGGCAATCGTAGCCTATCGCCGCACTCGCGACGAGATGCCCGCAGAAAAAATAGAAGTAGAAGAAGCCATAACCGAAGGCGTACAATTCAGTTATCTAACCGCTCCACTGGAAATAATATCTGAAAACGGAAAAGTAAAAGGAATCAAGCTACAAAAAATGACCCTAGGCGAGCCAGACGAAAGCGGGCGTAGAAGACCAATCCCACAAGAAGGCGGAGAGGAATACATTGAAGCCGACACAATCATAGCCGCAATAGGTCAAGATGTAACACTAGAGGGGCTATCCCCGCTAGAAAGCTTTAGCATTGACAAAAACTTTCAAACGAACTTACCGAGAGTATTCGCAATAGGCGACGCAACGGGCAAAAGTGCCTACGCAATAGATGCAATTGGTCACGGCAGAAAGGTAGCGGAAGTAGTAAACGCGACATTATGGAATCCCGCACAATCAATATCCGAACAACTACCAGAAATTTTAGTGCGTGACAAAAAAACCGCCGAAGATTTTGTAAACACTCCAAAAGCCCAAAGACAAAATGGCGCAGAGCATTTTATCCACGAAGGCGAACGCCCAGATTTCAGCGCGGTGCAAGCGGGGCTAACCTCAGCAGAAGCCAACGCCGAGGCCGACCGTTGTCTATCATGCGGTTGCGCAGATTACTATGAATGCAAACTAATCAATCTAGCAAACAAATACAACGCAAGCCCCGAGAAATTCCCAACGGAGTTCCACAAACGTCCAAAACACGCCATAGATAGAAGCAATTTTAATTTCCACCGCGACATGAATAAATGCGTATTATGCGGCTTGTGTGTAAGCGTGTGCGACAGCTTGGAAACAACAAAAACCCTGAGCGCGGTAAATCGTGGCTTTGATACGATTGTGGCAGCGGCATTCGAGCAACCTCTACAAAATCGCGACGAATGCACCTTATGTGGCAATTGCGTAGCTCGTTGCCCCGTGGGCGCGCTAACCGAAGCCAGCCCCTTACCCAAGCATCTAGTAACCCGCGAACAAATAACAGAATCAACTTGCACCCAATGCGGAAACACCTGCGAAATGAAATTCGCAACAAAAGCAGGGCAAATCCTAAGATGCCTACCAGCAGAAGGCAAAACCCTATGCGAAAAAGGAAGATTCGGATTCCGCAACCTAGGCGACAAATTACTAACTCCGCTTGTAAAAAAAGAAGACTTACTTCGTCGTGCCTCCCTGCCCGAAGCGGCGAAAGCCATTCGCGAAGGGCTAAACATATTGAAAGCCCAATACGGTGCGGAATGTATAGGGATAGCAATATCCCCACGCTACGTTAATGAAGACATAGCCGCAATCATAGAGTACGCCGCATACATTGGTACGCCGCACATCTTCACGCTTACAGACACCACCGACCCAGAAAAAACTCACAGCAACACACAAGGTCTGAAAAAACTAGGCGTAAGTACAGAATCCGAAAAATACCTGAAAATGCTACAAGCAGGCGAACTAAAAGGTCTAATATCCTTCGGCGACGACCTACCCAGCGCACTTGCCGAAACTCCGCCCCAATTCCTAGCAATCCAAACCGCATACACATCTGGAATGACAACAAAACCCGCCCGCAACGCGAATGTAATTCTACCAGCACCCGCATACGGCGAAGTTCAAGGATATGTAATCAGTGGTAATCCCGAAAAAATTCGCACCGTAAACCCTGCATTCCTCCCTGCCTGCGGCTTCCAAACTCGTCAACTAATCCCATTGCTTTCAGATGGCGAAGTGAAAAATTAATAGCCTTTGGAAGAAGCCACTTGTGAATGAAAAGCAAAGTGTACAGAGTAAACCCAGTCACAATAGCTGCATTAAGTCTTCTGTCATAAAGTAAAACAGCCTTATAATTAAAGAGGCTGTTTTTTTGTTTTAAGGCATCCAAGTAAATTTTTGAATTAAAAAACACACAGCGTACAATATACGCAAATTGATTTATGTTATAATTGGTTAAAGGTGGTGATGGGAGATGGATGGTTCGGCATTAAAAATTTTCTGTGAACATATAGAGAAGAATTTTTTAGATGAAGAGGCACTTAAAAAAGCGGCTGAAAAACTTGGTTTTCCCGAAAGTAGTCTTAGAAGTTGGCTCAATTACCAACGCACTCCGAGTATCCGCTCGTTGGATAAAATTGCAAACCGAATCGGATGCTTAACATATCAATTGATAAGAAACCAGCCTCTGGAGTTTGGGAAACATCGTGACAATAACTCCAACATTCCACTTCGTATAAACCTATCGAAATTTTTTGCAGATAATGGCTGTCGCTTTATGGCTCAAAAATTATCACTGCTACAACATCAAGTTACAGAGGATATGTTAAAATCGTACTTGAGGATTAAAGACTACAGGATTCCATCGTTGCAGAAGTTAGAGGCTATGGCACAGGCACTTGGAGTAGAAACCCACAAATTACTATTTATGGAGGGATAGGCAATGAGGAAAGAAATGTCTGCAAGCAACCGAGATAAACTTGATAAACTTGTAACTGCACTTGATGGCATTGAAAATACTGTGCTAGATGCGTTTAAAAAGGCTTTTAATTTTAAAGGCAGGAAATCACCACTTATTGCCGAAACTGCCATTGATGTGTTGCTTGAACAAGATGGAACTATTTACGACCCTTTTATGGGTTCTGGTGCATTCGTAATTGCCGCAGCTATGGCTGGTCATAAGATAGTGGCTACCGAGCTAGACAATTACACACACTCAGCGGTTTGTGCGTTGCTTTCTTCAATTGACGTTGATAAACTCACCGAAATGCTTATGAAAGTAGAATCATATGCAAAGACAGATGTTATGTTGCTTTATGAAACTTATTGCTGTGGGCAAAAAAATTATATTTCAAAACTAATGTATGACCCCGAAGCCCAAGAGTATTTCGACCCAACCCCAAATCGCTCCATTATTGAGGGTAAAAACATTGTAATGGTGTCCAAATGCCCTCATTGTGGTGAAATAAGGAAAAAATTTGACAATGATGACAAAAGGATTCTGGATAAAGTGAATCGCATGGATGTTTCCGCTTTTCCACAAGTTGAGTATATTGAAAATAGCCGAATAAACATAACAAAATCAACTGGAGCAAATTACTACGACAGAATATTTACAACCAGAAATAAAAAGGCATTACTCTTGATTCAAGATGCTATTTTGAAGCTAGAGCCGTGTGCAGAACGTGATGTTATTCAGCACGCGCTCGTTTCTTCTTTGACTTTGGCTAGAGTTGCAATGTATGGTTCTAGTAGTGATATTTTATACCATGTTGTTCCTCATAGCGCAGAAGAGAATAATGTGTGGAGACTTTTTGAAGGCAAGATGGGGAGCTTTCTTAGATTTAAAAAATCATATAAAGATATTTTGTCACACAATCCCAGCAATAACGAAAAATATCAGTTACACTTAACATCTTATCAAAAATACATTGATTCAATCCAAGAGGGTGTGCGGTTCGATTTGGTGTACACAGATTTTCCTTATACTGACCAAGTCCCTTATTTGGAGCGGAATCAGTTATATAGGATTTGGCTTAATACATTTTATAATGCTGGGAATTTTGAACTTACACCCGAGATGTTAAATTCTGAAATTGTCCAAACGAATGCACCAAGCCGACCCATTAAGAAGGATATTGCCACATATTATTCCGATATAGACGATATGTTTAAAAATTTTCAAAAAATCCTTAAAGATGCTGGTCTTGTTGTGCTAACTATTAAATTGGGCAAGAGTAAATATTTCCGAACTCTGGTAGAAATAATTAACTTGGCTAGGAAAAATGGATTTGAATATGCTATGCGTTTGGGTATCGACAAGAATGACCCAACCATCCGAAAGCAATCTGCATACAAGAACACGCTGGCAAATGAAATGATTATTGTTTTTGAACTTTTGGACGAAGGAAATAGATATTGGTATGTAGAAAACAAAAATTATGAATTTGAGACCGTTAAAATCGTGTATAAACTTTTGCAAAAAAGTGAAGCCGATGTCACGCTATCTGCGGCTGTTAAATCGGTTAGGGATTCATTAAGAAAAAAACACAAGCATTTTGCATCCGACGAAGACTTGATGCGTATTCAAAAAATCATAAAGGATAAATTCTATGTTGATGATGCCAGCATAGTACGTCCTGATAGTAATATTCTATACTTGGACATTGAGGACGAAACTGACTTGTTTACCAAGCTGTATGATTATATTCCTGTAATCATTGGCCGTCTATTTGAAAGAAAAGATTCCTTTGTGCTTGATGATTTATATTTTGAGGTTGCTAATGTACTATGTACTGGAAACCCAAAGGCAATTGAGCAATTCTTGGAGAGTGATAACTATTCACGGGACATACGCCTGTTATTGAATAATTATTGTGTAGAAACTAGCAAAGGTTATGAGAAGCGAGATTACTCTTACCAAATTTCCGAAGAGGCGATTGACATCTCAATTCTTGAAGGGAAGGATTTTGAGCTTGTAATTAAGCGGCTCCTTGAAGCAGATGGTTATACAGATGTTATAAATACAGGCGCATCTGGTGACTTAGGGGTTGACCTTGAAGCAAAAAAAGTTATTGCTGGGGAAACAAAGACTTTTATTTTCCAATGCAAGCGTTGGGCTTCAAATGTGGGCTCGACTCCAATGCAAAGACTTGACTCCGAGCGTTCAAGACGCGGGGTGGATTATGCTATTTGTGTTACAACATCCGATTTTACAGATGATGGAGTACTTGTATCCAGGGCGCAAAATATTGAAATGTGGAATGGAAATGACGTTATCCAAAAATTAGAACTTCAATTTCCAGGCGAATATTACCACGGTAGTCTTGGAAAGAGCGGTGCTTAGAGGGGGTGTCTCTCTAGGGTGTGTCAACACACCCTAAGCAGTCCATTTTGATATTGTCGAATCCCACTTTAAATGCTTTTCAAAAATGTCAACCAATGTTTTATATTTTTTTGCTAAAGCAGGTAGCCAACCATTTTGGATTAAAACCTCCATAATACCATTATCGTATAGTTCTGGAGTTGAAAGGGTCTTGTGTTGTTTAAGCAAATGTTTCGCTTGCTGCACAATATTAAGCACAATCTCGTTCAGAGTTTCTGCCGCTGTATCGTTGTATACAACACCAGAATCCTTTACAAAAAATAAAATGCAGTCACCGTTTAATGATTTTTTGGGACTGATGATATTTTTTATTGTGTTCGATTTAGGAATATGTGCTTGACTTATATATCTCAAATGGTGTTTCGTCAAACTACTAATCAGCTTGTTCCATACTTCAAGATTACTGTCATGAAAATAAAGGCAAAAGTACGCACTCTCCTTTAGTTTTGATGCACAAACACCAAACACTCTGTCAAGCAAATCGAAATACTCAAGCTCGCTTTTATCTCTGGAGGGGGCATTTGAAACCACAATCTCATCATCTAGATTGAAGTCGAGTCCTAAAAACGGTTTATATAATTGCATATACTCTGAGTATAGCACTTGCCCTAAATACGGCGGGTCTGTAATAATAAGGTCGACAGAATTATTGGGTATGTCAACTTCATCTATATTTTGACTGCCTTTATGAAGCAGTTTGTGGTCTGGTGGATTTTTGTAATGCTCGGCCCTATAGCTTATAGCGGAGGTGAATTTTTTAGCTTTTTTTTCTAACAAATTAATGATGTTTTTTTCAACACAATCGTTTTTTGGAATCCATAGTGGCCATTGGGAATTAGACCTTTTATCAGTTATTTTACAAAGGTGGAGTACAGACATTAATATATATCTAAACAAGTCTTGGTACATTTCGAGAGTATTAATTACGCCAACAACCTCATCTAAAACTGCAAAATTACGCTTGGTAAAAATACAGCTTATAGTCTCGTTCTCATGAACGGCAATCCTCGAATTTGGTATCAAAACAGTATCTATGATATTTTTGGGGGTGTACTCTATATTTATAGCATCATAATCATAACTATTTGCGGTTTTTGTTCCTTTTGGAGAACATACGCAACGGAAGTTAATATCCTTGATTTCAATTTCTGCATTACGTGTAGCCTTGTCAAAAACTACAGAAGTGATAAATGCCACCTCGTTGCAATAAGGGCATTGAGCGGCATAATACCTCTGGAGTTTTTTAATTTCCCTTAGAAAAACATCTAGTGTTTTTTTGTATTTTTTTTCATCATAACTTTTTAGTAGAGTTTTTACAATAAACAATGGAGCTTCATTGATTTCGCATCCTATAGCCTTTCGTTTATGTGTAGATGACACAGCTTGCAATAATGTCACACCCGACCCTAAAAAAGGGTCAAATACGGTATCGCCCTCCTCACTAAATGACTCTATTAGTATGTCGCAAATATTATATGGCTTTTGCGACCAATATAAATGAGTGTTGTAAATAGGGTTGCGATTTGTTGCTTTTGCATCGTAAATGCGTTTTTTTACCGCTGGAATATCAACACGCAAGGCAAATCCCTCCCTAGTTTTTCTTGCAAACAACAAGGTATTCCAGCACCTTTTTTTGTTCGCTATTTCTGTTGTTTGAATGCGTGTATTCGCATGAATGAACATCTACTTTTCTAGTGCCAAACCTCTCAGCACACATCGACACTAAAGAATCGATGGACATTACATACCTGTCGGTTTTTTGCAGAGCAGTATCTGCTGGATATGCGAAGCTCACGACCAAGTTCTTTTGGAAATCAGAACAAAAATCTACAAGAGCGGCAAATGTATCTAAACATTTGCTTTTTATGCTCAATTTCGATTGATACCTGCCATCTGTGTATAAGCCTTTGGTGTGTGTGCCTCCGACCATAGTCAATGATACGGGCTTATATTGTGTGACGAAATTCAGTATGTGGTAATACCTTGAGTATTGCATATCGGTATAAGGTGGGTCTGCGTATATCACATCCACTTCATTCCTAATTTTAGGCAACTGTAACAAATCTTCAAAATTCATATTAAAGCATTCATTTTCATAGTTGGTTACAACAAAGTCATCAAAAAAAAATTCCTCAAATTTTGCATTAAATAAGGCAAAAATGGATTTTTGCCTTTGTTTGAGTAGCTTTGCAATATTTTTTTCAAAACCCAGCGGCTGTGCCATATGTCCATCCTTTGCAAAAACACATTCTTTCATTGCGTAGTATAGAGCTGCCATTAAAGGGGCGAACAGCTTTGTATTTTTATACTTCTCAATAGCCACTCTTAGTGAATCTATCTCGGCGGATTGCGAAAGCCCAAAATACGAACTGGAATAATACTGCAAAAAGAGGTTGCGAGCTTCCGCAACCTCTTTTATCTTGCCATTCCATACAGTAGGAATAGTGTGATAAAATTCAGAAATTTTGGTTGCATCCTCGCTTTTTAAAGCCAACACCTCTTCATTGGCGAGAGTGCCATACTTTTTATTAATTTTTTCCATTCCTTTATCGAAAGCAAGGTTTATGTCGCTAGTAATATCACTGCATATAAATTCAGAATAGCTGCCGAGCAGAGCTTTCGATATAGTATAAGCATACTTTTCACAATCATTTGCAAAAATTCTATTCGTGCGTTTGAAGCTGTAGCCTACACTACAAGTTCCAGCAAATATATCCAACACAGTCTGACCAGAGGAAATGACAGACGTGGAGTTATTTTTTATAAAAGGCAACAAATTCCTTTTGCTACCCTGATAATTCAAAATGGATAATGAATCCACGTTCACACTTCCCTTCTACTTAGCCTTACCATTAACTATAGCATAAACCCAGACAAAAACCAAGATTCAAATAAAATATTACAAGAGCATTACGAAATTTGTATCGCCAAAGACATTTGGATAGTTTACAATATTATCCGTACAGACAGGAGATATAGCGATTTCGATTGAAATTGGGTTTCGTCTGTCGCCACAAACGCGCCTAAAGCCGCGCGTTCATGGCTCGTCCTCAACCCATTTCAAAACGAAACGCCTATATAGTTGTATATTGCGAAGAAAGGAACGCGGGCGACCAATTTTCATAAAGAACTTGTGCGCTTCAGCGAATGGAAAAAAAACGTGGACATAAAAACGGCAAAAATTAGAATGCAAGGAGTACGCGCCAATGTGGAAAAGGTAATGGTTGGTAAAGGCGCGGAGATAGAATTGGTACTGGTCGCGCTGGCAGCTGGTGGTCATGTATTACTTGAAGACGTACCAGGCACAGGAAAGACTACATTAGCGAAAGCCCTTGCGGCATCGGTGGCAGGGTTGTTTAAGCGTATTCAGTTTACGCCAGACCTACTGCCTACGGATTTAACTGGTCTAAACGTATACAATCCCAAAACGGGGGAATTTACCTTTCGGCCTGGCGGATTGTTCACGCATATTCTTTTAGCCGACGAAATAAATCGCGCAACACCTCGAACACAATCGGGGTTATTGGAATGCATGGAAGAAAGACAAATTTCCATAGACGGTCAAACATACAGCCTAGACCCGCCATATTTTGTAATGGCAACGCAGAATCCTATTGAAACGCAAGGAACATTCCCGCTGCCCGAAGCGCAACTGGATAGGTTTTTGATGCAAATAAGCGTCGGTTATCCAAACCGCGAAGGTGAAGCGGAGGTAATTCAACGCTTTCTGGGCGGTACGGGACGCGGCCCATTGGAAAGCTTGCAAGCGGTGTCGTCGATAAGCGATTGGGTGGAAATTCAGCGTTTAGTGAGCAGTGTGACTGTTCACAGAGATTTATGTATTTACATTGCAGACCTTGCCGCGTTTGTTAGGCGACATGAGAATGTCGCATTGGGGGTAAGTCCACGCGCATCACTCGCGCTTGCACGGGCGGCGCAGGCGTATGCCGTGCTTAATGGCAGAACTTTTGTAAAGCCCGAAGATATTAAATATCTCGCGCCGTTTTGTTGGCCGCATAGACTCTCCATGCGAAGCACCATTCGTGCAGAGGGCAAGGCGCAAGTGATAGCGGCGGCGTTGTCGGCGGTGGCAGTGCCAACGGAAAACTTCGCATGACTACCATAGCAATTTTTGTCGCGCTATTAATAGTGCTTCTGCTAATCAGAAGGGCGTACACGAACTTCTGCCTTGAAAACGTAGAAGTTCAGCTTTCCATGTCTGCGACAACTGCCACCGAAGGCGAAGACCTCACACTAACAGAAGTCATTACCAACAGAAAATGGCTTCCGTTGCCGTGGCTTGCGGTAAAATTCCAAGTTGACAGAGAATTACACTTCGCAGACCAATCAGCGGCAGTGGTGTCAGATTTTTACTATCGAAACGACCTCTTCCATATACTAATGCATCAAAAAATTACACGCCGATTAAACTTCACCTGCGCGAAGCGGGGATACTACGCCATTCGCGGGCTAGAAGTAACAGGCTGGGACATCTTAATGGAAAACAAATACATTAAAACCATGGAATGCGATACAAATTTGACAGTCTACCCCGCCACGCTGGAGATGCAAGAAACCGACACATTATGCACTCGCGTCTATGGTCTTTTGCGAACATTCCACCCAATTCACCCCGACCCGTTTACATTTCGCGGAATCCGTGAGTATTCATCGCACGACCCAATGAAAATCATAAACTTCAAAGCGTCGGCAAAGGCGCAAGAGTTAATGGTAAACGTCTGGGATTTCTCCAATGCGCGGCAAGTTTTTCTGCTGCTAGACGTAGAGCGACACACCGCATGGCACAACGAAGACATAGAAGAACGCGCCATAAAAATAGTAGCCTCCCTAGCCGAGCGTTTTACAACCCAAGGCGCGCCAATAGCCTTTGCAACAAACGGCAAAAGCATACGTTCGGGCGCAAATACATTTATCACAGAGGGCAAAGGCCCCAACCACCTACGCAGAATCCTAGAATCACTAGCCTACATCAATCTAGCCGCCGAAGACCCCGACCCCCTCGAGATAACCGTAGACGACCTAGCCCTAACCGCCGAAGGTTCGCCCGAGTACTGGCTAGTCTCGCCATACTATTCCAAAGGAACAGAAGCGGCATTAATCCGCCTAAAAAGCACAGGCGCAAGAACCGCATGGATTATCTCCAGCGAAAGACCAGTAAACTCCGACCTAAACGAAGAAATAATTTTCATATAGGAGGCAACACGCCCTAATCTATATGAATTGATTAAGAACCTGCGGTCAATAAAATTACGCCGAATTGACATAAAAACGAAACCTTTCAGCAATTTTGCAACTCCTAGCGTGCCTCCAGCACGCGTCGTCGTCACAAAACCGCTGAAAGATTCCGTTTTTACGCCACTTCGGCGCAATTTTATTGACCGCAGGT
>Ga0123355_10009828_pt1 | contig 14603 bp, 5 predicted proteins | sample TergutEmb28metaG_3_FD_89872 | JGI IMG/M metagenome (GOLD analysis project Ga0123355, IMG submission 89872) | Embiratermes neotenicus P1 segment gut microbial communities from Petit-Saut dam, French Guiana - Emb289 P1 | ecosystem: Host-associated > Arthropoda: Insects > Digestive system > Gut ...
AAATTAAAAAAAAAAAACAAAGAGTTAGATAAAAAGTACCTCAAAGACATATTTAAAAAAAGAAATAAAAAAAAAATCCCCCCCCCCCCCCCTCTCTCTCTCTCTCTCTCTCTCTTATATGTGCATTCCATCATAGCCTATGGTATAATTTTCTGGGGTAATTCATCCCACAGTAATAATATTTTCAAATTACAGAAAAGAACAATAAGAATTATCATGAATGTTGATAATAGAGTATCATATCATGAATTGTTTAAAAAATTAAACATTCTCCCACTACATTCTCAATACATATTGTCTTTATTATTGTTTGCAGTCAGGAATATAGAAGAGTTTACATCTAACTCTGAAGTTCACTCTATTAACACTCGACATAGGTCGCACTTATATCCACCATCAATAAAACTGACTAAATATAAAAAAGGAGTTCATTACTCTAGGATTAAAATTTTCAATCATTTACCGCAAATCTTGGAATGTAAAAAAAATTAAATTAGCTCTAAAAAGTTTTCTTTTGATGGGTTCATTTTATACACTTGATGAATATTTTTATTGGATTTCTAGGAGTGATCTTGGTATTTTTATGTAACTCTATATAAATTTTATGCAAATTTTAAATATAAGTAATTTTATTCCCAACAACTTCAATTCATAATCTATCCTTAAATTACTTGTGTTTATTTCCTCTGATGAATTGTTATGTAGTTTTACTTTCTCTTATGTGTAGTATAGTAATTACGCTGTCAAATTATTCATAACTATTAATGTGTGATTGATTGACTTGTGTTGGAGTGTTCTATTTCTGTGCTATGACAGATGCTTGCTATAGCATACACATCATGACGTTATATAGTGTATTCATATCTATGTTGACTATTCCTATATCTAAATGGGGTTTATCCCAACAGATCCATGGAATGTAAAATATAAATAAGTAAATAAATAAACCATTCAGCAACTGTGAGTTCCATGAAATCAGCTCACTGAAAATTGTACTTTGCTTATGGACATAAATGAATTGCAATCCACACTTCCCACATTTGAAGACTGATGTGAGTAAAATTCATTAAAGGAGATTACTGTGCAATGCAATTGGAAAATTATGAGTTCCATGAGAATCTGTTCAGTTAAATTGATATTTTGCTCGAGGGTGTTTGTTGGCTGGACAGTTGGTAGGTTGTTTGGTTAACTGGTTAACTGAAAGCAGGAAAGCTTTAAGTAGGTTTGCAATAAAAATGTTAGTCTAAAAGTCTGAAATGCTTGAGATTGTTTTCACAATGCTGAGTGTATTGTCAGTAAAAGAATATCATCTGAAGACAAGAAAACACTGTGTGGGTTTAATGAGCATATCACACAGTCCTAGAATACCCGTGACTTTACTGTCACAACAACTTGACTTCGTAGATTCACAATTGTAGAGGATTTTTCAAAAACAGAATTAAAGTTCTGAACAGGGTAAATGTAAGGGAGTTGACTTGTGATCAGAACTGCCCTTTTATTTTTGTTGGGAAGTCCTTCAGTTCTTCAAAGCATACGGTTTCCTGATTAGGGGGCATTTTTGTCTGACTGGCTGCAGTAACAAACAGGATATCCATATGTGAAACACAAGAGGCCCATGTGAAATAATGGAGACATTGTTATTCCCCCAACAGTGCATGGTGTGGTTATCTGTTCAGGTTTGTTGTTTTGTTGGTTTAATTTTTCTCAAAGGTGCTGTGGATGCCAACCTTTCTGTTTATATTCTTGAAGGAAAGCCTTCTCCTGCTCCTTTAGAGTGCGGGCATTAGTTTCAAGGAAACTTTCTTTCAGCAGAATGTGCAGCATTGTAGATCAGTGAGCATTCGCTTCGTTCTTTCTGTCATGTGACATGTCACTGATCCTACTAGCATTCTAGAGTACTCAGAGTCTGTCATTTCTATTAGGGTTCACCTGAGGATGACTACAGAATCAGTCTATATGCAGTTCCAGAAGAGAAGCAAGAAATGTTTGCAGTTTTAACTCAGCGTCAGTGAACGCACTCACACTGGCTTATGTAGTGCAAAGTACTCATAGGTGGCTACACAATTTCAATGCTGATGTGTGCATACTGAAAATATTCCATTTGACTATCTCTGTATTAGATTACAATGTTCAGTGATTACAACCACAAAAATCTTTGCCATATACTCAATAAACACAAATAAGAGCAGATCAGAGTGCCTCCTTTGTACATTTCTAGATCTGTGGGTATATAAAATTTATTTTGCATGCATTAATGAAGTGTTCTTTGTGCCATGTACTAAAAAGTTATCAAATGTGGAATGTAGAATGTTCAGTTTATCAGTAGAGTGAATGCAATAAAGCTGATGGACACATTTCCTTACAGTGAATAAGCAGTAACTGAAAATGCAGCTCGCTCTTTCCTCTTCATTTTAATTTGCCTTATGTTATTGCATATTCTAAGGGCCAGTATGTTGCTTCTAAACAAAATAGACAAGACATGGCTTGTCTTGAAGTAGCAGCAGTTTTTGTCAGTGTGATCTAAATAAAATCACACAGACATGAATCTGGTGCTTTTAGAAACCACAGTTCTTGATTAATAATCTTTTGAAAAATTTTCTTCTAGGACATCACAACCCTTGAAAATTGGGACATTGTGTTACTTTGAAATGTTGGGGTCCAGTTACCAATCGATGCAGCATCATATCCTGGGAGAACAGAATCCTAATTACTTCTTCTCTGAAAACTTCATTGACGCTCAAAGTTGCATTTGCTTTGTGGGCTTTTCTTTTGGTTTGCATGTTTCCTGTTCTTTAGTTAGTCTGTTCAAGATGGGTGTCAGAATTAATCTGACTTGGCCTTCAGAATTTAATTTTTCATCAAAAGATACCAGTCTCTGTTTTGTATTTATCCAGCATTGGTGCTCTTGTAAGAAATTTTCTTGCAGTTTTGTGTGCCATTTTACACACCGTTGTTAAAATCAATATTATAAATTTACCACAGAATTTCTTCATATCAAGTTTGTTATGAAAATATTAGTTACTGCAATCACTTTGTCTTTCAGTCAGATGACCTATTTTTTTAGTTGATTAATCAGTCGATCATTCAAGTATTGAGTATGTCAGTCATCCATGTACTTCCTTATTGTACTCACTTTATGTATGCATTATTTTTCAGTGCATAGGTCTTACTACAATTCTAGAAGCCTAAAGGATTCCACAGTCAGAAAGTGAGGGGACTGTGTATGAGCAATTAATTTTACACATGTATTATGTTATGTGGGTCAGTGATGGAAATTTTAACATGGTATTTATATTGTTAATGACAAGCGAGGGATTAAATTCCCCTTTCTCATTCTCTATCTCTCTGTAGGTGGGGGATATTAAGTTTCCATTATCCTGTCCATCCCATTAAGAAGCCAGTCTGCTTCTTAATCATCGTCTAACACCTCTGTGTGTACTGTGGTCTTCGTCTCCTCATCTGGAGTCTGAATGTATTGTGTGTCTCAGTTGCTCTTACAAAGGGTGGCTACACATAGTTGAAAACTCTGCAATTGAGACTGTTTTAACAATGGTTCACTCTTCTTCTAACAGGGAGTCCAGCTTTGTCAAATGCAATAGCTGCAGGAGCAGTAGCACTGCAACAGTTCATTGATTCAGGCGAACTGGAAGAGTTGGCGGATGTAATTCCACACCTAGATGATAATGATGACTTTGACGAATATGATGACAGTGATGATAACATGGATTTGGAGACTATGTCGGATATTGAGCTTCCTGCACCACTTCCGTCTTCAATCTTTGCACGTAGAGCTGCTCAACAGCAGCAACAACGACAGCAACAGCAACAACAACAGCAGCAACAACAACAACAACAACAGCAGCAGCAACAGCAGCAGCAACAGCATCACCCTCCACATCAAAGGAAGTCACGATTCAGCGATCGTGAAGATGCAAGAGCTGACTCTGAAATAAATGCATCCAGTAATAGTCATGACACTTCTAGTGTCAGGTAATGGGGTCATTGACTTAAACACTGTCTAAGGTGTAAGATTTCATTGCAGTATGTGCAGAATCTTGTGGGTTGAAACAGCATATAGTACTGGAAAAATCTTGGTACAATTTGGAATAGCCTGTGCCTGTATTGGCTACTTTACATGAAGAGGGAACTTCACCAGATTTCTCAAAACCAGGTCATCAGACAAAGGATCAGTACATTGTGTAAAATTTGTTGTTATTAAATTGTTAGGAGATGGTGTTGTCACCACAACATGGTGTGTCCTCAAGTTGTGGGTGTTGGAAAGAGTGGGTAGTTGTAAATACATATATTGAACAAGGGGTGCTCATTGGGCTGTGGTGTAGGGTGGAGGGAGGGTTAACAGCATCTGACTGTAAAAACCTAGCTGGTCTTCAAATGTTACACTGGGCATTCAACTTGGACACATTGCGCATGATAGGATTAGCTGGTGGGCTGTTATGAAACAAGTTATTAACGTTAAACTACAAAAGGAAATAGAGTTTTCTTGACCACTTGGTTTTGTATGAGCTTCTGAAGAAAGACTCCCTACAAAATTGCAGGACTCTTCCGTTGAAGATAATTTCCTATTAATATATACATTAACCCTTTAAACGCCAAATTAAATCCCATCTGCCATTTTCTGGCATTATTAGGAGCTCACCATATTCTCCACATTGGCAGGATAAGGGTTAACATCAAACAAAGATATTGTTTATGCTTGCAGGTAGCATTGTATCATTAGTGTTTCCCAAATTTGTATTGATGCAGTGCTCCTTTGGTATTGAAAAACATGACAGATATCCATACCTATAAAAGACATATAAAAATGAACCGTGCTAGAACACATTTGTGTTAATTTCAAATCAAAAGAAATACACTGAAGCACCATGCAATTAAATGGAATTTGTTGCTTTGAAAGGAAATTTACTGTCCTTGTGTTTCATTACTGTACCTGGTAGATTTTAAACTATGCTAATCATTGAGAGAAGAAATAGTTATTTTCCAGCTTACTTTCTAGTCATGTGATTAGGAAGGGTGCCATTTTTTCTTGTCAGAAAGTTGCCAGCTGTTTGTAGTGGTGGTAGAGAGCTCTATCTCTCTCTTGGTTGCAACATTGAAGTCTGTTGTGATATACTGATTTTGTAACCAAATATTCTGAAAGTTGTGAGACACAGCGGAAAGTTTGAGCTTTGTCTGTGCAGACACTTCTGTGTATTGTTGATATAGCCTGCACCAGAATTTATTCAACAGTATGTAGTGAATTTTGTTTCATTATGAAATTAGAAGCTGTGTGTGTCAAAATCATGCAGTCATGCACCGACGTATCACTGGGTATCACTGAAACTGAAAATTAATCTCTCATATAGGATATCTTGTGTTGTAGAAAAGAAGAAGTCCAGAAATGTAGAATTCAAGGTGTTCAAGTGGTGGATAATATCATGTAAGACTATTTCTTCCAACTGAATTGAGGTTCTGCCAAGCAAATCATTCAGAGTTGGGGAATATTAAAATATCTTGATTTTTACATACTAGGTCCAAAATTAGAATTTATGTTGGAAGGAATCTGTACTGTCCCTTGTAGTGAAAGTGAACGTGGTTTACTGCTTGTAACACAAGGTTCAGTGAAAATGTTGACCAAATATGCCAATTTCTGTAACCAAGGTTTTAGGGACTCCAGCGAATGACTTTGAAATTGATGGAATGAGTAAGTTGTCTTACCTCCACACTTGACTTGCAGTGGAAATGTGTAGGTCCTATCAAAACATGTCTCCATCAATGTGTACCATAGTTTTTAAACAACTGAGATTCAGTTGATGAATTTATGACACATTAGAATTCTCGGAACAGCCCATGGACACGGTGTACTTAACAGTCTAGCCATGTAGGTTGTATTTCCCTTTTTCATTCAGACATTACATTTTATGTCCTTACTGAGAGACTAATCCAGGGGACACACTAGCTCAGAGGCTAAGGAATCTGAATGAATTTTTATCTCCAGATGACTTCTCTTCATCTACTTATCTCCAGACTAAGCCTGTGCACTTGGGTTTGATATCATTGTAATGACAATGCACAGAAATGATGCTGTCCTTCTCACATAATGTGTCTTCAGTTGTCCTGCCATGGTGACAGTAGTCTTTCCAATCCCCTTTAGTGACTGAAGATTTTTTGGTATTTGTTAGTTCATGCAAACAGTTTTAAAGAAAATTCTGAACCCTCATTATTGAATGTAGTATAACTGTTCACTTTAGCCCAAATAAGTTCCACTGGCCTGAGATCACAGTTTTAGGAGTGGAGTCTAGGGGTCATATGATCACATGTGTTCACAATGTGGTAAATTATGTATTATGTGAAATTATCTTTATTGTAATTGTGTATTTGCTTGGGGTTTGTCATGCTGCACATAATGGTATGGTACATTATCAGAAATAACCATTAACTTCTTTTGTGTGTGGAATTAACTTTATTCATTCACTTTTCAAAATCAGAGCTGTTTGTCTGACCATATGTGTTTACTATAAATTGTGATGCATGTTTCCATTCTTTTTCTTAAAGACCAGTTAATTATTATGTACCTATATCACTGGCAAACTCAGAAGCTTAGAATGCACCATCTGACATAATATGTTTCTGCTCAGAAATGTACCAGGGCGCTATGGGCTGGAAGACAAAGACATGCGCAGTTTACCTCTCCAGCATTCACAGTCTGCAAGTTTTCCTGGACTTCAGCATGGTCATGCTCCTGACCAGGACATGAGATTTACAGGTACAGTTACTGAGCTGGTCAGTTGTATCTAGTGTATGCACAAAAGAAGTATGAAACTCTGTATTCAAATAGAAATTTACAGAGTGTAATAATTACTGATATTATGTAAAATGGAATATAATACAACGTACAATCACAGCAGCAATTCACAATATGGGCTTTTCTTAAAATTAACTCTTACCTGTTCGTTGTAACTGCATCTTCTGTTTCAATTTTAGTAAAATGCATAGACATTGTAAACAGCAGCAGGAACTGTATTGTCTTTGACACATGAAAATTAGTACATTATTAGAAAGAAACGTCAAACTACACATTTGTTTCTTGTTTTGTTTTGTTCCTGAAAAAGTGGGCATAAATCAAGAAGTTATAAATGGAAAGTGATATTCCCATAAGAAATACTGCAGTAGGTAGGAGTTAAGAGCAGTCATACCAATGACTCCTGTTCATGTATTTATTGTATTATTATTATTATTATTATTATTATTATTATTATTATTATTATTATTATTGTGTTACTGATACTAATATAGAAGTAAACAGTTGATATTAATCTAGCCTTTGTAAATTGAAAAGGAACTGTAAACAACTTGCATGCACTTACCACCATTATTACATGTTCAATATCGTCACTGTCACAGATGACTAAATTCACTGTCACATCCTTTACAGCTGTCGCTGTATTACCATCATTGATTCTTGCTGTGGTTAGGTTAGGATTTCTGTCATTAAAATTTGGTATAGGTAGTTATAATGATTGGGTTGTTTTATTTGTCATTTCCCCCCCTTCCCCCTCATACTTTCTACGCTTGTCGTGGATGGTAGATATTCCTTATCATCACTGTTGCAGATGTTAATGGACAATAAAATTCATTCTGACAGCTTTTATTACACAGTTACTTTATTATCGAAAGAACACATATTACTAGCGTTAAGATTATTGCTGCAATTATTCATTGTTGTGTAAGTTTCCCCCTCCCCCTCTTAATTGGATGTGTTATTGTGGCATGTGTAGGTAGAACAGAAAAATACTTAAATAAGTGTAAATAAACCATATGGTTTGAAATGTATGGCAAGCACATGGTGACTGACATATTTTACAGTGAGCATGCTGCTTCCCACTTGTGTTCTGTACAGTGAGATCTGTACTCTGCCGGCAGTGTCCAAGTGCACAGCCAGCCAGATGGTGCTAAACCACAAGTTAAGGAGTAGTATAAATTGACAAGGGGCATTAAAGCAAAAAGACATAGAGCAAACAAACCTAAAACAAGGGCTATGTATATTCTTTTTGTTATTACATTCAGCTTTCAAAAGTGAAAAGTCACCTCTGATACATGGTTGGCTGCTCTGGCCAAACAGCTGTATGATTTGTTTCTGCTAGTATATTGTCATGTCAACAACATTCCTTTTTTCGTATCTTTTATCAATATATAAGAAATATTGTATCAAATTAAGGTAATATTGCAGAGACTTGATGCCAGTTAAGTATAGCTACAAGCATAGACAAGGTGCCATTTAAGTAAGTCTGTAGGGATAAATATGTTTTTGGGAAGTTTTATCTTGTATAAAATATTTTCCTTTTTATCAACGAACTTTATGATTATGATTCTCAGAAAGATGCAGTCAGAATCTTAATGTACCTTGCAGGTTCTTCCACAAGAGACTTGGATCTCCGTCAGATCACTGGGGGAGGTCTGATACCAGGTCCATTGGGAACAGCAAGTGACCAAGACTTACGCAGACTTCAGATAGACAGTGATTTAAGACACCTTAATAACCCAGGGCCCCCAAGGCCCCTAATGGATGAGGACATGCGTAATAATCAAGGGTAAGGCTTTATTTCACAAATGTATAAATTAAGTTACATATATCATAATATTTGAATATGTGCATTACAAACATTCACCTGAACCAAAGCAGGGAACTAGATAGCGGAATTTATTAATTTTTTATTTTCTCAAATTAAACTCACAATTCGTACACGTACTCCAAAATAAGAGCTGTTTTAGGGTAAATACTGATCTGTGTCTTTCCAGATTTGACCGTGACATGCGGGCAGAAGGTGGAGCAGACCTGGACTTACGTGGCAAGCCAGGAATGTTGCCACAACTGCTACCTTCTCAGCTTATGAGTGGACAGTTTGATCCTGACTTCCGCCAGCAGAACAGTGGCATTGCACCATTGCTACCTCGACCCAATCAGGGACCTTCTATTCACGGTGGAATGAGAGGTGGTCATCCAGAAAGCTTACGTGAATTGTATGACAAGACAGAAGGTATGGGTCCTGGAGACAGAGGCCCAGGATTGACTGAGGGACCAAGTAGGAGAGGTTTTGTGATGGGGGGACTGCAGTTTGGTGACCATCCTCCAAGAAGCTTGTTGGAACAGGAAGGGTGGGGATCAGGACCCAGAAAGAGGCGGTGGGGTGAACGTTTACTAGAGGAAGAAGACAATCATGGTGATCTTCCATCAGGTCCAGGTGGAAACTTCAGGCAAGGAGGAAGTTTCCTTGGTGAGGATAACTTCAGAGGTGGCTATCCTGTAAGTCCTGGGGAAGCAGATGATAGCCCAAGTAATGGGCAGAACTTTGGAAATGATCTGGAGGACAGTCCAGGTGGAAGTTATAGTAGAGAAAATAGAGGTCCTGCTGGCTGGGGTGGAGGGAGGGGACCTTATCCTCCAACTAGACAAGGCAGTCCGTTCCGTCACCAACTGGAAGGTGGGTTCCGGAGTCGGGGAGGCAGGGGTGGTTACTCTGGCAGAGGAAGGGGAGGTGCATCCAGAGGTGGCTCAAGGGGCAGATATGGAGGTCACAGAGGGATGCGTGGTGGCCGTGGTCCAAAACGGGGACAGTTCTGAATTTGTGGTGAGTGTGATGGAATATCTGCAGTCGAAATTTGGATGCTGGAAGTGTGAAACTGTATGGTGGATATATAATATAACCATCAAAGCTCTAAATTCTTGCTCTTCATGTGTTATGACATCTGACCTGCTTCTCAGAAGGCATTGCATTTGACTGCTTAAAGTGTAGTTTTCAAAGCAATGTCAAAAAGTGTCCTCCTCTCATATCTTTAATGTAATTTGAAAAAAAAAATAATTTCCTTGTATTATGGTGTGGTTTTGTACTGGCAGATGGTATTCAAAGAGTGAAACTTAGTGTTCAGTACTGATGATGAATACATTAAGGCTTGATCTGGAATCTAGAAGCCTTGAGGAGAGAAGCTTCAGATTTTGCTGTTACATGAACTACCATTACAATCCATTCACAGTGAGTGATGCATACAGTGATTGCTTCCAACGCTATTGACCTACCAGGAATGTACAATAGGAGAATGGCTGAGAAAAGCACAGTAAGATTGCTGAATCATTTTGTTTTGTTATATTTTATTAAACCTGAAAGAAATACATATGTTTATCTTCTAACCGGTCCCATTGATAGTGAAAGATATGAGTGTGTAAGTTAAACTATATGCATGCAGATTTGATGGAATTGGGTATGCAGTCCAGCAGGTAAGATCATGTAAGCCCGGACTCCAGGCAGGGGATTGGCACAGTGCAGGGCTGAATATCCCTGCCCCCTCCCTTAGTGTTGAATCTACATTTTTGGTACTTCATTGAGATTTAGTTCTGCTATGAAATTTTTGTGTATATAGAGTAAATCAGCTTCTTAATTGAATTTGTATGGGCTGTGGTGATGTTCCCATGTTCAGATCACCAATCGTATTAACCAACCGTATTACTGTACCACTATTTCTGCTTCACGCCCCCACCTCCTATTTATTAGTAGTATGATAGTTCTTATGGCAGCTGGAATAGCGTAGTGATATGGACTGGATAGTCCAGCATTTGAATCCCAGTAGGGGCAAGATTTTTGGGCCTCATCCAGATCGCCCCTTAGGCCCCAGCCATCCTCCCACATCATGGGTACTGGATCGCTTTCCTTGGCATAAAGCAGCCAGGTTCAAGTATGGGTAGAACTATACCTCCCTACCTCTCCTCTGTGCCTGCATGGCATGTAAGGAGACAGCCTTTGCCTTTACCTTGCAGTAATTATTATATACATATGTATTATTATATACACATCTATTGTGACCTATTATTTTAGTTTGTTAGAGTGATGAACGCTATGAAATGATAGTCATATCCTTACATACCAACAAATATCATTAGACCCACTGGTCTCATCTGATTTTTGTTGTCACGGCAATTACTGGGCAAAACACTGCAATTGTTATGCTCCTGTTTCAAATTGGAAGAGATCTGCAGACACATGCAAAGCTGCAGACCGGCAGGTTCTATGCTAGACAGTAAAAGAGCATGCAGAAGATACATAAAACACATCATACCTGGGGAAAAACAGGACAAAATTCTTGCTAGAGTGGAGACATAAGAGCATGCAGAAGACACATAAAACACATCATACCTGGGGGAAAACAGGACAAAATTCTTGCTAGAGTGGAGACATAAGAGCATGCAGAAGACACATAAAACACATCATACCTGGGGAAAAACAGGACAAAATTCTTGCTGGAGTGGAGACATAAGAGCATGCAGAAGACACATAAAACACATCGTACCTGGGGAAAAACAGGACAAAATTCTTGCTAGAGTGGAGACATAAGAGCATGCAGAAGACACATAAAACACATCATACCTGGGGAAAAACAGGACAAAATTCTTGCTAGAGTGGAGACATAAGAGCATGCAGAAGACACATAAAACACATCATACCTAGGGAAAAACAGGACAAAATTCCTGCTAGAGTGGAGACATAAGAGCATGCAGAAGACACATAAAACACATCATACCTGGGGAAAAACAGGACAAAATTCTTGCTAGAGTGGAGACATCAGAGCATGCAGAAGACACATAAAACACATCATACCTGGTGAAAAACAGGACAAAATTCTTACTAGAGTGGAGACATCAGAGCATGCAGAAGACACATAAAACACATCATAACTGGGGAAAAACAGGACAAAATTCTTGCTAGAGTGGAGACATCACTGTGGAAATGAGTGCCTTGACTTGCACACAATTGGTCTTGTCTGTGTCATCAGCACAAATAGCAATAAAACTCTTGCATATGCATCCGCATAAGATATCTCTATGGCACAGACCATGAAGCAAGACTGAATTTTTGGGGTGCATGAGGAGGAAATAGACCCACACTTATTCTTTTTAATCATGGCATTTTTATTCATCTCAGTGGATATGTGAACTCTCAGCATAACAGATACTGGTCTGCAGAAAATCTCATGCTAATCCTTTAAGTGCCATAGTGAGATATTAAGATTTGTGTCTGATGTGTTATGAGTGTAACTAGGTTTACTGGGCCCATTTGGTTGCCTGAGACCCTAAATTTACATCAGTATGTAACACATGTTTTGATGCCATCATTTGAACACATGTTCAATTGCAAGAGAACATTTCATTTTGCCAGCAATGCAGTGAAACAACTCACATCACAAACAGTTCTCTACAATGTTTACATTGTTTTGGCAATAATAATAAACAGGAGAATATGGCCTTCTCATTCACCAGATCTGACATTTTGTGATTTTGTGAGGTATCTTTTAAGATGCCTCACAAAATCACAAAGGTTAAAGAGCAAAGTAATGTCATTGTACTGCAGACAGTCTGAAAGAAAGCATTGAAAATGTGGTATTTTAAGTTTCACCACAAGATCTTTGTTATGTAATGAACAGTATGTTTGTTAGATGTGAGCTGAGTAAAACCATTTCCAGCACCCTTCAATATGGCGAATACAAAATCCAATTGTAATTGCAATACGCTATGCTAAAACACTGGACTCAAAGGAACAGTAGCAGTCACCACACTGCCTACCACCAAGTAAAACAGTAATTTAAAAAGAAGTTTCCTTCTATATACCATCCAAGATGAGATCATATCCTAAAGACTTATATCTGCATGCGTAGATATATTTACAATAAAAATGAATTTAACTTCAGTAAATACAAGGATTGATCAATCCTTGTTTAACATCTGGATTCCATTAGCTTCCAGGCATGGTATTAATTTTTTAAACCATGCAGAGCCCAGGAAGGGGAATTATGTTTGTTAGTTTTGACTTATGGTCAGAGGTACTGAAAGTCTGCAGTTTGTTATGTGTGTATCCACAGCATGTGTTGTTGACTGACAAAGCCACCATATTTTTACAGCTGACATGGCAGGAACTGTAGTACCTGATTAGGCATTGTGTGGAATTGGTCGAGTTCCATTAGTTGTAGCAACTACAAGACAGTGACAAGAACCTTTGCTTGGGACAGATATTATTGCTCTATGAAACAACTTTTTATACAGCTGCTGCATACAGAATACCTAACAAAGTGTAGTTACAGTAAGGGAGTTCTAAATATTTTGGTTGCATTCACATCTCACAGTATAGTAAATGGTAACATTGAGTGGAGTTGTCTACCAAAATTGCTTGCTATGTGTATAGTGTGTTTGTGAGAAGTAACATGTCTGGACAGTGTTTTGGGAATAGCTATCTTGATGTGAGAATACAAAATGTAAATTTATTGCTATTATGGTTTTAACATTACAACTAACAATCTTCACATACAAAGTATATGTAAGAAATACACAGTCTTGCCCTCCTACATGTTTTAGCAGTCGACCACCATTTTCAGGAAGCAACACCTAAAACATGTACGATAAGTAAGATAAAATGCCATAACAATATCACATTGGCTGATAGACATGTGATTAAAATTTGTAGTGTAGTTATAATGTGGTTAGCTGACCCCATGAGCATTTAGTACATAATTTTATAATCATAATTTATGGTAGATAATAATAGGCCTGTTGTACCACATACAACATAAACAAGATTTGAACATCTACTAGGGCATAACATGCCTGTTATTGCAACCTGTTATAAGCTATGACTACAAAATTGTGTACTGAATGTTCACTGTGTCTGCTAACCGCGTAATAACTTCACTATGAATTTTAATCACGTATGTTATCAGCTAATGCATTCTACATTATAATAAGCAGTGATACTGTTTTGTCATCTTATGTTATGTGTTACGTATATATGTAAACTGGCTTCTTTAGGTTTAAATCATACATGTTGTAGCTGTTGCTCCCTGAAGATGGCACTCAGCCACCAAAACATGTAGGAGGAAAGAGTGTGTAATTCTTTTATATGCTTTATATGTGCACATTGTTTATGTTAATAAGAAGAAGCATGGAATGAACAATATTAAAATAATTATTCCTATTATATTTTGCAGGACATTGTAGGTTTTCATGACAGTGAATTTAAGACTGTAGGTTTCCAAGATATGATGTCTTCAGTCTGGTGGTTATAAATTTACTGGATGAACTTGCTGCCTGTGTTAGCACTGTGTTCTTTGGCAACATCAGTAACCTTTCACCAGATTACCTGGCATGACATCCCAGAAGACCACAATTCTAATTATTTTGGCTTACATTTTTTTTAAGTTGGTTCGCATTGTGTCCATTGTCAGTAATAAGCTTCTCCTGTTTTCTCATTGACCATTACCAGAAAGGGATTCAAAACTCCAACACTAATATTGCCGTCTATCAGTGTGATGGACATTTTAACACTCAAGATATTTTAATATTGTAAGTTTTTTGCATTTTCTCTGTGGTAACATGTGCAGATGAAAGTGTAGGAAATTTAAATTCTGTTTCTGTTTTGTGGTGATGTGGAACTTCATGCCTCACTCAACTATATATTAACCAAATCTTGTGCACTACATTGTGTATACCACATTGCATCCTATTTTCCACTCTGATGCTTTCAGTGCCTTCTGACACCATCTTCAGGGAGCCCAATCTAACTGTAATT
>Ga0123355_10009829_pt1 | contig 14603 bp, 11 predicted proteins | sample TergutEmb28metaG_3_FD_89872 | JGI IMG/M metagenome (GOLD analysis project Ga0123355, IMG submission 89872) | Embiratermes neotenicus P1 segment gut microbial communities from Petit-Saut dam, French Guiana - Emb289 P1 | ecosystem: Host-associated > Arthropoda: Insects > Digestive system > Gut ...
TCATAAAAGGTATTTTTTTTTTTTTAAAAAAATGGTTAAAATGAAAAAAAAAAAAAAAAAAAAAAATTATTACAAAAAAAAAGAAAAAAAGAACATAAAAAAAAAAAAAAAAAAAAAGGTATAATGTTAATAACATCATTATTAAATTTTCGCCATTGAATATCCAAAAGGGGATGGTTTAGATGCTTCCAAAAAAGAAAAGTGCAGTAGGCATGATTATAGGTTTGGCTGCAATTTTGATTGTAGCTTTTCTTGCCTTACATGGCGCAGCAGCTCATATGGATGTGCAAAACAGCGGTGAGAGCTATGAAGGGTTGGGGACTTTAACTGCTTTTATGGAAGCCTTTCAAGTAAGACTTGAAACCCCGCTTTCTATAGAGTGGAACGAAAGTAGTCCTTTGTGGGTGGGTATGTCTGCTTTTGTATGTTTCATTGTGATAGTTCAAGTAACGTCAACAAAGAGAAAAACTATAGCTGGCAAAGAACATGGTACAGCGAAATGGAGTACCCAAGCTGACATCCGAGATTTATTCGCTGCTAATATTTTGAAGGGAGAGATTCAAAAAATCACAAGAGCAAGGTTTTTCATTACTCGCTACTTCCTTAAAAGAAAGATTATGAAAGAGTGTGAAAAGATCGGAGCAGCAGAAAAAGCAGATGCATTGAACAGGCTGAAAAACAGTCCTTGGAATAATAAAAAACACAGAAAGAGTGAGATTGACAGGATTAACAAGGAAACAAAGGCTTTTATTCAAAGCACCAAGATGGAGGCATGGCTGCCTTATAAGTTGAAGATTGAACACAGAAATTTAATCAAGGAATTAAAGAGCGGAAATTTACTAATTGAAAATAATAATCTGCTCGTCATGGGCAGTCCGGGCACAGGAATGACGAGGGAGGTATTAAAGAAAAATGAATAAGGCTAAAAAACGAGTAAGAAATCGTATCATTGCATTTAATCGAGGGATATTGGTGGTAATGCTATTTATTGTAATTGGTATTTCAATAGCTTTCGTTGAATCTGTGATTATTCAACGCAATGTTAGTGATACGATCGTAACTGACATTCATTTTGAGGAAGTCGAAGTTCATCGGATTATAGATGGCGACACCATAGACGTTTTGATGAGTAATGGCGATGTAGAGCGAGTTCGGTTTATTGGTGTTGATGCACCAGAGCGAGGAGAAGTTGGGTTTGATGAAGCAACAAATTTCGTAGCTAACTTAATTCCTCGTGGCACTATCATATGGCTTGAAAGTGTAGGCAACGACAGAGATAGATTTGGTAGGTTGCGCCGCTACATTTGGATAGAGCTGCCTAGTGGTGAAGTTGTTAATGAAAACATATCGCAGTTAAGGCAGAGAATGACAGTAAACGGGCTTTTGCTTAACTACGGCTACGCCGTAGTTTGGCCATAGCACGCACACATGCCATTACATAGTAAAATCCCTCACCGTGAGGGGATATTGAGACAATTCAGTATAAGAGCAAAAAAGACAAAAGCGATAATCAAGGGCTTTGCGAAGCCTTCTGCTTCACAAAGCCCCGCAGCAATCATTGATAGTGGTCGCTTCCGCCTCGTCAAGGGACGGGTAGTATTTTTTACGGGAAAACCACCCGTAAAAAATCTCCACCCTTAAACCCTTGACAAGGCTGGTGTACCGAAAATCACAAGAAAGACAGGGGCGAAAAAATGAGACAAAACGGAACGCAAGCAATACTAAATCAAACATCAAACACAGCAGCAATCAAAAAGCAACTAACGAAAAAATATCGTATGGATTTAAGGAATTTTTACAGAGGCAAAAAAAGAAAGGAAGCATTGACCGAAAAGTACAAAAATGCAGACGCAATTTTAACGGCAACAGAGCGGATTAGCATCTTCAACTTTAAATTGAATAACAACATACTTGTGATGGGTGGTTCGGGCAGCGGAAAAACTAGGGGATTCCTTATGCCCAATATCTTACAGGCTCATTCTTCTTTCGTGGTTACAGACCCCAAAGGGGAGATATTAGAAAAAAGTGGACACTTCCTCTTAAAGAAGGGGTATAAAATTAGAGTTTTAAACCTTGACAATATGGCAGCGTCAGATGGATACAACCCTTTTACATACATTCATCCTGAAAGACAAGGCTACGAAGAAAGAGTGTTGTCTTTGATTGAAGCTATTATAGTTAATACAGATGGAGGAGAGCAAAAGGGAGGTGGTGACCCCTTTTGGGGCAAAGCTGAAAGATTGTTTTTGCAAGCTATTTTCTTCTTTGTGGCTGATGGACTGCCTAAGCACTTACGAAACATGAATTCTGTGCTGGAATTAATCGGATGGTTAAAAATAGAAGACGAAAATGACAATATGGACAGCGAATTAGATATATTTGCCGAAGATTTTCGCAAAAGGTTTGGAGACGACCATATAGGAGCAGAGCAGTATAAGGAGTTTCGATCCAAAGCAAGCGGCAAGACTGCGAAATCCATAGTTATATCGGCGGTAGCTCGTTTAGCACCATTTAGAGCCTCGTCCATCAAAAAAATATTCTCACAAGACACAATGGAGCTAGAGACCTTGGGAGAAGAAAAGACAGCTATTTTTGTAGTTGTTCCACCTACAAACAGCACCTTCAATTTCATTGCTGGTATGCTCTTTACTCAAATGTTTCAAGAACTGCAATATTGCGCCACAGAAAAATATAAACATAAGGGACAAAGGCTACCTGTGCCAGTTAGATTTTTGCTTGACGAGTTTGCTAATACCTGTACAATACCAAATTTTGTTAAGATACTAGCTTATGCCCGCTCTTTTGGTATTGGCATTGTTCCGATACTGCAATCTTTGGAACAGATAAAAAATATGTACAAGGATGAATGGGGGGTTATAGTAGACAATTGTAATGTATTGCTGTACTTAGGCAGCATTGCCCATATGGACACCTTGGAATACATGTCAAAGCTGCTTGGAAAAGCTACTTTTGACAAAAAGACAACAGGTCGTACAAAAGGTGGCAAGGGTAGCTCATCGCAAAACTGGGATGTAGTGGGTCGTGAATTATTGGATGCTTCAGAAATCCGCAAGATACCAAAAGAGGACTGTTTACTGGTTGTTGGGGGACGTAATCCTTTCTACTCCAAAAAGTTTGACTATACCTCTCATCCTAATTACATATATACATCGGATGCCAACCCTGCGTTTTCTTATAATCATGTGCCGACTGTTTCTGTATTAGAGCCTAAAATAACAGAACCTAGTGCAGAACCTAGACGAGGGGAAAATGAAGGCGATGTGGAAGCTAACTTAAGTAGCCCCCTATCAGACCTACAGAAGGATGAACCTGTGGCTTTTTCCGATGACCAGCAAGAGCATCAGATGGAGGATGATATGGAGGTGATAATGGACGATGACGAAGGAGACAACTTAGTCCTTGAAAGTGAAGTGATTGGAGACGAACTCAACGCTTTAATGGACACTATTGAGCAGAAATAGTACAGGTAAGTCTTGGGCGGACGATACCCAAAATATTTTATGACAAAATCAAAAGGAGAGATGTACATATGTACGAATTAGAAAAAGCGAAGAAAAACACAAAAAAGTTTAAGCAAATATTTCAGCTAACTACAACTATTGCCTTGTTATTGACTTTGATTGGTAATGGTAATATTGCAATGGTTTTGGCTTCTGCCCCTGCTGCAGGTTCGGCGGATACAATGTGGAACACCATTGCCGACTTTGTCGGGACTTGGGTTTTTAGGCTTGGCGGAGTTACTGTATTTGTAGGGGGAATAATGTTTTTTATGGGTTGGAGAAGTGAGGATGCAGAAGCAAGGGGCAGAGGCGTAGCGACAATGATTTCGGGTGGTGGGGTTATGGCATTGGCAGGATTGGTGGGCATTTTCTTTGGAACTACTGGTGGAACTCCACCCGCACCATAAGATTAAATAGTATGAGACAACTGGTTTTGTGGTGATAGATATTTACATTTTGGGATACCCTCACCGTGAGGGAAATTTAACTCCTAACAAAATACCCTCACGGTGAGGGGAATTTAGCAACATAGAGGAAAGGGGAAGGATAAGTGGGAGCTGCGATAAGAAATGCCGTTTTAAATATATTTTTGCGTGCAATAAATGGTTTCCATAATGCAGTGGAAAATGCAGTGGAAATACTGACTGGATTAGGGATAACATTCGATGTGTTTGTTAACGGAGTACATGTGGTGCTAAGACCCTTCGCTTTCACTATAATTGGGATATGCTTATTAATAGAGCTGGCACAAATGGCACAAAGGGCAGATATGATAAAAATAGAACATATGGTAAGAATAGCGACCAAGATTGTTCTAGCTGTGGTTTTTATAGATTTTCTTCCTCTGTTAATGCAAGCGATTTACGCTCAAGCTGCTGCTTGGGTAAATGCCATTGGTATAAATACGGCTGGATTTTCGGTTGAAACCATAACTAATTTAATTATACTAATTAATAACGTGTCTGGTCTCGGTGCTTCTCTTGCACTCCTTGCCTCATCTCTTATACTGGCTCTAGCCATATGGATTGCTGGCATAATGATACAGATAGTAGCGATTGGAAGAATATTTGAAATTTACATACTCGTGGCTATTAGTCCGCTGCCAGCAGCTTTCTTCCCACTAGGCAGCGGAGACGGAACAGGGTTTAGTAGGATTAGTCTAAAATTTATAAGAATGTTTGCAGCTGTATGTCTTCAGGGTGTTATGATGATTTTATGTTTGAATATTTTTGGACTTATCATGTCAACCTTGATAAATAATGCCGCCGCTTCTGCTATGGCAGGTTCTGGTGCAAATCCTACTGCTGATGTTATGGCTCTAGCTCTAGCTATGGTTATGGGATCAATAGTCCTAGTAATGTCCGTATCAAAAGCGGGAACATGGGCAAAGAGTATTATGGATGCTGCGTAAAATATTTTTGATTATCAATATCCCTCACGGTGAGGGAATTTAACATACAGTAAAATAAACTTACTGCGAGTGTGTTCGTATTTTGGTATTTTGAAGGGGGATTAGGTATGTTTATAATCAGAATACCTCAAGAAATTAGGAAGTACAAAGAAAAAATTGCCTTTGGGTTAACTGTGCGGCAAATAATATCTGTGATACTTGCTTTGGGCGTATGTGTTCCTTTGTATTGGTTTGGTAGACATCATATCCCAAGCGACATACTAGGTTGGATAATAATCTTGGTTGCTTTGCCGCTTGGTGGGATAGGATTTTTTAAATATAATGGGATGCATCTTGAAAAACTTGCAATTATCTTTTTAAAGCAGCAGCTTATAATACCAATGAAAAGATATTTTAGGTCTGAAAATTACTTTTTAGAATGGCAAAGAGGGTATGAAAAATCAGTTGCTCCTAGAACATTTTTTGAAAGAAAAAGATATAGAAAAGCAAGACATCAAGCGAGATTGGAGAGAGTGGTCTTGATGGAGGAGGCTTTTGAAAAAGGGGAGCAAGATTTTGACGTAGATAATCAAGAATTAATTACTGTAAAAGAATTTAAGCGCAGTAAAGGCATAGGCGAGGTTTTAAAAATCTTTAAAGATAAATTGAGCAATAACACCAAGTCAGCAAAAAATACAGCCCAAAACAAGGTTAAGGAGGTAGAAGCCAAAATGTCAGAAAACCCTAATCACATTCTTACAAAAAAAGAACTTGCTGCTCTTAGGTCTGGCAGAAATCAACAGAACAATGCCCGAAAAAAAGCATTAAACTTAAAAAAGAAATCTTTAATGCAACGCTCCCAAAAAATGAAAAAGCGTAGAATTGCAAAAACAACGATACCAAAATCAACCCAGCAAACCATACCTTTTATCGCCGATTATATAGAGGGGCTTTTTGAAACTATACCAAACAAATATAACAAGATGTACTACATCAAAGATATTAATTATAAAACCAGTAAAGATGATGAAAGAGAAAACATCTTTGCAAGGCTTGGGGAGTTTTACAATTATTTCTCAGAAGATGTGCATGTTCAAATGGTTATTGACAATAGGTTTGTGTCAAAAGAGGAGCAAGAGAGAAAGATTTTTTACCCTGAGACTGGCGACGCTTTTGATAAACACAGAGCGGAATATAACAACATTTTGCGCCGTCAATTGGCGGCTGGGAAAAATGAAATCCAAACTGAAAAATTTGTTTTGGTTACTATTGATGCCAATTCACCCATAGAAGCCTTGCTTCGGTTTCAAAAAATAGATGTAGAGGTTTTAGAGAACTTGAGGAGAATTGGGTCTGATGGTGAAGTTTTGAATACCACCGAAAGGCTATCATACTACCACGACAAATTTAGACGTGGACGAGAAGGGGAATTTAAGATTGATTATGACTTTATCAAAAAACAAGGAATAAGCAGCAAGGACTATATCGCCCCAGTTTACTTTGAATTTCAAAAAAAACATTTACAGATTGAGGATGATTATTATAGGGTTATGTTTTTAAATAACCTTCCAGCCAGTTTGTCAGACGAATTTTTGTCCGAGATGTGTCGAAACGATTTTGCTGTAACCGCATCAATGTCAATTCAACCATTAGCACAAGATAAAGCATTTAAGATGGTTAGGAAGCAGTTAACCAGTATAGAGACAAATAAAATTGATGCCGAAAAAAGGGCTGTTAAATCTGGATATAGCCCCGAAACTATACAGCACAGCATAAAAGACGCTCATGCACAGGCTTTAGAGCTTTACGATGATATGTTGAACAAAAATCAAAAAATGTTCCTCGTTACTTTTACATTTATGGTACATGGCGCGACCTTGGAGGAGCTTGATGATCATTGTGGCCTTTTGGAAAGTAAGGCAAGAAAATATACTACGCAACTGCAAACTTTAAGAAATCAACAAGAGGAAGGCTTTAAAATTACATTGCCTTTTGGATACCCTCCCAAAGATATTCAAGTAAACAGAGCTTTGACTACAGAAAGCACAAGTATATTTATGCCATTTAGCAATCAAGAGTTGTTTCAGCGTGGCGGATTTTATTATGGTCTAAATCAGATTAGCAATAATCTAATTGTGATAAATAGAACAGCAATGAAAACACCGTCGGGCTTTATACTAGGATCATCAGGCTCTGGTAAATCTTTCGCCGCTAAAAGAGAAGCTCTCAATGTATTGCTAAATGACAGGGAAACGTCTGTGCTAATAATTGACCCCGAAAATGAGTATGGAGACTTTGCGAGGATACTTGGGGGGACAGTGATAAAAATAAGTACTGATAGTCCGCACAATATAAACCCAATGGATATGACAGAAGACTATGGTTTGGATGAAGAAGACAGTTCAAGTACCCCTATGGAAGTTAAAAAAGATAAGGCCCTTAAAAAGAAGTCTGAGCACATATTGTCAATTGTGGAGCGCATGGTTTCTACGGGCAACTCGGGGGACAGCACAGGCATTACTCCCGTTCAAAAAACTATTGTAGACCGTTGTGTTAGACGCTGCTACCAAAGCTATTTGGATAATGACTTCGACCCACATTTTCTTCCAACTCTTAAAGATTTGCAAGACGAGGTGGACAAAGAGAGGGAGGGCAGCGAAGAAGGGCGTTTAATTGCGGAAAGTATAGAATACTACACAAGAGGCAGCATGGATATTTTTAGCCATAAAACCAATGTAAATGTAGACAACCGTTTGATGGTTTTTAACGTAAGAGATTTAGGGGAGCAGTTGCGACAAGTAGCCTTAATTATCGTCTTTGATTTCATTTGGAACAAGATGATTGAAAATAAAAACAAAGGCCATAGAACATACTGCTATGCTGATGAAATACATGTTATGTTCCAATCGTTTTATTCTGCCAACTTTTTAAAACAACTCTACAAAAGGGGTAGAAAGTATGGTCTTTGCATTACTGGAATAACCCAAAACGTAGATGACTTATTGAAGTCAGAGCAAGCTAGAGGTATGGTTGGAAACAGCGATTTTATAATGATGCTAAATCAAAAATCTGAAGACCTAAAAATATTAGCTCATATGTTGGGCATATCGGAATCGCAGTTTAGCTATGTTTCGGGAGTTGACGAGGGTAGCGGCTTGATTTTCGCTGAAAAAGTTGTTGTGCCATTTTCAGATAGGTTTCCATCAGACAGCTATCTCTATGACTTGATGACAACCAAGTTTGGTGAAAGTCTTTCTTTGGAAGAAGTGGAAGCAAAAATCAGTAAAATTGCAAGTGGAAATCGTGAGTAGTGGTGAAGGGAGGGTGAAAATCAAATGGACAAGCCGAATACAAACCTTCCTTCTCGCATTAAAACTGTGGCCGGTGATAAGTCATTAAAAAGTGCTAGACTTAAAAAGATAGGGCTAGGGCATGAAGCTAAAATTCAGATAAAAAAGGCTCTATCACCCCATGATGATTTAGGCACAAAAACCACATCAGCAACGGCAACTGTGACACTTTCTACACCACAATACATAAAAAGAGTTCACAGATTAGGTAAAGTCGGGTTAGAAGTAGCCAAAACTGGGGCTTTGGCTACTGTAACCGTGGCTAACACGATTGTTTTTAAAGGTGCGCAAAGGGTTGTTATAGGCTCTAATCACCTATCGCCAAAGTTTTTAAAGCGAGCAGGGCGCATGAAAATAATTGACGCTGTACCAGCTAGGGAAACTTCTGCCAAGATTGCGCAGGGATACTTGAGTCGCCTACCTACGAGAAATGTTCTTTATTCTCAAGCCATGCGAACGAGGTTACATGAAACAAGAATATCACAAAGCGTAGTTCGTGGCGTTAAAAAAGTGCGAAGTGCAGTCTTTAGGATAAAGACAGTGGCTGTGTCAACAGGTCGCATCGCAAAGACAGCGACCATCAGAACATACAATGTTGTACGTGGCTTAAGTCAAGGCACTATAACACCAGCAGTATTAGCACAAAGCACTGTATCAGCAACTAGAAATTTGGCTTCGACAGCCTATTATAGAGGATTGCCCAAGGTTGGAGAAACATTAGAGAAAGCTACCGCAAAAAGCATTGCATGGACTGTGAAAAGAGGAATACCATCTACTACAAAAATTACAGGCAACGCTGCCATTGCAATATCTGGAAGGGTGTCTGGGGATGATATGGCTCTCCGTGGTGTTAATAGCTCTTTGAAGACGGGAAGATATACCATTAGAGCATCTCAAAAAGCGGTTCAGACATCACAAAAAATTGTTAGAGGTACGTCCACGTTAATTAAGACAGCTAGAGTATCTACACGCAGAACATCAGCAACAGGAAGAGCTTCACGTCCTCTTTGGAGAAGAAGAATTAGGAGAGCTGGCACTAGAGCTTCTGTCGCATCTTCCGCAAGATGGGCTGCTCGAAGAACAGGAGGAGCGTTAACTAGAGCGGGCTTTTCTATAACTAATCTTGTATTGAGTGTGGTTACAAAGATGGCAGCCCCTCTTATATTAGTCGGCATACTTTTGGTCGTTTTATTCCAGCTTATAAATGTTCCGATACAGGCAATAGGTGCAATATTTGGTCGCTCGTCATCTGTTGTTGATGATTACGGGAATGAAGTAGATGAAATAGATTTGCTGGAGTTTGCTTCTGATGGTGAGTATGGCGTTCCTGCACTACGGGAATTGTGGTTGGGTGGAATGGTTTGGGAAATCAATAACGCTCTTTCGTCAAATGACGAAGTCCGCCTGTTTACAAACTTTGGAGACACCAGCTTCAATTCCGCAATAACAGTTGCAGACCTAGAGGATTATTTTTTAAGTGATGAACAATGGACATACATGGTATTTCCATTTTTCTCCACATTTATGCTTACTAACCATGATTTAAGTGGTACTATCGCCCAACATCAAGCAGTCTTAACATCAATTTTTGCCATTACTATGTATGTAGAAATCGAGGATATTAGGGAGTTTTGCGACCAGTCCTTTGGATGGATTGGGCATGACACAGGAGAAAGATACTACTCCCTACCACATTTTTGTGGTTGCGAATGGACAATATATCACCCAGCATACTGCGAGGGACACTATTTCTGGAATGACGAGATAAACGACTACGATGTGGAATACTGCGATTATAAGTATGAAGGCTGGGAGGAAGAATTTGAATGTGAGGGTTGCTCCGAAGAGTGCGCCGATAATCCATACTCACAATGCACTATGAGAGACATACGTAATATTTCCGCAGAATTTGTTGGATTATACTGGATGGCTCGATTGTTAATCTTAGACCCTTTGGAAGAGCTTCGAGCAATAGATATTAGTATCTTTGACGGCTTGAATGAGGAAGCTAGAGAAGAGATGATAAATGCGATAGAATACGCTATAATGCAGTATGAAACAGCCTTAGAAATCTTTATAGCCACTTTAGAGATATTGGAAGAAGAGCTTGAGATCAATTTAATTCCATCAGAGCTGCTGCACCTTGCAGGGTAGCAGCAGGATAGGGAGGTTCGTAACTAACTGTTACGACAATGACTTTAAATATAATACAGGAGGCGAAATAACTATGGTCAAAGACAACACAAAAAGTTTTGACTTTGAGGAGGAAATAAAAACAGAACAAACGAAACTAGAAAAACTTGAGCTTCAAGAAGCAACAATCGCCAAAAAAATCAAGGCTTCAAAGCAGCGAATTAAAGAGCTTTCTTTGATGAATGATAGTCAAAAACTTGCTCAATTATCAGAAGCCTTGGATAAGTCAGGGCTGGACTTTGATGGTGTTATGGCTTTACTATCGCAAGGCAACGGGCTAGAAGAGGCACTCAAAATACCAGTGCAAGAATAACGATAATAACGAAAAAGGCGGGATGAGAAATGTCATCAAGGAGCAATTTAAACGGCGGAGATAATAGGTGGTTAAATAATCCAAGAAAAGAACGTGATAAAGCTGCTCTTTGGCGTGCAAGGCTAGATGTTGTTTGGCGGGATGTAAAAGAGGATATAGAGCTTAGTATAGTCTCCGGCTACTATAGGGAGGGCGGCAAAGCCCCTTCAAAAGATGACATAGTGAGTGCTTATGGAGTTAGTGAAGTAACTGCGCTCAAGGTTTTAAAAATGTTAGAAGACGATGGTATTGTAGAAAAAATAAAAGGCTCAAAAGGTCGCATTGTAAAACTAGGGGTTAGAGAAATGCTTGGCAAATACCATCAGGCACTTATGATAAGAAGACTTGGGGATATAATTAATGTCGCTATAAGGTGTGGTATAAGCAAAGACACCCTTATTGCATATCTCGTTTCGAGCTATGACAAGAGGAAATCAGGTGGTAGGTAATTAGACTCCCTCACCGTGAGGGAATATTTACTCATAGTGAAAATACCCTCACGGTGAGGATATTTGAAGGAGGTCGTTATTTTGGGTTATGCTTTGTGTATTGCTGAAAAGCCCAGCGTAGCAAGAGATATAGCTAGGGTAATAGGGGCAAGAAATAAAAAAGAAGGATATTTTGAAGGCAGTGGATATTTGGTAACTTGGGCGATAGGTCATTTGGTCGGTTTTGGTGAGCCATCAGACTATGGTTTTGTTCCGCAAAGCGAGATGTACGGAGATAGAAGACAGGAAGCAATGGATGAATTGCCGTTAATTCCTGAAAAGTTCATACTAAAAGTTATTGAGACTACAGCTAAGCAATTTGAAATAATAAAAAACCTGATGCATCGTTCGGACGTAGATTATATTATTGATTGTGGAGATATGGGAGCAGAAGGTCATATTTTGCAGTGGTTCATTAGGGAAAAGGCAGAAAACAAAAAGCCTGTCAAGCGTTTTTGTGCTACATCTATGACGGATGAAGCCATCAGCCACGCTATGAGTAATCTCCGCCCCATAGAAGATTTTGAGAACATCGTTAAAGGTGAGTTTTGCAAGAAAAAAGCTGACTGGATATTGGGAATGAGTATTTCTAGGGTGCAGACATTAAAGCATAGAAGCAATATCGATGTTGGTCGTGTGCAATCCCCCACGCTATACTTCATTGTTAAGCGTTACTTGGATGTACAGAATTTCAAAATCACAGACTATTACACGATGGAAACCAATTTGAAGGAAGGGTTTAGCGTTACCTGGCTGCGAGACGAAAATAGTCATTTTGAAAGTGATTTTAAAGACAGTGAAGGTCGAGTGCTTGACAAAGATTTGTTGGATAGAACTGCATCAGAAATCAATCAGCTAGGAAAAGGCGCAGTTAGGGACGTAGAAATCCAAAAGAAAGCTACAAATAGACCTCAACTATATGATATTACAGAGCTACAACGGGATGCAAACAAAAAATATGGATATTCGGCAGCCGAGACCCTAGCAGCCGCCCAATCGCTTTATGAGACCCATAAAATATTGAGCTATCCACGAACAGACAGTCGATTTTTAACCACTGATTGGGAAGGATTTTTACCTGAAATTGTCCAATCTATAGGCAGTATAGAGAGATATAAGTTAACAGCACAATATCTTATTAACAAGGGCTTGCTTATAGATAAAAGAATAATTGATGACAGTAAAGTTACTGACCATCACGCCATAATTCCAACAGAGCGAATTAAGGGATTTGATTTATCAAAACTCGTCCCTCGTGAAGACGAGCGCAAAAATGGAATTACTGATGAGATGTTGCGCAATATTTTGGATTTGGTTCTAGCTAGAGTTCTTGTTTCTCTTTCAAAACCTTATACATACGAGCATACGAGCATAAAAGTGTTATTTACAAACGGATATGTTTTCACCGCCAGCGGTAACAGACCGCTGGATGAGGGATGGAAAGCAGTGCAAAAGCAGATTTTTGGTAAAGACGATTTAGAAAATGATGAAGAGGGCAATGTAGAGCAAACTTTTCCTTTGCTTAAAAAAGGACAAGTTGTCCATGTGGAGAGTTGTGACGTTTTACCCAAAAAGACTACTCCGCCAAAACTACACACAGAAGCCAGCCTTCTAACTGCTATGGAAAATGCTGGTGCTAATGTCGAAGGAGGGAAAATTTTAAAAGGCAAAGGTATTGGAACACAAGCCACAAGAGCGGAAATTATTAAAAAACTTTTTGAAAAAGGGTATGTAGAAACTGTGCCAAAAACAAAGACAAAGTACATCCAACCTACGTCAAAAGGCATTGCAATAATAAAAGTGCTGCCGCCAGAGCTATATAGCCCGCAAATGACAGCAGATTGGGAGAATAAAATTGCACTAATAGCCAAAGGTGAAGCCACAGAAAATGACTTTATGCAGCCATTTATAGAATTTATAAAACAAAAGACCGCAGAGATAAGAGCAAGCCAACCCGACAGCTCATTTGAAAAAGTGCGGGAGGTATTTGGGAAGTGTCATTGGTGTAGCGGCGAAGTCTATCGCTTTGCTAAAAAAGACGATAAAGGAAAGGTTGAGAGAATTAGCTATTATTGCTCGGAAAAATGCGGGTTTTCTATCAGCACTGACAACACAGTCTTTCAAATCCGACTGGGCAGGAACGCCACAGATGCAGAGGTGCGAAAGATGGTTGAGAAGGGTTATACTACAATCTCTACTAAAAATAAGAACACCAATACAAAAGAAAGTGGGAAGTTTAGTTTCAAAGAGCGAATTTCTAATGGCGTGAAACATTGCAATGTGCATTATGAGAAGGTTAAGTAATACGGGGAAAAGAGGTGATAGACAAATGGATTATCATAAAAACTTACAACAGGCTGTGGGAGAAAATAACCAATTGGTATTAGAGCTTTTAAATGCTAACATTATGCGTCATGCAGTTTTTATGGTGGCGTATGAATATGCAAAATTTATTGAGAGGATAGAAGTGTATGATGACGGAAAAAGAAATGATGAAGCCATTTATGAAAGTTTTGAGAAAGTCGCACATATAGAGCCAAAAAATCTAAGTGCCATATGCCGCTTTGGGAAAATTACAAAGGCTGATTTTGCGCATCTGTGCTTTTTCGGATTGGGCATCCACTTCAAAAGCGAGTTGGTACAAGCTTGGTTCGGACGATACATTATAGATGTTGATGTAAACGGCTATTATGGAGATTAGAAAGGATGGATTAAAATGAGTAAAGGTGGGTTACAAGAAGCTAAACTTATTACAGAAAACCGAAAAGAAACTGCTAACACTAGACATATTCCAGAATGGGCAAGTGAAAGGATTGCTTTGAACAAAAGAACAGATCTCAGTCATCTAGGAATAGAAAAGCTTGATTTGTCTTTTCGTCATGCTGAAAATTTGCCTAATGGATGGGGGTGGTTAGAATATTATCGCAAAGGGGCTGCGCTTCCCATCGTCAGAGATTTGTGTACTCAAGATGGTAAACCATTGCTGGGGTATCAGTTTCTACATAAAGTACCAGGGAATTTAGGACTAATCCGTTTAAGGGAAGAGTTAGATGATGGAGTGCTTGTGGATTATCATCGGATTAAGCCCAATTCTTTTGATTATAATTTTTATGAGGAACTTATTAAAGAAAGATATGCCGATTACATTATAAGCATTGAGAATGAACAACTAGCAAATAACGTCAAATATCCAGAAGCAGGTCTTGAAAATAAACAAACCTTAGAGGACGTTAGAAATAGCATTTTAACAAAGAACACTACAAACATCCCTGATATTTCAGAAACGACAAGGCGTGAGCTTAACGAAGA
>Ga0123355_10009830_pt1 | contig 14602 bp, 13 predicted proteins | sample TergutEmb28metaG_3_FD_89872 | JGI IMG/M metagenome (GOLD analysis project Ga0123355, IMG submission 89872) | Embiratermes neotenicus P1 segment gut microbial communities from Petit-Saut dam, French Guiana - Emb289 P1 | ecosystem: Host-associated > Arthropoda: Insects > Digestive system > Gut ...
CACCTGCGCGGGCTGTGCATCTCTGTGGGTATTAGGACTTTACTTAAAATTATGCATCCACTAAATAGACGTTATTTCTTGCACGAGTGATTGCTACGTATAGTTTATTTTTCGTTAAAGGTGCCAAGTCTTGTAGTTTTCCAGAATTACGCTTGGATGTAGCAATCTCATTGAGTATCACGCATACGTCATGGTAGTGATCTTCGCCTTTTGTGTCACCCCAATTTTTGTGACCAGCACCAAACTTTGAACTTTTATCATAATGGAGCTTAACTATTCTACTGTCGGCTAGTATAGCGTCGATCCTTTTGGTTTCAGTAACATATTCAATAGAAGTATTCTCTATTCCTGGTCTATGCGAATAGATTGCTATGCCAAGATTATTGCGTACATAGTCGCAAACATTCCTGCTGCACCGCCAACTATTCGTAAGGGTGGTGGTGTCCAGTAGAAACCCCTTACTAGTAAATCGACTCTCGTATTTTGTTTTGTCATCGAAGAGATTCTTATTAGTATTGCCATTTACACTAGTTTTGTATGTGTGTTGGTAAAAATCTCCGACAAAAAGCATATTTATATCAGTTAGCATGAGATGCTCTAGGAGGCCGAAGTCTTCACCTGATATGTCTTGAACTTCATCAATAACAAACTCGTCAAAATATGTTATGATGCGACTTTTGACGTCTTTAATCACGTTTTGTTTTTCTAGCAGTAACGCTAAGCGGTTACTATACAAGTATCGATTCGTAGTCATGTAGTATTCAGGCTTCTTTTGAGTTGCACCGTGTTTACGTTTTGTTTTTTGTTCGTCTGTAAGTATTTTTTGGTCGTACAAAATCCCTCGCGCCTTCACTGTGTCCGCCAAAAAAGGCTTATAGCAAAACTTATAGAGGAACGAAAAATAGGTCATTAAAGTTACGTTCTCTGGCCATTCCCCATTAAATTTGTCAGATATTTTTATACGCAAATTATCGTAGTTGCTGTTTGTGTAGGTTACGATTAGAGAACGCTTATCAGCAGATAGTCCTTTTATGATGTGAGTTGTCTTACCTGATCCAGCAACAGCAAAAATTATTTTCTTATCCAATCAATCGCCTCCTTGATGTATTTAGGAGCAGCAATTTCTTCATCTTGTGACAGTAGCTGATATGCAGCCTCGGTTTTCTTTTCTAGCATATACTTCTGTGCGTCAGAGTTAAAGAGTTTATCGCAAAGAACTTGGTTGTCGCCATATAAGACTACTTCAAATGTGTACTTATTGTCGTCTTCCTCGAAAAATATCTCAACATTAGGCTCGTCCGCAAAATCTGCATATTTATTTATACACTTCGTCTGTTTGTTGCCGTCATTGTCTGTAACTACGGCAACCTTGTTTTTCAGCACCTTGGCAATATCAAGGTACCTCTTGAAGCTAAGTCCACGCACATCAATTATATGAACGCCATCTTCTTCTGGTTTGCAATTAGCTACAGTTGCATAAAATCGCTCAAACAACATATATTCGGAAGGACCTTCAACCAAAATCGCTTTGTTAGAGATAGTATACTCCAATATGCCAGCTACGGGTGCTTTCGTGAAGTATTTTGCCGTATCACCACTCAAATTATTAAGAGATACTGGCTTATCGTCACAATCTCCGTGCATGATGAGTAGGTTGTTTAGTTCAAGGCGTGTACTTATTAAGCTATTATGTGTAGCGATAAAAAGTTGCCCGTCCTGCGTACTTGATATCGACTCAATTAACTTACGCAAGTTGACATGACTTAAGTGATTCTCTGGTTCTTCGATCAACACCACATCCACATTTGAACCAGAACGCTCAAGTGCAAAATCGGTTTTAATAAATACTTGTCTGCCTGTACCCTTGCGATCAATGCCGATATTATCTTCAAAAATCATTAAGTCGCCCTCAAGGCTTGTCGTTGAGCTTGGCTTTAATCCAAACTCATATTTCTTATCGGATTTAATACGAGTGTTAAGGGTCTGCAAGCTATCAGAACGAAATTTATCTTTCATCTGTCGATATTTGCTTTTATGAACCGCACGTTCTTTTGCGTCATCTTCGGTATGTTGAGTATACATCCGCTTGATAAAGTCGGTGGTTGCATAATCCGAGCCCATACTGGAGCTATCTATCAAAATACTCCTGAGTTTCTTTTTATATCCTGTATATCCTTCGTCAGCAAATGTTGAAAAGCGAATCGAATAGTAATCAAACGGGAAATAATCGTTATCTTCTTTCATCGACGCTATAATTTCTGTTTGATAATCTGAATTTGGTGCGCAAACAAGCCTTATCCCGTCACACTTCACTTTATCAGTGTTATTTTTACCATTCACGGTGTAGTCAAGTTTTCCATTAAGATTGAGGTACAGCTCGATAGTCATTATTGGCAAGTTTTCATATGTACGCACCCCTTCATTGTACTCACGTACTGCGCTCACATTAAGCAGTCTATCTATTCCTATAGCTTCAACTTTACGTTCATTCCCACTTGCAACAAGATCTATCGCTTCTAAAACACTACTTTTCCCTGCTTCATTATCTCCTACAAGGACGTTAATTCGGGAGTTGGGTTCAATTGTGTAGTTTCTGAAGCGTTTGTAGTTTAAGAGCTTTATTTTTGTAATAGTTGTCGACATGCGTTCGCCTCCATCGGTAGTCGATTTTTTATCCATTTACATTTATATAATTATACCACAAAACCCCTTTGGCGGTCTTGTTATTTGCTACGTAATTTAATAATAATTTTCATTCAGTATACCGACTAATTCAGCCTTTTGAGGTAAATTTGTCAGCACCTCTAACTGCCGACACTAAATGCCCTTTTTACCGTTGCCATAGCATGTCGCACCGTCTTGACAGGTAAACCACTCTAGTATTTATCATATATTTCTTTCAAGATACAATGCCGTGTCGTAAGGAGAGAAGAGTCACATGGGAGCTGTAAACGAGTCTTGAAATAAGCAATAGTAATTAGTAAAAAAAGAGTCTACATCATCAATTTATTGCCTAGCGATATTTTGTTCTGCCCATTAAAGGGCGGTTTGGTTGCGGAAATGCTAGGCATTGATGTGTAGACAGCCAGACCGCCCTTTTAAGTTGGAAAGGAAAAAATGGAGCAGACATGTGCCTCATAAGCATGAAAGAAGCCTGTAGGCGGCTTGGCATTGGAAGCCGGACAATGTATCATCAAATTCAGTACAGAAACCTCAAGACCGTAAAGATTGGTAAGCGTAGACTGGTCAGCATCCGATCACTCAATGAATTTATAGATTCAATGGAGCAGTAAATGAGGCGTAGAGCGCACGGTGAGGGTACAGTCTATAAAAAGCCAAGTGGACGTTGAGCGGGTCAAGTTAATGTTACACTCCCTAACGGCGATCCGAAACGAGCATTTGTTGCAGGAAGGACCCGTAAAGAAGTGGTTGTTAAGTTGCGTAAGCTACTTGATCAAGAAAGTCGTAACATTCCATACATAGACAAAGACTGGACAGCTGGCGAGTATTTGGATTGTTGGATGGAGAATATCCAGTCAAAGCGCGTGCAATAAACCATGCTGTCGTCATACAGCCTCACCGTCAAGAATCACCTCAAACCTGTTATGGGCTGGGCTAATCTAAAACTAAAAACTCTCAGTACTTTAGAGACTAGGCGTGTCATGGATGAACTCGAAAAGTGTGATTGCTCAAGTGCGATGAGGATAGGGTGAGGATAGAATGTATAAATGAAGCATAGTGATTTATCTATCAAGAGTATAGAAGCTCAAAACAAAAACCAGCCCCATATTTCTATAGTGCTGGTTTAAGTAAAGCCTATTAACTGCCCAGAACAGGACTTGAACCTGCACGAGTTGCCCCACTGGATTCTAAGTCCAGCGCGTCTGCCAATTCCGCCATCTGGGCGTGCTGGATAATTATATAGTATTTATGATGAGTTCGTCAAGTGTTAATTTTGATTTTCTACAGTACCTTACTTAAAAACTCCTTAGTCCGCTCACTCTGAGGATCCCCGAACAACTGCTCTGGTGACCCGCTCTCTTCTATCTTCCCTTCATCCATAAAAAGCACTCTACCGGAAACTTCTTTTGCAAAGCCCATCTCGTGTGTAACTATTATCGTAGTCATTCCATTTTGGGTGAGGCTTCTTATAACGGCTAGAACTTCGCCTACCATCTCGGGGTCAAGGGCTGAGGTTGGCTCGTCAAAGAGCATTACTTCTGGATTCATCGCTAAGGCTCTTACTATCGCCATACGTTGCTTTTGTCCACCTGATAGTCTTCTTGGGTATTCGTTTATTTTGTCTTCTAACCCTACTTGCCTTAGAAGTTGTGCCGCTTTTTCGTCGGCTTCTTGTTTTGTCATTTTCTTTGTAAGTACAGGAGCTAGAGTTATGTTTTCTCTCACCGTAAGATGAGGAAAAACGTTGAATTGCTGGAATACCATACCCATCTTTTGTCTATGTTCATCTATATTTACGCGTTTTCCTGTGATTTCTGTGCCTTTGAAGAACACTTGACCACTTGTTGGAGTTTCAAGTAGATTTAGGCATCTTAGAAATGTGCTCTTTCCGCTGCCTGATGGACCTATTACAGACACTATTTCGCCTTGTTTGATCTCTTCGTTTATTGATTTTAGAACTTTCAGCTTGCCAAAGTTTTTGGATAATTCAACTGCTTTAATCACTTGCTGCAAGCCTCCTTTCGTACGCCGCCACAACTTTTGAGAGCGTAAAGCAAACTATAAAATAAAGCGCGCCTGCAACGATTAGTGGTTCAAGTACTAAGAAGTGCGAGGATCTTAGAGTTGCAACGACAGTCATTAAGTCTCCTAAGAAGAATAATGAAGCCAGTGATGTCTCTTTTATGAGCATTATAAACTCGCTCCCAAGTGAAGGAAGAATATTTTTAATCCCTTGGGGTAACACTACGCGAAACACCGTTTGGAAAGGGTTAAGACCCAAACTTCTTGCAGCCTCCGCCTGACCTTTATCGACCGCCTGTATTCCGCTTCGTATAAGCTCTGCAACATATGCCGAACTATTTAATATAAGAGCTATATGTACAGCAACACTCATCGGTAAGTTTATCCCCAGCGTTAAGGGTAACCCAAATGTAAATATATATAATTGCAGCAACAACGGAGTACATCTAATGATCTCTATATACGCTGTCACTAAAAACTGTAGTGGCTTAATTTTTGACATTTTGCATATCGCTATCAAAGAGCCTAAGATCGTTCCGCCAAGTATTGTAACAAACGATACCTGTATCGTCATCCACATACCCGACAAAAACAAATGACTAAATCTTTCAAATATAAAAACAGGATTTTGAAGCAAACTAATCCTCTCCTAATCTACCTAAATTAATCTATTGCAAGCTCATCAACTAAGTCGTTCGCCTGTTCAAACCATAATTCGTACAACTCATTTTCCGCGATATATGCAAGAATCTCTTCAATTGCCTCAAACAGCTCATACGACCCAAGAGGCATAGCAATAACATTGCCCAAGTTCGGATGCATTTCAAAGCGGAATTCGCTCATTGCAAGGTGGGGATAATTTCTTACGTATTGCTCCCCTACTGTTCCTGCCATAGCGAGTGCATCAATGTTTCCTGTCATAAGCATCATAATACCATCAGATACATCTGCTACAAGTTGAACTCTAGCGTTTGGTAATTGCTGCTCTACATTGTCTTGCTGTAAAGAAGCATTTTGTGCGCCGATAAGCGCTCCGTCAAAATCTTCAGCCGTTCTGAAATCATCGAGTCTATCAGCCATTACCATAATCCCTTGGAAAGTCGGTGGCATATATCTTGATGAGAGCATCATAGCCTCTTCCCTCTCTGGTCTCCACGAAAGTCCACCGATAAACATATCCGCAGAACCCGTTTGTACCGCAGCTAAGCTCGTTGCAAAGTCCATCGTCTGTATAACAAGATCAACTCCAAGTTCCTGTGCTATAAATCTAGCCATCGTCGCATCTGAGCCCACTATCGCCTCATCACCTGTCAAGTTAGGGTCTAGAAATATAAAGGGCGCAAAACCAGGAGCTGTTACAAATACTATTTCACCGTCTTGTTTAATTCTCTCAAGTCTATTTGCGGGAGTACCCTGCCCACCGCCACTATTCTGATCGCATCCTGCAAAACCTACAACTACAAATGCTAAAACGAGTGCTAAACTGATAATTTTTTTCATAATTATGTACCTCTCTTTTAATGTTAGTTTTAATATTAATATGATTATATGCAAAAAACATGTAAGTTGCAAGCTTTTTATTCAAATATATGTATATTTATTCAATTTGATGATTTTTAATTTTGCAAGATATACATTTTATGAAAATTGCACAAAAATTTAGGGCTACACAGTAATTGTGCGCCCTAAACAGGTTATAACTTAACGAAACAATCTCTTTTTCTCATTTGGCAACGCTTGACCTACGCAAAAAATGTATTGCGAATCTGATGTATATAGTACTCCAAATGTTTATGCATAACGTCTAATGCTTTATCCAAATCCCGCTGCTTAATATGCTCTGTAAGATGCACAAGAGAACCCATATCACCGACTTCTTTAAGCGTCGGGTCTAGTTTTTTCATATAATACCACCAACGCTGCTCCATGTAGTTAAGCTCTTCCAAATATCGTAAGAGTACTGCGTTATTACACAGTTTCCACAAAGTTTCGTGGTATTCAACATCAAGCTCGATTGCTCTTGAGCTCGACATATCAACAGTCTCGCATTCTTTACCTAACTGTTCCAGCTTCTCTATCGCTTCTTGAGGAATACCCTTTTCTATCAAAGTGCTTACAACTAATGTCTCTAATGCTTTTCGTATCTCAAAATTACTCCGAAGCTCATTAACCTCAATATTTGAAACTTGAATGCCAACTTTAGGGATTGTAATAACCCACTTTTCATTCTGCAAGTTTTTGAGTGCTTCGCGTACAGGAGTTCGGCTTACATTAAACTCAGCTGCCAGGGCATTCTCGCTTATAATCTCGCCAGGATCGTATGTATTTCGTATTATCCTCTTTTTAAGCTCGTTATATATACTTTCAACCGTATTAGTAGAGTTTGACTCTGTCATTTCATCACCTCGACTCAGTTATGTTAGTATACAAGTATACAACAAAAATCGCCATTTGTCTTTCTATAATTTTTTATTTGTTCAAAATGCTATATTTTTATGATGTATTTACATTATGATATAAGATATGTTAAAATAAATCATCTTGTATACAAATTGCACTATAGATACATATTACTCCATCAAATAGGCTTTGCGCAAGACTTATTTGGTTGAGCAATAGTCAGTGAACTACCCCGCTGTAAGCAACGAGTCATCTGTTTAATACAGCACGGCAAGCCGCGAGATATTAAACCTGTTCACTCCGCGGCGTTCACTGCTTCGCGAGAATAAATGGAGGGGATTTTTTGGAAAAAACTTACAAAATGCTTATAATCAATCCGGGTTCAACCTCTACAAAAATTGCTGTTTATGAAAATGATACTCCGTTATTTGAAGAAAAGCTTTCACATAGCACGGAGGAGCTTGCGCCGTTTGCTAATTTGGCTGATCAACTCGACTTTAGACGTGAGATTCTAGAGCGAGCGTTAAAAGAGCGCAATATTTCTTTTGACGAGTTGGACGCTATAGTGGCACGTGGTGCTCTCACCCACCCTGTTGGGTCGGGTACTTATGAAGTCAACGAACTTATGGTAGAAATAGCCAAAAGTGGCAAATACGGTGAACACGCTTGTAATTTAGCGTCCATGATTGCTTTTGAGTTGACTAAAAAGTTTAACCTACCTTCTTTTACTACAGATCCTGTCGTTGTTGATGAAATGCACGATGTTGCACGTTTTTCTGGCATACCTCAGATAAAAAGAGCAAGTATCTTCCACGCGCTTAATCAAAAAGCGGTATCGCGCCGTGTCGCAAGAGACATGGGTAAAAAGTATGAAGAGTGTAACTTTGTCGTGGCGCATTTAGGCGGCGGTATTTCTGTTGCGGCGCATAGGAGGGGTAAGTGTATAGACGTCAATAACGCCTTAGGCGGCGAGGGTCCCTACAGCCCTGAACGGGCGGGCGGTGTGTCTGCATTTGGGCTTTTGGACTTAGCTTTCTCCGGTGAGTACACAAAGGATCAGCTTAAGAAGTTGTTAGTCGGTAAGGGTGGTCTCACTGCATATTTAGGCACTAACGATGGACTTGAGATTGAGCGCATGATCGCAGGAGGAGATAAAAACGCTGAGACAGTATTTTTTGGCATGGGCTATCAAGTCGCTAAAGAGATTGGAGCGGCGGCTACGGTGCTTTGTGGTGAACTTGACGCGATTATTCTCACAGGTGGACTTGCGCATAATAAAAATCTTACGCAATATATAGAAAGTATGGTTAAATACATTGGCAAGGTTGTAACTTATCCTGGCGAAGATGAGCTTTTGGCACTTGCAGAAAGCGGGTATCGAGTACTTAGCGGACAGGAGATAGCCCAGGAATTTAAATAGGATCGGGACCTTCTCGACCGCTACCAACATATTCAAGGAGGACTAACAATGGCATTTTTAGAAATCAAGAAAACCTTAGTCGCAGAAAGTGAGAAAAAAGCAAAGCCTGTAGGTCGTGACATCGGCTTTGGTAAAGTATTTACCGACCATATGTTTATGATGGACTATGACGAGGGTAAAGGTTGGCATTCGGCGCGTATTGTTCCTTATGGACCGTTAGAGCTTGACCCTGCTGCTATGATTTTACATTATGGTCAAGCGGTTTTTGAGGGTATGAAAGCTTATAGGTCGCCTGAGGGTAAAATTCTTCTTTTCAGACCGCAGGAAAACTTTAAGAGACTCAATGTTTCAGACGATAGAATGTGTATCCCGCATATTGATGAGGACTTTGCGCTCCACGCTCTTACTGAGCTTATTAAAGTTGAGAATGACTGGGTGCCTTCTGAGCCAGACACTTCACTCTATATCAGACCGTTTGTATTTGCAAACCAACCTGCTGTAGGCGTTCACCCGTCTAAGAGTTATAAGTTCTTGATAATCTTGACACCTGTTGGACCATACTACTCTACGGGTCTTGCGCCTGTTAAGATTCTGGTTGAAGATGAGTACGTTCGCGCGGTAAGAGGCGGAATAGGTTCCGCAAAAGCTGCCGCAAACTATGCCGCAAGTCTTAAAGCACAACAAAAAGCAATGGATAAGGGCTATGCGCAAGTACTTTGGCTTGATGGACTTGAGAGAAAGTACATTGAAGAAGTTGGTGCTATGAACATGTTCTTCTTGATGAATGATGAGCTTGTTACGCCTGAGCTTAATGGAAGTATTCTTCCTGGCATCACAAGAGCATCAATTATAGAGCTTGCTAAGTCTTGGGGTATGAAAGTTTCTGAGCGTAGGCTTTCTATTGATGAGGTGTTTAAAGCAGCTGAAGACGGTTCTTTGACCGAGGCTTTTGGTTGTGGCACTGCTGCTGTAATCGCACCTATCAAGGAGTTCCTTTTAGGGGAAAAAGTCGTTCACATATCAGACGGCAACACAGGACCTTTCGCGCAGAAATTATATGACAACTTGACAGGCATACAGTTTGGCAAAATGCCTGACCCATTCGGCTGGTCGTATGAGGTGACTCTCTAAATGCTTAAAAATTTCAAACAATTATTAAGAGAAGCGTCAAAATGCTCTAATAAAAAGATAGCTGTCGCTGCTGCCGCTGACCCTGATGTGCTTTTGGCTGTTGAAAATGCCAGACGGCAAGGCATCGCGGGAGCAATATTGGTCGGTGATGAGGTTCAGATAAAAAAGTACGCCGAAGCTAACAGTATCGACAGCTCAAACTATGAAATCATCCACTGCACAGATGCAGCGGAAAGTGCGCTGATTGCAGCTAAGCAAGTGGCCTCTGGCAATGCGTCTGTTATGATGAAAGGACTTGTAGACACGTCTGTGTTTTTAAAAGCTGTGCTGGATAAAGAAATAGGGCTTCGCACCACTAAACTAATCACGCAAGTTACAGTCTTTGAAATACCAAATCGTGATGAATTTATACTTGTCAGTGACCCTGGAATCACTATGGCACCTGATGTCACACAAAAAAAAGACATTATTGACAACGCATGCTTCGTAGCACACAAGCTTGGCTATGAAAATCCTATAGTAGCTCCAGTTTGTGCGGTTGAGAAGTTTAATCCTAAAATGCAAGCAACAATAGATGCGCAGGAGCTTCATGAGATGAACTCACGTGGGGAAATAACAGGATGTTATGTATCCGGACCAATCTCTTTAGATGTTGCTGTGTCGAAAGAAGCCGCTGCCCACAAAGGCTATAAAGACAAGATAGGCGGTCAGGCAAATATTTTGCTCATGGACGATATTGAGTCGGGTAATGTGCTTTACAAATCTATTGTATACCTCGCTGGCGGTGTTGGGGCTGGAGTTGTTATGGGTGCTAAATGCCCTATAGTACTTACAAGCCGCGCAGATTCAGATATTTCTAAGTTTTATTCCATAGCTACGGCTGTGTTAATCTCAAATTAAGGAGGTCTCTCAATTGGCAAAACTCACACTCAAGCAAGACAAGTGCAAGGGCTGTCGTCTATGTATAGACGCATGTCCCAAAAAGATTTTGGAGTTAGACGAAACTAAAGTAAACCCAAAAGGCTACAACCCTGTTTCATGTAAAGACATGGAAGAGTGTATCGGCTGCGCTTTCTGCGCTATAGTCTGCCCTGATATGATTATCGAAGTTCAAAAATAAAAAGGAGGCGAATTGCTTGGAAAAGAGATTCATGAAAGGTAATGAAGCAATCGCGGAGGCCGCTGTTATGGCTGGATGTCGTCACTTCTTCGGCTATCCAATAACTCCGCAAAATGAGATACCTGAGTATTTATCTTGGAGACTTCCAGAGGTTGACGGCGTGTTTGTTCAGGCTGAGAGTGAAGTTTCTGCTATAAACATGTGCTACGGCACAGCGGGCTCGGGAGCTAGGGTCATGACCAGCTCATCCGGTCCCGGCATGTCTTTAAAATCAGAAGGGATATCGTATTTGGCAGGCTCTAGCCTTCCGTGCGTTATCGTAAACATAATGCGTGCAGGTCCTGGTCTTGGCGGTATCCAACCATCGCAAAGTGACTACTTCCAGGCTACCAGAGGCGGCGGACACGGTGACTATCAAAGCTTGGTTTACGCCCCTACAAGCGTACAGCAAGCCGTTGACTTAACTCAGCTTGCTTTTGACAAGGCGGATGAATATTTGATGCCTGCTATCATCTTAGGCGACGGCATCATCGGTCAAATGATGGAGCCTGTTATTATCCCTGAGAAAAAGCCTATAGCAGTTGATAAAAGCTGGGCAACAACGGGATGGAGCGATAAAAGTAGAAAAAGAGCCGTTATAACTTCTTTGTATCTAAACCCTCTTGAGCTTGAAAAGATGAATTTAGATCTTCAAGCCAAGTACAAAAAAATCAAAGAAACCGAAGTACTCTACGAAACATATAATACCGAAGATTGTGATATTCTCGTTGTGGCTTACGGCTCAACAGCGCGTACAATCCGCTCTGCCATTGATGAGAATGAGCTTAAAGGTCACAAAATCGGCCTCTTTACACCAATAAGCTTATGGCCTTTCCCAGAAAAAGAACTTTTGGAAGCGGCAAAAGGTAAAAAAGCTGTTTTAGTTGTTGAAATGAGCGCAGGACAAATGGTAGAAGACGTAAGATTATCTGTAGGCGCAACCGCTCCTATACACTTCTACGGCAGAATAGGCGGCGTAATCCCAACCGCTGAAGAAATCTTTGCGCAAATCGTTAAATTAGGGGAGGTACTGTAATGGAGTATGTGTTCAAACGTACAAATATGCTGAGAGATTTAGACTTTCATTACTGCCCCGGATGCTCTCATGGCATAATTCATAGACTCATAGCAGAGTGTGTTGAAGAACTTGGACTCGCTGATAGAACAATAGGTGTCGCACCGGTTGGGTGTGCGGTTTTAGCTTATGAGTATTTTAACTGCGACATGCAAGAAGCGGCGCATGGCCGAGCGCCCGCAGTTGCTACAGGTATCAAAAGGACGCATAAAGACGCTTTTGTCTTTACTTATCAAGGCGACGGCGACCTGGCTTCTATTGGTGCTGCTGAAATAGTTCACGCCGCTGCACGCAGTGAGAATATTTCCGTATTCTTCGTAAACAATGCGATCTATGGTATGACAGGCGGGCAAATGGCTCCAACTACTCTAGTTGGGCAAAAGGCGACTACCTCACCTCACGGTAGAGATAAAGTAACCGCTGGTATGCCAATTCGTATGAGTGAGCTTTTATCTACAATTGAAGGGGCTTACTACATCGAGCGCGTAAAAGTTGTAGACGTTAAGAGCATCAGACACGCAAAAGCGTGTATTAAAAAATCAATCCAATACCAAATGGAAGGCAAAGGCTTCTCAATGGTCGAGATTCTTTCCACTTGCCCGACAGGCTGGGGCATGACACCACTTAAAGCTATCGACTGGCTTAACGATGACATGGTCAGCTATTATCCTTTGGGTCTTGTAAAGGAGGGTAACTAATGAATATTAAAATGATTTTAGCAGGCTACGGCGGTCAGGGCGCGCTCCTTGCGGGACAGCTTTTATCCTATGCTGCTATGAACGAAGATAAGCACGTTACATGGTTTCCTTCATATGGACCTGAGATGCGTGGCGGCGCAGCATCTTGCAGCGTTATCATCAGCGATAAAAGAATCGGCAGCCCGATTATTCAAGCTGCTGATGCTGTACTTGCGCTTAACCAACCATCCTTTGACAAGTTTGAGCCGATAGTTAAACCTGGCGGTTTTATTATCTACAACTCGTCAATGACAGATTCAGGCTTAAAAGAAAGTAGAGGCGACATCAGATACTTCGGTCTTGCGTTATCTGATATGGCAAGTGACATCGGTAATTTAAGAGTAGCCAACATGATAGCCCTCGGTGCTTTGAATGAAATCGCTAAATGTGCTGAGAATGATTCTATCATTAACGCGCTCCAGCTTCGTTTGAAAAACGCTGAACTTGTTGAACTTAACAAGATTGCTATTGAAGCAGGTAAGAATGCTGTGAAGCAAGGTTAAAGCAAAGATACCTTCTGCAAAATTATACGATTATGAGTAATCATCACTTACAAAACCCGACCATAGGCTTATGATGCCCATAGGTCGGGTTTTTAGTTAATAAATTCTAACTCCTCCTACAAATGCCTCGGAAACTTCTTTCCCCTCAATAAATAGTCTGCCTATTTCTTTTCCGTTAATAAATGTTCCGCCGACGCTTATGACTGTTATCAAAAATTGAGCCGTATCAAATCCAGCTTCATTTGTGGCTTTTATGCTAAATGTATAAATGCCGTCTGTGGTCGGTGTACCATGTATTTCTCCCATGTTGGTGTTCAAGTGCAACCCTGGGGGCAATCCTGTTTCGCTGCCTGAGATGCTCATTATTTGCCATGATATAGGGGTATCCCCTGTCGCTAATAGTGTCGCTGAATATGCAGTGCGTGTTGTCCCGTCTGGCAGTGCGGTTGTGGTTATAATGGGTGGGTCTGCAACTATCATAGTAAGTATTCTGGAATCGCTGCCATCTGCATTTTCTGCGATGATAGTAAAGTTATATACACCTGCGACTGTCGGAGTTCCTGAAATCACATCACCGTTTAAGGTTAATGCACCTGGAAGCGCTGAACCGCCATCCAGCGACCACACTATAGCCGTATCGCTGGTTGCCTCCAAGGTGAGTGAATATGGTATGCCCCTGATTGCGTATAATGGTGAGCCAGTGGTTATAATCGGGGCGCCGTCAGGGCCGATTGATATTGTAAATTGCCGCGTATCGGCATAACTTGGTCCTGTTATATTTTCCGCTTGGACTGTGAATTTATATACGCCCTGTGCTGTTGGTGTGCCTGATATAGTAGCTCCTGTTAATGATATCCCTGGAGGCAATCCTGTTTCATCACCCACGGGTGGGAGTATGCTCCAGTTTATTGGTGTTGTTCCGTTGGCTAACAGTGTTTGTGAATAATAAATATTTTCATTACCGCTGTTAAGGACCGTCGTTGTAATAACAGGTCGCGCATAAATCGTAAGCGAAAACTCTTCTTCTGCGTATCCGCCTATATTATCTACCCTTATTGAAAAAGTGTAAGTCCCGCTTAGTGTTGGGTTGCCTGACAGGGTAGCCGTCTCAGGGTCAAAGGAAAGCCCAGGCGGCAAACTTCCAGATGGTTGCGACCATGTAAATGGCGCATCGCCTCCAGCGGTAAATGTATGCGAATACAGCACGCCCACGATACCGTCGTCCAAATCCACATCAATAATAGATGGTGTGGTAATAATCAGCGTAAACTGCACAGGCACAGAAGTTCCGAACACATTAGTAGCGACAACCGTAAATGTATATGTTCCAAGAACAGGGTTAAGCCAAGAAACTACCCCAGCCGAGCTTAAATGTATATCAGCTGAAGGTATCGGCTCTGTGGTCATCGCCCATGTTATTGGTTGTGTTCCGCTTGCTTGCAATACGGTGCTGAATGGTCGTGAAAGACCGCC
>Ga0123355_10009831_pt1 | contig 14601 bp, 4 predicted proteins | sample TergutEmb28metaG_3_FD_89872 | JGI IMG/M metagenome (GOLD analysis project Ga0123355, IMG submission 89872) | Embiratermes neotenicus P1 segment gut microbial communities from Petit-Saut dam, French Guiana - Emb289 P1 | ecosystem: Host-associated > Arthropoda: Insects > Digestive system > Gut ...
ATGATGTGAGTGGTGATATAGGAGGATGTAGTGCCAGGAGGGCCCTTAAACCTAAATTCTACTAAACTACCCAGACCATGGTCACCGCGGGAATCCTCCCCTTCAGGGAAAATTCCCACGGTAAAGTCGGGAATCAAACCCGTGACCTCATGATTAGTAGGCAGAGACTCTGACCACTAGACCACGAGGCTGGTCACAATTGATGTCAAACTAACATTTTTTTACAGACATGCGTAGGGTTACAAGGGACTACCTTGTTACAACTTGTTCCTGTTTCCTGCCACGATCAAGATATCTAGAACGCTAAATACCGTAGTACTGCTATAAGTTCCTGTGTTGTGGTCTCTACAGGCTGATCTGCAGAGAAACGTAGGTCGACCTAGTAAAAATGGGCAGACCAACACTCGTGAAATGGAGCAAGTTTACGTTGCTTTGTGTTGGTAAATACTTTCCGATGGGCCGATACACCGTCCGGGGCGTTTTGTCGGACGTTTATGAACCTCATACACTCTTATAATATGCAGTGCAGAAGTCAACCTGTACTGCCCTCTGCTAACTTCCTGGAGTGGTGTTCTTTTTATTAAGCTAACAGTCGTTGACCTAGTCCAGAAATCCCATGCCACTTATTGAACCCAAATATTTATCACTGTGTTCACAAAACTTCACACTGGGACAAACAATTTCTTGAATATTAATTCCCTTCAAAACCCCACATGTACGCCCACGTCTTCTATTTAACTTTATCTCTTATGTTTTCTTGTTTTCTTTTCATTTCTTTATATATTATAGAAGTCTCACAGATAATATCCACCCAAATAGCAATACGTGAAGAGTAGAAATTGTAAAGGTCCTCATTATGTAAGTTTATCCTCTCAATTGTCTCTAATAGGCTAAAATATTTCCCATTCCAAACACAAGAACAAATTATAGTTCTATATAGGTTGCACATAATTTCCCCCCCCCTTTTTACATAACATAGAGGGCACACAGTGGCGCAGTTGGTTAAGGCACTGTGCTACAAGCTAGAAGGTTGCGGTTTCGATTCCCGATGTTGGTACTGGAATTTTTTATAGCCAGAATTCTTCTGCAGCGTTATGTCCCTGGGGGCGATTCAGCCTCCAAGTGAAATGAGTACCAGGAATATTTTCTTGGGGGTAAAGGCGGCCGATGCGTAGAGCTTACACCTTACCACCTTCCTATGCTGATTGTCTTGAAATCTTGGAACCTAAACCTCCTGGGACCCTCATGGCCTTTCCAGGTTTGTATAGGGGTCGCGTACCTTTGCTTTACATAAGATACGTGAAGTACTTAACTGAATTCTGTGTTAATCACGCATTCTGATGATTCAAATGTTTTTTTTTCTTTTTTCTTTCCCAGAACGGTGTGCTTAAAAATATATTTGAATGCCATATTTTCCATGTATTTGTCTATGATCCATGTAGATTTTGTACTGAATTATTTTCAGTATACATGGATGTGTGTGTGTGTGTGTGTGTGTGCGTGTCCTCTCCTCGCATGTTTCTATACCTATTACGGCACAGAAGAAAGATGAAACGCCTCTCATTACACGTACCTAAACATTCCTCCAGTTTCCTGCACACTCTGCACAGCCACCCGACATCTCGAATTTCGAGTCGTAGTTTGTGGGCGGAAGGATTTATGTGGTCCGTATGTCGGTCTCCTGACGAGTATACAGAATCCTAAGAAACATATATGGGTTTATGCCCTTCACGTTCTACGTGAATAAATCTGCTCTGTATCAGGTTACCTTCCGTTTCTACTGTCACTCTTGTCACAAAATTCGCAGTTCCTAACTCACGGCCGTTGGTATTTTTTGGAATTGCTGCAGCCGATATTGTACAGGGTACCGAAATGCATACCAGTGTGTGCGAAACGTGTAAATTTTGTGAAAAATTTCTGACATTTTCTCATTTCTTCTGTCTCATGGTACTGCAGTAGCCTACCTACGCCCTCTCTACAGAAGACACTTTCGTGAGAGGGCACCAGGTGTTCGGCCATTCCAGAAATTCCTCGCCTTTAAGGAGACCTAAAGTTTTGTAAATTTTTTAATGCGGTGAGGCATTATTAGCCCCTCTCCCAGCATCCAAGTTCGAGCGCCATCCCTTATCGGATGTCTGTGACTTATTCTCTGCAGCCGTTCTTATCTGGAGGTCATCTGCTCCCATCAGCAACCCTAGGACGCGTCGTGCCGTTGTAGAATAGAACATGGGTAATAAGTATTGAATACTATAGGTACTTCGGACATTCTTGGTGACATTGCGCTCATTCAGCTAACCTGTGTCCAATTCTGGTCTGTCTTACTGTGTGCACTTACAAGAAGCGGACTACAATAAGCCACGACCTCTTCCTCCACTCCTATCCATTTTCCTAATTTGTTAGCTTCATAATATTTTCCTTCTCACAATCGGCAGCACATACGCCAGTAGAAAGAACAATTTTACATTTCTGAAGCTATCAAGGAATAATAAAAACCAGTCTCTACATTATAATATCACATACCGTGCACTATGTTCTACACTGCCCTTTTATTCACCAACTCCTGTGCACTATACTATGTTTCTTTACTCACATATTATTTCTTGCTCACAAATACACCATGTTGTGTATTTGTGAGAAAAATACAATATTTAACATACAGCTAATGATTACGCACAAATACAAGGTGGTTCAAATATGACCGGGACTGTTTGTGTGTAAATCTGGCGACATCAGTCCCGGTCATATTTGAATCACCTTGTATTTGATGTTTTGTGGAAGAATCGTAGTCGGACTGAAGCTCCCTGAAGATGGTAGTAAACAACACCGAAACACGTAGGATCAAGAACTGATATACGAGTGAAGAAATACAGTGACATGCACAACGGGTGGTAGAAAAAATGATAGTGCAGTCTGTGCATTTCTGTTTGCTGCTACTTTTGTTTATACGTCATATTTTGTAATCCTGCGGTACCTTGTATCACCTATGCACTGATCATTTTTATCAATGAAAATATTAGATTAGGATTTTGCCTCTGAATGTGTCTGGGTCAGGTCTAAATTCAGTGAAATTCATGACCGACATGTATTATATGTAACACGTGTAAGTTGTTACTGACAGAGTGGTGAGCAGTACGTGATTGTTGATATCTGCGTGTTTCAGGCGTGATGTTGATTGCCACAGAAATAGTAAGCAATCTTGATAATAAGGATTATGACAGTGATACGCGGTCACACAGCGTAATGAAGTTTCTGGCATCGTGTATCGTTGCTGACTAAAAGAAATTCAGATTTTTGACGCCGTATCCCGCTTTTGTCTTCAATGGAGAGAAGTTGGGCGCTCCGTTATAAATACTGAACGGTTCTGAGCTTGGGAGGGGGAACTTTCTGCATTTTGTTACTAAAATATGAACATTATTAGAATATTCTTGTTTACACAAACAAGGACGCGATTTTGTTAATAATGAATAAATACTTACTACCGGGGTGGTGATAAGTCCTTAGCCAGACCAGGAAGGAAACAAGTTCTGAAGCATGTCAGGGACGCGCGCGATTTCAGCAACATCGAGACGCGAATTGTGATGAAATTTTTTTTCCTGTAAGACAAGGCGCCGAAGGAAATTCACGCCATTCTGACAGAAACAGCTTGTTTCCTTCCTGGTCGGGCTAAGGACTTATCAGCACCCCTGTATTAAATAATAAAAAATGAGAGCTACCGCTACAGTAACCTGCTTAGCTTGCTAATGTGATACAATTTAAATATATGTATGATATACTTTTTACTTTTCGGTATTGTTCATTTGGGTATTTTCTGGAATGTTCTTTAAGTTTTGTATTTATTATTACTAATGTTTCCGGAGCGCATGCGTATTGAGATGGGTTGGTGCTGGGATCTAGGTTCTTCATAGAGTGTAAAGGAAGTATGTGTGTTTGCCTTTTGTAGTGGTGTTCACTGGCACTGCTTTACCGTGCAGCTTCGAGCTGGGGTCGGGCTGTTGGCGAGAGTAAATGAAACAGCGTGTTGTCTAAGTCTCCTGCTTCAAGTCTAGTAATTCATCCGAGAGAAACCACAGCCAGGGCTGCTTCAGTAGCGAACACAAACGTGTGGACATTAGTTACATTATTCTTTAAAACATAGCGCTCTCTAAACTGTGGATTGTGCGAGAGGATTCTCTTACATCACCAAAGTCTGGTTGTAAATCAGTGGCATGAAATTCATTATTTTAATCTTTAGATTTCTCTTCACAGTTTCTTCAGTAACGTCCAGATTTTTATTTTGAATTCCAGCAGTATGGTTAGAGTTACTTTTCTAGAAAATCTCTAATTTTTTAGCATCAAAAACAGCCACCACATAACGGGAATTCACAGACAACCAATATAAAGCTCAGCAAAATTAAACTGTCGAAGTGACCTCGACATTGGATCTGGTACAGCGGAAAGGGCTGTCGAATTTAACTCGACATGGACCGATGAGGGTTAAATTTATTTTTGTGCATATTTTCGTGCTTTTCTTTTGGGACATGTTTCGGGCAGGCAAGTCTTCTTTAGCCGTCTTATTGGATGGCCAATTCATGTAGCAAGAGTACGAGAAATTCATAGGCCTACATAATTTTAGCCGGAAAAGATGAAGAGGTGAAACAGATGCGTGATTTCAGGCTTCCGTCGCGAAATACACCAGGCCTGCGCTCTTGTGGGATATTACGCAGCGTATAGCGGCAATTCCTTTCCGACGTTTCGGGACAATTTATCGGTCCCATATTCAACGGTCAATAAATCGTAGGTGGATTTTATTACCATTTAAGGTGAGAGCTATAGGTTGTACTGAAACGTCGGTGAGGAATTACCACCATATGCCGCGTAATATCCCACAAGATTGCAGATCGTCGCTGTTTTGTGATGTTACGCAGCTTAGATTTAGTTAGCGGCGTTTCGGCACAATATTTCAGTTTCATCATCAAGAGTCTCGAGCCCATTTAAAACTACAGTAGAAGCCTGAATTCACGCACTTTACAGACGTTTCCGTAGGTAGGATAGTGAGTCGATTTCATGGCCTTAATGCTATGCCGAATTAGCTAATATACAATCAGTATATGAAATTGTATGTAGCCTTTGTTCAATCATGACTGAAACCGTTACTTGCCTACAGTAAATAATAGCATCAGTAGCAGTGAGACACATATCTGCCCCTTCTGAAGTGGCCTGTCACGAACCGAGTGTGTTCAGAGGTAATCGTGAAGACTTTGCATGCTTCACTGAAATGTTTGCGTGCCGTGCCAATATGTCCGGTTTCTGTTCCAGGTATTTGTTTTAAGTGACATTTCGCTAGTTACAAAGGTCAAAGTCCTCTCATTTCACTGCATTTTTCGACGGCATGAGGATCATGGATTTGCTCTTTCAAACACGTTATTTTTTTTACGAATTGTGAATGTTAATTGTACTGAACGCATTCTTAAATGCAGAAGAATTCTATATATATATATATATATATATATATATATAACTATTTGTATTTCATTTGTAGATTATGTTTACATGTTTCTCTCTTACATTTGTAGTGTTTAACTAGGCTAGCGATAGACAAGAGTGTTACGTGAGAGTTCAGGGTGTGACCGGGAGGCCAAGTGTTATAGTCTACTGTGAAATGATGCCTTGCAGATTGATAGATAAGAATTTTTGTCGGTTTCCCTCTAATTATCATTGTTGCTTCCTACTCGTGTGTATCTGACGCTAGCGGGATTATCAATCGCCCACATTGGCCGCGCGGTCTAAGGCGTGGTTCTGCGGTCGCTTGCTTGCTTGGGTTTGCGGATCGAATCCCGCTGGGGGCTTGGATGTCTGTCTCTTGTGAATGGTATGTGTATTCAAGTAGAGGTATCTGCGACGGGCCAGTCACCCATCCAGATGAATCCTACCGAGCGTGTTGTGTCTGAGTGTGATTTCGAAACCTGAACAAAGAGTAGGCCTAGGTACACCCTGTCGAAACATGATAAAAATAATAGGCCTATCATTAGAAATAAAACACTAACAACATACTGGCGGTACTTTGATGATGGAGGAAAAGGATTTCCCGAAACGGCCGAATATGGAAGAAAGCAGTAACAGACTACAAAGAACAAGTGGACAAACACGCCCCCACCCCACCCCATCGACCGGAAAACTAAAAAGCAAGAGAACCAATACAACCACAACGGACATAACAACCAGAAGCCCAATCAGTGAACAACGGCCCCAGGAAATAGCACAGGTCACATACTTGACCCTAATATAATAGTATAATAGATATGTCATGTTTTGTACACGGTACGAATCACAGCACACATTGTGAGCCATCTGGGATCCCAAATGCGCGCAGCCACATTGTAAAGAACTTCATGGTTCTTAGCTTAGCCTGACGATGACTTTTTAAGTCGAAACATGTCGCTTTAACTTATGCTTTCATTATATAGTTGTGTTGACTGGAATATATATCAATAAAATGAATACATGGAAGAAAAGTTTTTTCCCGAAGCGTCCGCCCTTACCTACACCGTATCGCATCCCAGAAGACAGAAATCTTGGTAGTAATGCAGAGTATGTTATAATAAATTCGTTTTAAAGTTTTCTGTGCCTGTATTGGTGTAGTTGTGTCAGAATATGTAAAAGTTTGTGTTTTTTGATAGACCCAATTATAGTAAAGTAGGCTGATTTTAGTACATGTAGTGCCCCCGTGTAAAAGTGCGCCTACACTGATACCACGATTCGGCACCGAGCGGAATATACTACAAAATTCCCACTATAAAATACCCTATATATATAATATACGTTCACACACACACACGTATATATATATATATATATATATATATACATATACATACATTACGAAATCACTGCCACCAGACAATATCCATCAGCAGATATCGTCAGTTGCTCTCAGTTTTATCAATGGGGATTCGAAATTCAGGATTCAATGATATTATAACGTGACCTCAATTAATTATCCAATTTTCAAACAAATATATCTGTATTCTAATCTACCAAATAAACTATCAATATCACTTCTAATAAACTTAGTGAATTCCTAAATAAGTTACAAAATTTGAGTCCAAATGTAATTTAAAATAGTTGCTTCGCCTCTTTATAGAATCGTAGTCTAGGCTGCGTAAATTTTGAATTTAGAATCTCAATCACACAACGAATAAAAATTTCCCAATTTGCTCAACTCACGAAAGAAAATTTATAACCAAATTGTAAAGTCAATATAATCAACAAGACTCACCTTTTATCAATAGAAGCAGCTGCACCTTATCATTATAATCATTCTGCTGCTTATCAATTATATATTATTTCACTTATAACAAATCTTCAAACCTGTAGACACCACACAGCCGGTAACGAACAGCAGTTCGGCGAGCAAACAGTACGTCGGTAAGTGAGCGAGTGAGGGCGATTAAATTTAAGCGGTAAAATTGGTAAAGATGGCTATGCAACTAAGACATTCCTTGGAGTTTAGTAAACTCCGAGACGACGTCACTGCGCGTTGAGGCATATTTCAAAGTATGATGAACTGTCTGCTGCTGCAACGTTTGCAACTATTCGTTTCCTTTTAACTTCTACCTAAAGTATTGTACAATGTAACACTGAAATATTCGTACTTACTTACTCCATGGTGCAGAGTCCTTCTTGAGAAGCTAACTGGTTTGCAGCTAGTCAAGAAATTCCCCGCATTTCACGGAACCCGAAGGTTCATTATCGCACTCACAAGGGTCCGCCACCTGTCTCTATCCTGGGCCAGCCCAATCCAGTACTTATACCCACATCCCACCTCCTGGAGATCCATCCTAATATTACCCACCCATCTACGCCTAGGTCTCACCATTGGTCTTTTTCTCTTTCTTTTCCCCAGCAAGACCCTATAACTCCCCTCTCCTCACCCATACGCGCCACATGCCCAGCCCATCTCATTCTTCTAGATTTTATCACCCGCATAATATTGGGTGGGAAGTACTGAAATATACTAAAGTATAAACAATAATAATTTACAAGTACGGTCTGCGTTCATTACTTCAGTTTTATCTGTATGCCACACAAGTTAGTGACCCAAACACAAGGCTAAGCGTTGTTATAAACATCAAAGCTTATTTTAGTTCAATATTTTGTCAAAATCGCCACACGTTATTAGTAAACACTTAGGGCAATAAGCATAAACAAACAAGGCGAACGTAAATGATCAGGAAGGTACAAACAAATGGATTAAAATAAACGAACTTTCTTAAGATTCGTTGTGGTAAGCTGTGTTTGCTGAGTGGCGTGGAACGTGAGTTTGTTTACGCTGTTGCCTGAAAGGTTCTGATGTGTGGTCTGTTGTAGGGAATAGCTACGTTTTGATTGTAGCTACGAAATGGGTGGACCTGTAAGTCCGAACTAAGTATTTGAAAAGAATATCATAGTAATATAAATAGGGTATTCGGGAGAAAATTAGACTTATGGACAATCAGATAAAATGTAATTAAGGAGTCTACAACTTTAAGCATTAAATTTATATACCAACTTCTGTTCTGAATGGGAAGATTTATCTTTCCCGAATTTATTAACTGATATAAACGTTCGCTGAACCTCACAGTTTTACGGTTTTAACGTCTTTATTTGCGATTTTCTTTTGATGTAACAGTCAGGATTGTATTTTCATTGGAAGAGACCAATTGAAGACCTAGGTGTAGATGGAAGGAAAAAGATTTAAAATGAAGTTTGAAAAAATAGGATGTTGGGATGTGTGGTAGATCGAGCCTGTCATGGTATAGGAGCAGTTGCTGGCTCCTTGAACCTTGTAAAGGAACTTGAAGTAAAGAAAGAAGAAACGGGAAATTGGGGAAACGAGGGCTATCATGATGATCGAAATATTAAACATGCGAGTGACAGGACTCAGGGTAGGCAAGAAAGTGTAATTACTGCTCAAGAAACTTGCTCTGCGAGGTTCTTTTTTTTCCGCGCTTTTCAGGGCACGTATTGAAAAAGTTTATCGTGAACATCGAGGCCGATCTTGTGTAATGTTCATTGTTCATTGTATTAAGAACGTACGTGGAACTTTGGCAAGCGACGGAAATTGAACACATTATCTTCGAACATGTGCGAAGTATCAGGTATCTATACTCCAAAATGTGAGTCCCTTGAGGTAACACCGCCGCCCCTACACACACGTTACAAACAATCCCGTCATATGAAGGGTTAACACAACATTCACATCCTAGTTTAAGCCATCTGTAGGTGTGATTTTATCGGTTCGTATATGGTACAGGCCTAGCAGGATTCTGTGAAATCACAATTTCATTTCTTATTTACACCATGATTTTGAACATTTCTTCAGGCCAGCTTGAAAGATTTTACCGGCAATGTATTACGCTGTAATGCCGATAGGAATCTGTGTACTTTTTGACTGCTCCATAAAGACCACCGCTATCTGTTCTTCCTATCGGAAGTCAGATTTTTTTTGTGATTTCCATGGAAACAAACCGTGAAGCTGTTAATCCCACCCCAGTCCTTACCGGCCACCACTGGAGCGCGGTAAACTTATCAAAGATATGCGAAGTTCACTTTAATTGTTTGAGCAACACAGAAACCAAAACACAACTCATTTTTAAGGTAGATATATACATATAGATCCATACATATTATTTCTAGTGTCTGGTGTACATATTCTACGTTGTGCGTGACCACATTTATCATTTTCAGGACATATTTCGTTATTAATTTAAAGTGTTGCAACTGGGAACACCATAAATTGTACGACTGCTTTCCTCCCCTGTATGTACTTACGGCACTTCAGTGTGTATAGTTTTGATAAAAATCGGCCATAAACAATACTGATTATTTTTAGTAGAGCTATGACTCTTGTACACACGGAGTGCCTGCCCCTCCTAGTTCCATCTGGTTACAGTGTCTTGTAGTGAAGAAACTCGGAATGCCGATGTTCGACAGCTGTAACTTTACGTGAACTTTATTGTCGTTGTTCATTTCTGATAGATCCTTCGAAAACATTTAAAAATGGATGAGTGAGATGTAGAAAAATTACAGATGAGAATAAAACTGATTGTAATGGAAGGCCAAAGGGCGAAGGAATGAGAAAGGGAAAGCAGATATTAAAAGATAATCAAGTACAGTTGCAAGGAAGGCCAGGGGGAAAGAAACTACTCTAGATGGATGGATGGATGGATAGATAGATAGATAGACGGACGCCGGATGGATGTTACAAAGTTTTATTCATAATTATTTACCTACTTTGATTTATAACATCTGAACTTTGTCAAAAAAGCACTGATCGTACAGGAGGAAGTGATTCTGCATTATAAAAAGACATCTCGCCAAGTTACGGTCATTACTGGCATCATCATTTCTCTTTCTCAACATCATCTCCAGGGGTGTCGCTGTAGAATTCTACCTCCCGCCTTTTTCAAGTATCAAAACTGTAAAATAGCGTACCGCCCTAAGGTTACAGCGACACTGTGTAGTGGGTTAGATATGGGAATGTCTGCACCTCTCCCAGTATGGAAGCGAATTATAAATTTCGAGGTGGGTGGCGGCACTGATTTACGGATGGTTGCGTTAGTTTTTTCCTTCGTTAGGGTGATTTTATTTGCCTTTCTTCTAACTCCTTCTCTCATTGAAAGATGTTATGATAAATCAAGAAGGTATAACTGAATGCATTAAGATTCAAGGATTGATACTCTTGGCGCAAATTTGGCTCTTCTTTTTGCTTGTGGCACAAGCAAAACGATATGACGCTTACTGGGCTGCATTGTAATTAAAAATGGCAGTCTGTTATTTTGTATGGCTACGACCTGGAAAAATATTTGTTATTTAATTTACACAACTTTTTGCAGATGGTGTACACGTAAGTTGTATCTAATTTGCCCTCAATCGTAGAAGTTAAATGTGTTTATATTAAACGCAGGCCAGTGTTTTCTAACTAGGGTTTCGCTAGAAATCAAGGAATAAAGGCATAAGATTTTTGAAATTTAGAAATACAGGGACAATTTTCAACTGTACCTTGAAATGCAGCAAAAATGATTCAGTTTTTTTCTTAAAATGTAAGAAGACATATATATATATATATGAATATATATATATATATATATATATGTATATGAATTTCTTTACGAATACATTTCTTGACAAAAATATAGCAGGAATTGAATTGGATTTCTTATCAGCTTCTTCTGGCCTGCAGTCTTTGTCATTGGTAGAGATTACTCAAAATAATAACAAATATTTTAGGGTTTCGAGAGTGGAAGAAAGGGTGGGAAATACTGATGTCAGGTATTGTTTATGAATAAATACATTTATGATTTTAGTAGTATGTTGTAACACATTCAGTTCTAAGATCGTTCGAAAATCTGAGTTTGTATGTGCTAATCAGAAAAATAATATTTGTGGAAATTTGCAAAGTATGAAGAAATGGTAGGAGATACTTTGTTGTCTTACACTATACATCTGATGGGTCCAGAGATTTGCTTCAGACCGATAAATCTGAATTATACCACAACAAAGATTAAATTGGTGTGTTTCCCATAAGAAAGGAATTATGTTCATAGGAGACAGTCGTCTTGGTAATTTGTGGCAGACCACCGACTATATCGTGTGTAAGAAGCGTAGCAGAGACACATTCTAGAGTATTACTTGCAGTAGGTTCATAAATTGGCTTATAGTAACAAAACAAGGAATCTAATATCAATAAATTTGGTACAAATCAGGTGGTTTAACTGCTTACGCAACCCTTACCTCATTGGGTCACACGTTCCATAATAATTACTTTTATCACATTTTACTGCATTCGAAAGCACCGCAGTTTTGATCACGGTGAATTGTTTTAGCGTTAGATTACTTTATTGCCTTTAAACACTGCTAGGTTTACTCTTTAGGTGAGTCATCCCCGTTTTGTTCAGCATAATGTGAACAAGGAATAAGCTTGAATAATTTAAAACACAACTAATGTCTTAGATATTTTATTTATTTAGGGTGACGACATGTTTCGGCCCCTGTTTTGGGCCATCATCAGGTCACAAGTATAAATTTGAGGAAGCTGTACAACGTAAGTTTTAAAGTAAGTGGTTATAGTGTTACAACCACCGTAAATATGAGAACGACTAGGAGATCTCAAGCTTATTTCTTGCTCACATTACTGCTAGGTTTACTGTATTAGTTATTCTATTTTATTTTTGTTTGTTCAATTTATCTCTGCTGCCACTTTTGCATAAACAGCGAAAATTGCCTCTTAATGTCATCATGTCTCCCGGGATGTACCAGCGCGAATCCCACTGGAAGGATTTTCGTGAAATTTGATACTGGGGATTTTTACAAAAATCTGCCGGAAAATCCCATAATTGTTTAATATGGAACAAAAATATCGGACTAAGTGCTGTCTTGTTGTTGACAGCAGTACGAAACAGTTCGTAAGTCAACGACAGAACAAAGGGAAGGAATCCATTCTTTCTTCTCCTTGGCAAGTCTCATGGTTTTGTATTGTAAAATAACAACACTACAAATGGAACGTATTGTTACTTTTCCATTGCAACAGTGGCTATGGGAAGGTGCCACAATATTGCTTTATACGTCCACTGTGTTCTTTATGGTTTATATAACAACGCTGTCAGTAGTCAGAATCGAATTGTAGGATGATTATTAAGTAATGCATTGGAAATATGTGGAAGTAAAGAGTCGAATCTTGGGAAGGGGACTGAAGAAAACCAAGAAAATCCTGCCAAGGCATCTATTCTTCGGTTTTGAACCTGGGACCTTCCAACTTCAAACTCGGAGTCCGGATACACTTGTGTTTTAGTTTTTAGTTCTTACGGGAAACTTAAGTACACATAAGTATAATCAACTTCAGGTGTCACTTTAATGGTATTGGCATTAGCTTGCTTGAAAAAAAAAGCTTTAGTGAATCATCTTTGCCCTTATTAGGATTTTTAAAGGGTCCATCAGAACAAGTGCCACATTGTTGACTGCAGATGGCTTGCACCTTGCCTTTCATAAACACCACAAGACATCATTAGTGACTGTTAATAACCGCTGTAGCTTCATTACGATCTGATCTTTGCATCTGTAGTTGAAAAAAATCGCGGTTTTGTTATATGTATTAGTAAAAAAAAATTGTTAACCAAGTCTGGTCTCGTCTTAACTGATAATTTTGATGCCAAAATATTTACGTATTTACATTTAATTAACGGCCTTCAATAAAAACTATTTGCCAATTATGTACGCTGACCGTTTACCAAGAAACTGTTTTAGATGCAGATATTTCGTAAATTCTTGCTAACTTCTAAGGTATGCTCTCCCAGAAATTGCAGCTGTCTTGAAAAAAAAATACACTCTAGAACAGACTACAGCAACTAATTGATCACGTGGTTTAAAACGAAGGAGATATTTTGGCACATCTTCTTTTCCAATTTTGTGTATTAAGAGCTTACAGCGTCCAACCTGTGGTATAAACCTTCCATTTGGCAGTTACTTGTTTATGGTTTGATTAAAGATGATGTAACTGTCGTAGAATACATGATGTTAAGTTGCAGGATAATAAGGAAGTAAGGAATGCATACAAGGGCTGTGTTATACTGATATTCTGTCGTGACCATGTCACTCTGTGGTCTGATTTCCGACAGGTCAAAGCCTCTTCCAAAGCGAATTTTCAAAAGAGAGTATTGTAGTGCTTCGTGTTTCAGTGTGCAGTATTTCATCGTTTCGTTAACCCTTTGAGGTCCGAATTAAATCCCATCTGCCATTTGCCGGCATTATTAGGAGATCACCATATTCTCCACGTTGGCAGGATAAGGGTTAAAGTCATCCCGTAGCTGCTTACTTCTTTTTCCTGGACTTTCTGTCCCTTCTAATTTTCCTCGAGTAATGTGATTTAGAAGGCAGTTCTTACGCAGGATATATCCAATCTAGTTAGCCTGCCTTCACTTTATTTTAGGTAAGATGATACTTCCCTCCATGATTCTTCGTGATAGTAGAAGAATAAGAGACCAACTTGATGTCACTAGTTATTAAGTTTTATTTCACTTCTTCTATTCTCAACATGTTTCGGACATTAATACATCCAACATCAGGAGCCTGCGACAAGAACACACGGCCAACGTGGTGATACAATAGAAAAGTTGCAGGCTCCTGATGGTGGATGTATTAATGTCCGAAGCATGTTGAGCATAGAAGAAGTGAAATGAAACTTAATAACTAGTGACTTCAAGTTGGTCTCTTATTTCTCAACTATCACAATGATGCATGGTCCAATATACATAATATCTTCGTGATACTTTCATATTCTTCAAACAATCGGTCCAACTGATTTTCTCCTTCCTTCTTCAGTACCACATTTCAAAACATTCGAAATATAAACCACTGAAATTTAACTAATTGGTAGTAACATTTATAGTCTTGTTCTTAAGCTTTCGCCGTGTTCTAAATGTAAATTATTCCCTCCACTACCTGCTGACCACTAACCGCCCCGCACGGGCACACCTTTTCCTATTGGCTCGGCCACTTCCCCGCTCCAAACCTAACCAGATATATATATATACCACACACAATCCTGCCACTGACATACTTCATTCACCTGCCTATGAAGATGGAACC
>Ga0123355_10009833_pt1 | contig 14599 bp, 12 predicted proteins | sample TergutEmb28metaG_3_FD_89872 | JGI IMG/M metagenome (GOLD analysis project Ga0123355, IMG submission 89872) | Embiratermes neotenicus P1 segment gut microbial communities from Petit-Saut dam, French Guiana - Emb289 P1 | ecosystem: Host-associated > Arthropoda: Insects > Digestive system > Gut ...
ATAAATTTTTTAAAAAAAAAAAAAAAAAAAAAAAAAAAAAAAAAAAAAAAAAAAAAAAAAAAAAAAAAAAAAAAGGTGGCAAACATGCATATAGGATGGATGCAGGCGTTTTTCCAAATGCAAAGACAGGAAATTTCCTGAATATTATTTAAGAATTTTTCCATATGCAGAACAATGAAGGATGACTATTCAATAATATATCCTTATAGGCCATAACATATTTATTTCATTTTTCCTCACTTTAATTATTAACAGTTGACACTGAAGTATGTTACAAAAGAGACTATTTTAATGTCCTGTATAAATTTGAACAATTTTCTTCATGTCCTAATGGATTTTTTGTGTGTGGCTTGTCAAGTTTGGACCAACTTGAAGATTATCTCAGTGGAAAATTGTGTAACTTAATGTTATCTTCTTTTTGTGTATGATTAACTGTTCCTAATTTAATATGGGGAACTAAAATTGAACTATAAGTACCAATTAACTCATTACCAACCTGTAAAACACACAGATGCTCAGCCATTTAGATAAATGCTGCATAACTTGAGCTATGTTTTTAAAAAACGTAAAGCAGTCCCGTCACAGGCCTGGACAGGCCCAGAAGGTTCCAGGAAGTTAAGGTTCCTAGATTTTGTGACAATGGCACAGGATGGTGGTAGGTTGTCAGCCTTACGCACCGACCGCCTTTACCCCCAGGAAATACTCCTGGTACTCATTTCTGTTAGAGGCTGAGTCGACCCCAGGGCCATAGTGTGATCGGAAGGATTTTATGTCAATGAAAAATCCACTGACACCGGCTGCAATCGAACCAGCGACCTTCCAATTTGTAGCACAGCACCTTAACCACTGTGCTACCACAGTCCCCAAACTATGTTCGTACTGATCAGAAATTTGCATTTTCAGAGAATGATGTGACAACTGTTGTTTCCTTCTCCTCTGTGACTTAGTGTTGCCCATTACGTCAAATACATAAATGGAGTAGTGCTTAAATAAGTACATGTCTGCATTCACATAGGTGAAAGGCAAAAAGTCTTTTGTCAGTGAGATGATGCAAATACATTAACATTTCGTACTAGCTAGTTTCTGTACAATTAGTACATGTACTTCAGCCATACAATCACTGATATTCTCCACTGATATATTCTGAGAGGCACTGCCTGTTTATAACATGGAGTTATTTTGTTTTAACTGATCTCATTACATATTGTTAAGTGCAGCCAAATTCTCTTTATTCATTTCTAATATAATTCATCATCTGTTAATTCATACTCAGATTAATCAACATTTATTCCTCATCAGTACATTCTGTAGGACTGACTGCAGCTCTCATTCCACAGTGTTTAATTTTTACTTTGTTAGTAGCCAACTTATGTAGACCTTCACATACCCAGAGAATAATACATATAGTCTGGGACTCCGCTCTGTGACTGCAGACTGAAGTCAGGGAAATGTAGAGGAAATATAAGTGTGGCCCACTTTCCTTAGAGCGTTGCAAAGATGGGTCCCAACCCGTACTTAATTCCTTATACAGATGTAATGTGCCCACTAATACTTGTGATTTTCCTTTTATCTTCAGTCAGTAATGATTCAGACAGTAAGTTACACCATTTTCTTTGGTGTAGCATTTTCAACTATGTTCATTCCAATATATATACTTTTATTCATTCGCATACCTACAAAGTTTTAAGGTTTTCTGTAAAAGAAACTAGGTTTATATGTTAAAATTTAATGACAGGTCTGTGAATGAATTGTCTTCCAATATGGGGTTAGAAGTTGTCATGATAGAAAACACTGTTTTTCAAATGGATAGAAAACCGTTACACAAGAAAGATGGATATGATGGATATGTATACCATATGACAGAGAAAATGTCAAAGACAGAAATTTCCTGTTTGTCCAATGTCATGAAAAATAATATGGGTGTGAGTGAAGGAAACTGTCCAGACTATAAATATATAACTTCCTGAAGCACTAAATACAATTTTAGTAATTTATGGGATATTTATTTTTGGTATAAGAGTTAATATTTTCCTAATTTAAGCAATCAAACATGATTGAAAATGTAAGATATTGCTGCTGCAGCTGCTGCTATTACCATTTTTAAACAAATTTAAAACTTAGTTTCAGATTTTAATATTATTTCCAAATGTAACTTTGTGGGCAACCACAGTCCTGTTTTTTTATGTCATTAATATTGAGCAGAAAATGATTTGTGTCTCGCATATGATGGTTTTTTTTAATTTTGCTTCTATACTGAATGAAATAGTTTCCCTTGACATAACTCCTGTATGATCCCGGTTATTTCCTTTGTAACATGCTGCTGGGAACTGCTTAATTTCATGATGCTTGACAGACATTTGAGGTTAGAGACAAAGACATGGTCGATTCATAATTTCAGAATAGGATTATACATGTACGTATTAAATACACATAAGGGATGAAACATAGACTATGTGACTATGTAGTTGTCTTAAAATTGTTCCATGAACACTTTATTAATGCTTGTTACTATATTAGTGTTTTTTATGGGCATCAGTGTAAAGTGTGATGCCTGTAAAATGTGCCACAGTGAGGTAAATACAAAGAACTCGGGTACAAAGTTGACATTTACAAGCACCTCTCTGGCTTATGTAAATAATGCAGCTGTTCCTGGAGTATGTACTGTATATATTTATGTCTGTGCATTTACATGACTGTGCATGTTACTGTATGCAACAGGAAAACGAAACATCATCAGACTGCAAAACTTTAAAAATATTCTGAATTTTTTAACTGAGTCAGCTTTAGTAACAATGTGTTTCTAATATAATTAACATAAATGCAGTATGCAGCTATGAAAGTGGGATATTACAAAATAATAAATAGCACACATATGTACGTTTTGTAGGTAGTAAGAAATAACGTTAGGAATCTGTACTTGAAATAGAATGTAGAGTACTGACATTTTCATCTGACTGCCATATTGTGTGTAGAATCACTTCAAATTATTGTGATTTGAAAGACATTTGGTAATAATGCCCATGCCAAATGAATTCTATATAATTCTGAACACATATTTGCTACTTCTATTACATTTTTCACGTCTCATTTCTCTGTATCATTTGCTCAATGCACTGAAGTGTAATTATAGATTTAAATCATCATCATTTTACCGGTGGCATTATCATTCATGGCCCTACTTAACATAAACAATATGTTGTCAAAACACACACACAATTCATTTTCATAATGGAAGGTTACTATACTGCATATTGTTTGAGGCTTGGTCAGAAAATATGTTTACAGTTCATATATTTTGGTTTCTTTATTTTCACCTCCAATAAGATCAATTTAGATTTAACTGTACTGCCATCCCACTACTTTTCCCACATAGTCCCTGCCACAACTGGGGCATTTATCATATTGTGGGTTTAGCTTTTGTTCCCTGTTAATATATCATTATGTGGCTACCAAGACCTCACCTCAGTGCTGAAAACATGATGATTGGTAGGTTACAGTTTCCTGATATGATCACAGTCAACACAGGTTCATTAACTTGATATTATGTGTACGTATTCTGTGCAACACACATATTAACTTCTATTTTATTCCAACTAATTGCACATTAATAGCACTATTCAATTTGTATTATTCCATAGTATATCCTCCTAAATGTTTTGGCTATCATTAGACATCTTCAGAATTTTGTGTTAATAATCTCCCTGAAGATGGTTAATGGTAGTTGAGGCATGTAAGACAATACACCATAGAATAATAAACACTGCAGGTTTGTTAGTTACAGAACTGTACACCATGCAAACTTATTTTCTGACTGTCTGTAATAGTGTGAATCTCATTTATGTCATTTACACTTACCCAAATGAGTACTATGATGACTTTCTTCTCCTTCAACATTATAAAAGTTTTCTACATTTATTGAAACAGCACATGCTAAATGTCTTCTTTTTCATAATTCACATCATTTACAATAACTATTATTCTACTTCTGTGTTGATATAATACTCTCACCTGTTGTTACATTAGCCTTCTGTCCTATAGATGTTATGGCAGTTCATCCAGCCTTACTGGGTCTACATCAGTGTATTGGTCATGACAGCCATGATTAGAATGTAGATCATCTGCAGTGCTCAACGTCAACTTGTGTTCATTTACACTGCAAACTGGGCTGTCACTAGTAACCTAAGGATAAGGACCACATAGACTGCTTAACACCTAGAAGAAAGAAGGCTGAAGCTGTTAGTAACTGCATATGGCATTAGACATACACAAGGACTCAGGGCATCGGCAGAGAATAGACATTGGTGTAAATAATGTGGAATAAGGAGAAAAGACATTTAACATGGGGCATTATACTGAATGTACAGACTTCTAATATTGTGTAAGTAGTAGAAAGCCATTAGAAAGATGAGAACCCGGGATACGTCATTTAATGCTGTCAGTTGCTGAGATTGTATAGCATCAGTGGTTGATGAATGAAATATGAGTGTGGATCACTGGTGGCCTGATATTGACAGAAGAAAACTGCACTACTTGGAGAAAAACCTGGCACTTTGCCACTTTGGTCACCACAAATCCCACATAATCTGGCCTAGGATCAAACCTAAGCCTCCATGGTGAGAAACAGGCAACTAACTGCCTAAGACATGGCACAGCCAACAGACTGTATTACGTTAATGTTCTAATGATAGATGAATTACACCAAACCTTTAATTGATGCATATGTAGTGATGATTTATTAACTTCCAGTATGAAATTGATTAGAATCTGAATACTGAAGAAATAGTCCATTGTGAAGTGATTTTCAGTGCCATCTGGAGATAACAGTTATACATTATAACATGTAGTGACTCAAAATGAAAAGTACCTGTATGTGTATTTTAGTCTGATTATTAATAGTGTTTCAAGGAATTATGTACTGATTGAGCTAATGTGCAAGGTGCTGCAAGACCTTGGGGTATGTTCATTCAGCTAAGTAATGCAGAGAACTGCTAGAACTATGTACAAAGAATTCTCCCTGTCCCTTCAACTTTGATTAGTCATTGACATAGTGTAGCTGCACATTACTAGCTGCCTCCTTTAGCCAGTACTGTTAAATTACAAATTTCTCCTTTTCTGTGTTTAAGTCATTTAGAGTAGAAATGTTTTATCCTGTAGTTAAAAGAAGACTGACTTCATAGTTTGATATAGAGTACATGTATCTGCCAGTAAATGATAAGTCTAAAACAGAACACATCTATATAATGCAAGACATATAATGTGCTTGGGTGTTTTAACACATTTCTTTCATCTTTCAGAATTGTAGTGAAACATTGTGATTTTATTTCTAACATGTAATAATTTTTCTCATCCATGTAGCAGTAATGTACATGCTGTTGGCCCAGGCACCTTGCTTACGAACATTCTGCCTGATCTAGTGACTAGATTCGAATTTGTATTAATTCATTTTGATTTGAACTGCTCATATGTGATTGAGACCTGCCAGTCATGATTAAAGACATATGTTTCAGTAACTTGTCTGGGGGAAGAAGTTGTGAGCAACATGAGGAAGTATTTTTTTCTTCTAATGTACAGTTAATTACTACATATTTTGGTTAAATTAAAACTGACATTTAACTGAATATTTGCAGTGTGGTCCCATTTAATACTGTAAATAGTTTTCATTCACATATACAGATACTGACAAAAAGAAGGAATAATGTTAATGAAGTTAAAATTACTCAAAAATTCTTAGAGATACAAAGTCTCTTTCATTATGTTCCATTGTCTGAGACATAGCTAGGGGTCCTTGTTCTGCCATAAGTGATGTTAGAAGATAAAATCAACTTCTGACCTCCTTTCCGTGTTCCTTCTACCACCTGATTTAAGACATGACTTTCAGGTTTCCTTTCGGTGGGATGGGGATGAGGTGATAGCATTAGTTTTCCCAGTAAAAAAAAAAAATTCCTTCTGTTATGGAAGTGCAATTTTATTGCAGTAAACAGCAGCTTGAGGCCTGCCCCCTTCTTCAAAATTCCTCATTTTATGGAACCATTGTATTTTTGTGACATCCATCGTGATGTCTTGATGGTTCTGTTCCCAATGTGTACATCTCTGAAATTTAATGACCACCACTTAGAAAATAATGCTTTATTTTGAAACATGAATGTCACCATGTTTTGTTTTAATGAGGATGAAAACAGTGCTTGAATAGGGAAACTTGTGTGCAAGGAAATCATAAGTCATATCTTGAAAGTACCTTCAAGTTGTAAAACAGCTGACTAAATGTTACAGTATTTTTCTTGGTCCAGAAATGTTCCACTTTTATGTGACCCAAAATGGCATTCACATAGGCTTATTACTGCACCATATTCTGAACCAGTTGAATTGACAGCACTGTCACACACTATTTCTCGCCAAGATCCATTTTAATATTATGCTCATATCTTTTCTGCTTCTCTGACCAATCATGCTGAGGTTTAAACTATAAATCATTAAGTTCCTCACATTTTTTTTATCCTTTGTTCCTTGTATCTTGTAGGTCCAAATATCTTCCCCATTCCTTTATTCTATGTAATTTACCTCTGAGGGAGAGAGATATACCACGTTTTAACATCCAGTATGTAAAATCAGATATTTTTAAAGGTGTCTGAGATAATGCATGAGAAGATAAATAGAATGAACTGGCCTAGCAGTAGAAGGTGCCAGGTTCATTTCTCCTCCATGTTACTGATGAGTCTCATTGGGTTATTTTTGTAGTGTCAAGTTAATATGAATCTATACAGGAGAATGACAGCATCATAAAATGAACATGAAAATATTCAAAATAAAATGAACAAATGAGTGACTGAATTTCTGAAACTGAGTCTGCCAGACAGTTTCTTCTTAAACTTGTTCTCATGTGTTTTGATTGTTCCCAAATGCTTTGACTTCGCTATGTCTGAGAGCATTTATTAGCTACATGAATGCAACTGGTCCATTGGAACTGTAAATGCTGGGAATTGTGCATCTCCTTGGAGTGGAGTCCTTGAGATGCCAATAGCCCTTCCTTTAGTTCAGCAGTCTTGCATTTTATAGAAAACAAAAGTTTATAACCTTGCTCACAACTGCCCACCACTTGTCCCTGTCATGAGCCATGTGAATCCAGTCCACACCATCCCATCATTTTTCTTTTAGGGTCCATCTGAGATGCCTCTTCCTTGCAGCTTTCCCCATGAAAACCCTGATGTTACTGTGCTCCCTTATGCATGACACATACACCCATCTCATTCTCCTCAGTTTTAGTGCCCAAATAGCATTTGGTGAGTACAAATCAGGATATTATGACTATTTCCACATCCTTAAGTTGTACCTTTAAATGGATAACTGGAAAATAAATTAATGGAATGGAAAGGAAGCACATCATACAGCTTTCTGTCCTTGTCTTTGTTCTCAATTTATCCTCAGTTTGACATGGACATTCAAAACAGTATCACACCCATGACCTTTTGGCATACTGTCACTAATTCCTTGCGTTCCACTCTCTTCATTGTTCATGTGCTTGACTAAGGTCCCAAAAGTACCCTTTCGGTAATTGGCAATTTTCACTCCTTTATCTATGGTAAAAAGAATAAAACTGGGAATAATGTGCTGGTTCAGTTACAAAGGTGAAGGCAAAGCAGTACTTACTGATGCCATGAGTGTATATAGGAGAAGAAGCCTAGGTGTAACTGCACTCATAACATATTGGGGGGGCAAAAACAACCATGGGTATTAAGAGCTTTAAGTTATGAAGGAGTTAACTTAGAAAGGGGAAAGGAGAGGTTTAAGCTAGTTCTGAATTTACATACACCACTCACCCCACTTTTTTTATTTGCCCTGTCAATTCAGTAGCCCATCAAACTTGGGTAGAAACAATATTGGTGGTGTAGTTACAACCTCCCCCCCTCAAGTTATGCATATGAGAAGAGTGAGAAGAGTTACGGCTTTACGCATTCCCAACCTCCACACCAGCCGGAGGTGAGTGGTCAACCTCACGCCACAGCCACTTTGCTCCCAGGAATGAGCACTGATACTCATTTGAATAGGAGACTGGGCATTCCTCAAGGCCGGTCTGAACGTTCTGGAGAAGACAAAACATTTTGTCCCTTCAATCCCGGATCGCCCTGCTACCCTCTCTCCGCCTACCTGCTACCCTCTGCTTGTTCATTGGCACCCGTAAACGGATCCGTATCCTGCAGCGAGTGATAACCGTGACCAGTACCGACCGACGTGTATTAATTACATAAGTTACCGCTACCGTTGCTCTCCTTCCACTGACTAACTACTTCTTTCCGACACGTGCTCTTCCTCGTGGTTGGAACCGCGGTGCTGTCAACCATGGCTATCACGGATAATAGCTGCTATGCGATAACCTACGGGCAAATGACGGGATAATTTCGTTACTACTTTGTGCTGTGACTATAAATAGATTACTTTTATGAAATAAATAATTGTATTAGAGCATGCCATGTTCGAATCTTTGACTTAGTCCAATGAGACGTGGAATGTATATGCGGTGTCTGTGAAATTTCAGGTTCTCACAGCGTGTCTACACAAGGCTGATTCCAACGAAGCAGTGTAACATGGCACGACACTTTTCCATCAAATTCTGTTCCATTTTTATCATGGATCCTGGGCAGATTATTTAACTAACTACTTGCAAATAATTTGTATAATTCTATCCTTCACAATATATATATAATTAGCGGAATACCTCTTGCAAGCCAAGACTCTGAGACAGTACGCCTCTTTACCCTTTGGAACTAGATGATCTGTGAAACCAGCCATGACGTGGCAAGTGGGTCGGCCGGGGAGGAAACTTGGCTACTTGGAGCGACATCTTTTGACGCGAGAAAGTTGGCACTTCGCATTTTTCACAAGAGATGGCAAGATGCATTTACCCAATCATGGATCAGAGTTCACCCAATCACGTATTAATTTATATGAATTTGGCGCATAACGTATGTATCACCGACATATTGCGTTAGTAAGGTGTGGGATTAGAGGTGTATTGCGTGTTAAGCTTATTACGCATAGTACTCGGAAGTACCATTAGAGGCGTTGTTTTCCAATGTTCCAACTTACTCGAGTTAATGGATGGCAGCACGAGTAGCCGCGTTGTCACGGATTATCATTGACTTATCGTAATTCTGATGCATGACACCAGCTACGGAAACCGAAAGTATTTTTTCCACCCAATCAAATGGAAAGAACTTAGGGCTGCGTAGCGTACAGACCATAAAGTGGCACGTTGTGGGTTGAGGATCGTAAGAGCCGGATATTATTCTTTTTGGTAGAATGTGTGTATAGCCCGAGTGTTGAGTGTTAAATTGCTTTTATGTGCTTTGTATGTACTTTTCCGTACAGTAACGTCTGTTGGAAATATGGTTGATACACGAACAATTTCTCAATCGGAGGTCATTGGTTTAATCATTAGACTTGCAGTTTTGACTGGTGTGACGTTTTTTAGTGTAAGGTGGATGATTTCTCAACTAGATCCCACCAACAAGCAAAAGAAATCAGCTAAAAAGAAGGTGAGATATAATACATAGCAAATCAAAGAATGCGGTTTGGTAAAATGCATTTTGTTACATATTGATAATCATCAGTATGTTTCGGTCTTACTGGCGTACTCAAAGAATACTAATAAAATACGCAATAAACTGTTTATCTGCAAAGGTGAAAGCACTTGATGTTATGGTTAATATGATAGGTTCTTCTTGTTGTAACATAGTGTTGGTTTATATATTGTTAAAACAAATTCAAATTGTTGTTAAAATCGATAAAACAGGGTGTGTTTGTGTTGTTTAATGCAGTTCTTATGCACCCAGTTGATTGAATGTAGGTGTGTGTCCTTGGAGAGGTGGCTTCAGGTGAGATGTATTTTATCAGTATTTTTTGCGTGGGGGGGGGAGGGGATTATGATGTGGCATTGTCTCACATTGAGCCACCTAACCAAACTGTAAATGTTCTTTATAAATACTGTTTAGAATTACGTAGTTGTATGTATGCTTAGCATTGATACTGATGTATTATATGAACCAACTGTTAACAGTTGTGTTGTTTCATGTTATAGAGTGAGTGTAAGTAGGCAAAGATACACTGCTACATAGTGCACAATACTTTTAACTTCCATATACAACTTGATGAATTTCACAGAGATGTCTGTCTTACTGGCTTTACATTAGTGTCATGTTACGCAGTCATAGGTGGATTAACCCTGTACAAGTGGTCTGCAGCAGTAGGCAAGGATGGCAGAATATGAGTTGAGCTGATAGGTCTGAAGTTCTTCAAATGGTGATGCATATTGAATACTGTAGTACACTTTGTATCACAAGAACTTCTCATATAAATAGATAACCACTCTTCAACTGACCATCCAGGCCACCTGGAAGCAGCGCACCTTCATCAGTGGTCCACCTGCAATGCCCTGAACCCATTTTCCATTATTGTTGAATTTTGTTGTGTTCACTAAGTAAAGAGAGAATCATTGTTATCAGGGAATAAAGTGGAGCAGAGAACAGCATTATTAGTTCTCAGCTTATGTGTTCAGCAGGATTAGTAGAACTGACTCCACGCACAAGTTTTTGCTGCACAAAATATAATGTCCAAGTACAATTGAAATCTGTTATAACAACCTCAGTGAGTGTGACACCTCAGCTATAATGTTATACATTTGGTGGTACCAACTAATTACCAATAAGGCACATGTTTTTCTGTCTTGCTTTGTGTGACACATATAAGAGCATCTACCTCAGATACTGTGACATTGCTAGCCATCTAGTCCAGTGTAATTTTCCAAGTAGTAGGCTACTCTGAGAATTCAACCATCTCCTTGTCCTTGAGAAGGAATGCTGTCTAACTCTGTCTGGTAACTATGTAAATTCCAGGCCTAGAAATGATAATAGTAATGGTAATTTACTTTGTGCATAAAGTCTTCCTCTACTTTTCTACTTCTGCAATTAACAGGAGACTGTTAGACTGATAACTTGGCTATGTTCACCAACTTAAGGTTTTGAGCTTCCAAGAGAAAGTTAGAGTGATCAGAGAAATAGGGGGGGGGGGAACCCTAATGTGTTGGGTATTCAGTCTTTCAAATTCTACAATGCAAACAATTTGGACAAACAGAATCAAGATCATTAGTGTATTTGAACAGAATGGATTGAGAATAATGTGATCTCAAAAGCCTGAATGAAGTGACGCTGATGAGGCACTGCTTGAGTGTTTTAAGCAGGAGAGAAGTGACAGTGTACCAGTCCTCTTTTCATGGTAAATGAGTTCTTCGTAAATTTTATGGTAACGTGTTGTTTTGTTTCAACCTGTATGGAAATTTACAGTCATAGAAGAGTAATTTTTATTTCTGAATTTTAATTGTAATTTACATTTCAAAGAGATCATAGCATTTACATTAAGTAATATGCCTGCAGGCCTGTATTTTGTCCTGAAATATTTTTCCTTCACTTTAGCATACACCTTGCTTAGAGCATCATGTGTTTATAATGAAACAACTTGTACATTTCCATCGATGATATTATAACTGGGTTCTACCATTTTTTCATGGAGAGACTGAATGAAGCCAAGAAAAGTCTACAAAAATAGCCAGCCATCAATCTGAGAACTGAACTGAAGTTTTCTTCTAAATTAAAGCACTACAGTGTATAGTGTTTTACATCCATGTCTGTGACATAGCTTAGAAACATAAGTTATCATTTACTTACATTCAAGACTTAAATATGTCAGAATATTTTTTTAGATTAAAAGTAGCCAAAAGGAAAGTGATGGTGTTACTTGTAGCGTAATATAGAATAAAATTTAATAACCTGTATGTGTATAACTCTGTAACCAAGCACTTGACATATACTGTAATTTTGGAAATGTGAGGAAGGTAGAAACACTTTGACAGCTAATTTTTGTAGCATGTTGTGGTGAGTAATTGTGTACAGTGGCTACGTTAATTTACAGAAGTTTTAATCTCTTTCAGGCCGATGAGAAATTACGTTGTCTTGGAATTGAATGTAAGGGACTGAAAGTAGAGGTTTGTAACAGTATTATACATTATCAAGTATTGAGAACATGTTTGTTTTAACTATCATATGACTTCTGAATTATATGAAGTATTTACTTTGAAGAAACTTGTTAGTGATTGAATCTGAATTATGTGTTTGTACTAAATATGTGATGGACAGTAATGTTTTGTAGTTAACAGAGTATGAGATGATGATTGCTGGACATTTGGTTGATCCATCTGCAATACCTATATCATGGGCAGATATTGCTGGCTTGGATGATGTGATTCAGGAGTTGAGGGAGACTGTTATCTTACCAATTCAGAAGAAGGAGTTGTTTGTTGATTCACACCTCACACAACCTCCAAAAGGTATGTACATACTCGGAATGAGTAATGAAATACAGATTAGTGGAGTCACCAATATTAAATTTGAACAAAATTTAGACGCGTTTGTGGTATATTTGGAAAAACTGATTTGTGTCCTTGTGTAAACCGAGCTTTATTATGGATCATTGTGGCCGCAAATTCAAATTGCTGGATTACTTTTGGTGGAGGTCTACCTTATAAAATGTCAAGAACATTAGTGAAACAGTTTGTGTACTACACAAAGAAGGGAATTTCTGGCCTTACAGGAAATAAGCTGTACTATGATTCAGTTTGACCAGAAGTAAGAACTGTACAATAATTTCACTGGAATTTCCCTGTGTTAAATTTTAACAAAATTTATACAGTGATTTAGACCCTCATACTCGGTTACAGACAGACATCCAGACATGGCTTCAATACAAGGCATTCTTTTTTAATTTGTAAATAATGCCTATAAACTATGTTTTAATGTATCATATTCAGTGTGACACATTTTTAGGCACAGTCGCATAATTGCAAAAAGTGACTTAGCTTCGCCATGTCTGTCAGTATGTTTGCATTGAACAACTCGACTCCCACTGGACAGATTTTCATTAAATTTGATATTTGAGAAACTTCCCAAAAGTCTGTAAAGAAAATTCAAGTTTCGTTCAAATCTTACAAGAATAATGGGTACTTTGCATGAAGACCAATATACATTTTTGATCATATTTCACTGAATTCTTCTTAGAATGAGAGATGTTTCAGACAAAAGCTGTAGAGAATGTCAAAGCACACATTTTGTGTTAAATATTTTTTAAAATCAAAGCACACATTTTGTGTTAAATATATTTTTTTAAGTTCTTGCCATTTATGAGATAATGTAGAAAATTGTTTTCGAGCTAGACAGGTCACAGATGACAATATGACACATGCGCATTGCATGCTGGGTACCTAAGGCTACAAACACACACTCAGAATATGTAATACTTATTGCTTTTCCACTGCAACAATGGTTGTATGAACATACCTCCATGTTACATTATATGTACATCACCCATCTTGTTATGTATGTTCTGTACAGTTCCATGGATAAAGTGTTGCTGTATTTCATAGGTGTGCTATTGCATGGACCCCCAGGTTGTGGGAAGACCATGATAGCAAAAGCAACGGCTAGTGAAGCACATACACGATTTATTAACTTGGATGTATCAATGCTCACTGACAAATGGTATGGAGAAAGTCAGAAATTGGCAGCAGCTGTCTTCACACTGGCTGTGAAGTTGCAACCATGTATTATCTTTATTGATGAGATAGGTAAGTTGATGTATTTATTTATGAGGCAGTAAGTTAACCCTGTGAAGGTAACTAACTCCACAGAGTAGAGTTGTTTCTGAGGAGGTAGTAGTTCCTTTGCTAGTCTCCCCACATTTTATGGAACGCTTATTAGCGTGTTAACAAGAACCTGACACTTATCCCTACATTGAGCCAGATGAATTTACAAATATACCTTTCCATCCTCTTCCTTTAAGATCCATTTTAATATTATCCTCCCATCTATGCCTGTGACTTCCAAGTGATTTCTTTGCTTCAGATTACCCCACCAAAACCCTGTATGCACCTGTCCTGCCTGTCCTCCATGTGTCACGTGCTTTATATATATCAGTCTTCTTGATTTCATCACCTGGATAATATTTGGTAAGGAGTACAGATTATGAAGCTCATCATTATGCAGTTTCCTCTAGTCCCCTTTACGCTTGTTCCTTGTAATACCCAATATCTTCCTCAGCACTGTATTCATGAACATCCTCATCCTATATCTTCCCTTGATGTGAGAGGCCAAGTTTCACACACATTTAAAACAATAAGCAATTACATTTCAGTACGTGGGCTGATTGTTTAATTCCGGGACTGATTTGTTTTTTCCGGGAAACTATAATACGTAGCAAAATGGCAACAGAGTGGGACATGTGGCAACTCTGTACAAGTGTATGTGCAAAACCGAAGGTTGGTATCTCCCCGCATTCGCTCTGTGGAGGCCCTTGGGTGAACGTCTACAACATTGTGCGTCGCATTTCACGATGGAGGAGAAAGTGCAGCAGCGTGTGTGCATTGATTTCTGTTTCCGTCTGGGGAAAACTGGTGCTGAAATGTACAAAATGCTGCAAGCAGCTTTCGGAGAGTCCTGCCTAAGTCGATCGAAGACATTTGAGTGGTATTCCCGTTTCAAAAGTGGACGCCGATCCTTTG
>Ga0123355_10009834_pt1 | contig 14598 bp, 17 predicted proteins | sample TergutEmb28metaG_3_FD_89872 | JGI IMG/M metagenome (GOLD analysis project Ga0123355, IMG submission 89872) | Embiratermes neotenicus P1 segment gut microbial communities from Petit-Saut dam, French Guiana - Emb289 P1 | ecosystem: Host-associated > Arthropoda: Insects > Digestive system > Gut ...
CGAGCTCGGCCCGCTGCCTGCGGTCGTAGCGGTGGTAGTCATCGGTGCAGACGTGGGTCACGTTCTCCTCGCCGAGCACCCGCACGAGTCCTCGCGTCAGCGTTGTCTTGCCAGCCGCCGAGTCGCCCACAACCCCGAGAATCACCGGTCGCGTCAGCATCGGTCCGCCTCGCTCGCGCTTGCGAATGCGCGGCTCGCGAGAATGTCCTCTGGCTCGATCCGGACGAGCTCGTCGAGCGTGACGGGGGAGCCCGCTCGGACCGCCTCGTGGACGCGGTTGGCGTGCCGCAGGCGCGCCCGCTCGATCCCGTTGCGAACGCTGCGTGCGTGCGCGAACCGGGGCTGGCGCATCCGCCGCTCGAGGTACTGCCTGAAGGCCTGGCGAGCCTCCGGCGCGAGCTCGTAGGCCTGCGCGGCGAACATCAGCTCGCCGATTCGCAGCAGCTCGTCAACCGTGTAATCGGGGAAGTCGATGTGGTGGGCCACTCGTGATGACATGCCTGGGTTCAACCGGAAGAACTCCTCCATCCGATCCTTGTAGCCGGCCATGATCACGACCAGCTTGTCGCGGTCGTTCTCCATCACCTGCAGCAGGATCTCGACCGCCTCGACGCCATAGTCGCGCTCATTCTCGGGACGGTAAAGGTAGTACGCCTCGTCGATGAACAGGACTCCGCCGTAGGCTCGCTTGAGGACCTCTTTCGTCTTTGGCGCCGTGTGCCCGACGTACTGGCCGACGAGATCGTCGCGCGTGACCGCGACGACGTGGTTGCGCTGGATATAACCGAGCCGGTAGAGGATCTCGGCCATCCGCATCGCCACCGTCGTCTTGCCGGTGCCGGGGTTGCCCGTGAACGACATGTGCAACGTTGGGCGCTCGGCCGTCAGACCGGCTTCGCCGCGCAGCCGGTCGACCACCAGAAGCGCTGAGATCTCCCGGATCCGCGCCTTGACGGGCGCCAGCGCGATCAGCTCCCGGTCGAGTTCCGCCAGGACCGCCTCGATCGCCCCGTCGCGGGCGTCGGCCGGCGCTCCGATCGCTCCGTCGCGGGTGTCGGCCGCCGCTCCCACCGTCACGGCCTGCCACCGCTGGCGCGCGCGTAGCGGCTGCCCGCGGGCCGGTCCGCCGCGTACGGGTGGATGCCGTAGCGCATCACGCGGTCGTGGGCATCGGTGCGCTCGAGGCGGTAGCCGGGTTCGTGTGCGGGACGCCCGACGATGAAGCTGAGCACCGTTGTCTGCCGGCCGAGCGAGGCGTCATACGCGCTTAGCTTGACGTAGTGATCGGGGTGCGCCTCACGGCAGGCGTGTGCCTCGCGGAGGACCAGCTCGGCATCCTCGATCCCGAGGTCGAACATCGGCGGCCCCCACATCTCCCAGTAGGAGTTCCGAGGATGCGGGTCGTCGGTGTACTCGACCGAGATCGCCCAACCGTGGCTGAGCGCGTACACGATCTGAGCGGCGATCTGCTCGTCGTCGAGGTCGGGGAGAAACGAGAAGGTTCCCTGCGTGATGCGCATGTTCGCGGCCTCTCAGGCAATCGACGGGGTGACGATAGAGTCGGGCGTGTCGGTCGACGCGAAGTCGAACGTGATGTCCTTCCAGACCTGCAGGGCGGCGTCGAGCTCGGGGCAGCCCCTGGCCGCTCGCTCGAGGATGTCCGGGCCCTCCTGGAAGTAGTCCCGGCCCTCGTTTCGAGCCTGGATCATCGCCTCGGCGGCGACGCGGTTGGCGGTGGCGCCGGCGGCGATCCCCATCGGGTGGCCGATCGTGCCGCCGCCGAACTGCAGGATCACGTCTTCGCCGAGGTAGCGCAGGAGCTGGTGCATCTGGCCGGCGTGGATGCCGCCGGAGGCGACCGGCATCACCGGCGCCAGCGACGCCCAGTCCTGGTCGAAGAAGATGCCGTGCTCGGGGTTCTCCGGCACGTGGTCCAATCGCAGCGTGTCGTAGTAGCCGGCGATCATCGCCGGGTCGCCCTCGAGCTTGCCGACGACGGTGCCGGCGTGGATGTGGTCGACGCCGGCCAACCGGCACCACTTGGCGATCACCCGGAAGGAGACCCCGTGCGTCTTCTGGCGCGTGTAGGTGCCGTGGCCGGCGCGGTGCAGGTGCAGGAGCACACCGTTGCGCCGCGCCCACTTCGCCATCGATTGCATCGCCGTGTAGCCGACGGTCAGGTCGATCATCACGATCACCGAGCCAAGCTCCCTGGCGAATTCGGCGCGCTCGTACATCGCCTCCATGTCGGCCGCGGTCACGTTCATGTAGTGGCCCTTGATCTCGCCGCTGGCGGCGGAGGCGCGGTTGACGCCTTCGATCGCGTACAGGTAGCGGTCGCGCCAGCGCATGAACGGCTGCGAGTTGATGTTCTCGTCGTCCTTGGTGAAGTCGAGGCCGCCGCGCAGCGCCTCGTACACCACCCGCCCGTAGTTCTTGGCCGACAGCCCCAGCTTTGGCTTGACGGTCGCGCCCAGCAGCGGCCGGCCGAACTTGTCGAGGTATTCGCGCTCGATCACGATCCCGTGCGGCGGGCCCTGGAAGGTCTTGACATATTGCGTCGGGATCCGCATGTCCTCAAGACGCAGCGCCCGCAGCGCCTTGAAGCCGAATACGTTGCCGATGATCGAGCTCGTCAGGTTGGCGATCGAGCCCTCCTCGAAAAGGTCAAGGTCGTAGGCGATCCTGGCGATGTACTCGCCCTCGCGACCGGGGATCGGCTGGACATCGTAGGCCTTGGCCTGGTAGTGCTCGTGCGCCGTCAGCCGGTCCGTCCAGACGACCGTCCAGGTCGCCGTCGAGGACTCGCCGGCGACCGCCGCCGCCGCCTCGAGCGGGTCGACCCCGGGCTGCGGGGTGATCCGGAACGCGCACAGCACGTCGGTGTCCTTCGGGATGTAATCGCCGTCGTAGTAGCCCATTTCGGCGTACGGCGTCACGCCCGCGGCGTGTCGGTCGCGCTGGTGGCTCGGCATTCGCTCGCCTTTCGCTCTGAGGTTGCCGCGAGCGTAGGGCGACGATCGATAGGCGTCAAATACGCATTCAGCGCTGATAGATAGGTATTTGACTAAGTGTGGGCGGCGCGGGCGAAATCGCTGAACTGCTCCACCAGCGGCCGGGTCGGTCCGACCGCCGACTGCACCACGAACCACGGCCGTGCCTCGGGGCCGTCGGTCAAGCGGATCTCGCCGAGCGCGCCGACTTCGAGCTCGCTCTCGACGGCGGCTCGCGAGATCAGCGACACGCCCAGGCCTGTGCGCGCGGCCTGCTTGATCGCGCCGTTGGAACCGAGCGTCAGCGTTCGCGGCGCAAGTCCCCGGTCGGCCAGGAACCGCTCGTTCATCGCGCGCGTCCCCGACCCGCGCTCGCGCAGCAGCCAGGACCTGTCGGTCAGCATCGCAGCTGCGCTCGGCCCGGCGGCCGCCGCCGGATCGTCCGCCGAGGTGATGCAGACGATCTCGTTCTGCCGGAACGGCTTTGCGATCAGCCGCTCGCTGGCCGGCGGCCGGCCCGAGATCGCGACGTCGTCCTCGTGACTCACCACGCGGGCCACAACCTCCTCGTTATTGCCCACGACGAGCGTCAGCTCGACGTCTGGATGCGCCTGCTGGAAGGCCTGCATCAGCACGGGTACGAACGATTCGGCCGCTGTCGGGACCGCGGCGATTCGAACGCTGTGGGCCTCGGCATCGGCCGCCGCGAGCGCCGCCCGGCGACCGGCATCGAGCAGGCCGACGATGTCCTGCGCATAAGGGGCAAACGCGGCGCCGGCCCGGGTCAGCTGCACGCCGCGGCCGGAGCGCTCGAGCAGGTCGGTGCCGACCGCCCGGCTGAGCGCGGCGACCGCGGCGGAGACGGATGGCTGGGTGACGACCAGCTCGTCTGCCGCGGCGGTCACAGAGCCGCCCCTGACGACCGCGAGAAACGCGGTCAGCTGCGTGATCGTTATAGACATTGCTCATGGATAGCACCGGATCACATTGAGCGATGCAAATAGGCGCCGGGTCGGAAGAGTCCGTATTCTGAGCCGATGAGCGAAGGTCTGCGGCAGCTGGCGGGAGGATGCCGTTGCGGCGCCGTCCGCTACACGGTCACGGACGCGTTTGAGTACGGCGCGATCTGTCACTGCTCTGAGTGCCGCAAGGCAACCGGTTCGGCTTTTAAGCCGTTCCTGGGCATCCGCCGCGACGAGTTGCGGATCGCCGAGGGCGCTGATGACGTCGCGGTCTTCGGCGAAGCCGACGGGCATGACGCCCGCTGTGCCCGCTGCGGCTGCTTTCTCTACTCGGTCGTCCGGGATGGCGAGTGGGTCCACGTCGCGATGGGCTCCCTGATCGATTCACCCACGCTGCGCCCGGACCATCACATCTTCGTCGGCTCCAAGGCGGAGTGGGACGAGATCCGAGATGGCCTGCCGCAGTTCGACGGGCATGCCCAGTGACATGAGTCTCGACGTCGGCGACATCGCCCCGGACTTCACGCTGCCTGACCAGAACGGCAATCCGGTGACGCTCTCAGACCTGCGAGGCAAGCCAGTCGTCGTCTACTTCTACCCCAAGGCCGACACGCCCGGCTGTACCACGCAGGCGTGCGGCGTGCGCGATCACCGCGGCGATTATCAGCGGCTCGAGGCCGTCGTGCTGGGGATCTCGCCCGACCCGGTGAAGCCGATCACCAAGTTTGCCGACAAGTTCGACCTCGACTTCCCACTGCTGTCCGACGAGGACCACGCGGTGGCCGAGGCGTATGGCGTCTGGGTCGAGAAGTCGATGTACGGTCGCAAGTACTTCGGCAACGAGCGCACGACGTTCGTGATCGGGCCCGACGGGGTGATCACGCACGTCTTCCGGAAAGTGAAGCCAGCAGAGCACGACGAGCAGGTGCTCGCGGCGCTCGCATCGTAGGCCTCGTCCTCGCCCGAGCGGCCAGCCTCCGCTGGGCCGCTTCCCTGAGCAGCTCCTGGCGGCGGATCTCGGCGAGCTCGTATGTCATGCGTTGCATCGTGCGCTCCTCTGGGGGTGTCGAACATAGCTCATGTGGCCAGTTCAACTCAGAGCACGGCGATGGCATATGGATGTAGCGTATGGCTAAATGATCCGTATCGAACTCGGCGTCGAGGATCTCGCCAACACCCGCTTCGGGATCTCACCGCTGGCGGAGACGGTGCTGAGCCTGAGGGCGCTGGTCGACGCCAGCTACCACACGCTGCAGCTTCCGTGGCTGCGTGCGGTTTACGGCGATCTCGACGCCGGCGACAGCAGGCTGCTGCGATCGCTCGTGGGACCGACCCGGATCCCGCGGGACTTCCGGGGGATCCCGAGCCAGCCGCTGCCCGACTTCCTGACACCGCGTCCTACCCGGTTCGTCTCCCACTTCGAAGACGAGCTGGCGGGCGTCCGCGAGACCGCGCCCGAGTCCGTCCGGCGTGACCTGCTCGCGACCCATGCGCCGGACCCGGTCCCGGAGCCCCTCCGACGCGGCACTCGCTCCGGCAGGCGTGAGACGGTCGCGCTCCTGGGTGCGATCTGCGACGCCCTTGACCGTTACTGGGAGTGCGCGATGGCCCCGAGCTGGCAGCAGATGCTGCTCGTGCTGGAAGCGGACACCACCTACCGCTCGGGTCGGCTGGCCACCGGCGGCGCCAGCCTGCTGTTCGCCGACATACACCCCAACGTCCAGTGGAACGACGGCGTGCTCAGCATCACCGAAATGGTCGCCGACCACACGGTGGCCGCTGCCGGCCGCGGCCTGCTGCTGATCCCGTCGATCTTCGCCAACAAGCCGGCGCCCCCGATGGACGCCGGTGAGCCGCCGTCGCTCGCCTATCCAAGCCGTGGCGTCGCGACCCTCTGGGCACCGCCGCCTCAGCCCGACGAGACCGCGCTCGTCGACCTCCTGGGGCGGACGCGGGCGCTGCTCCTGCAGATGCTCGACGAGCCGCTATCCACGGTCGAGATCGCCCGTCGCCTCAGGGTCACGCCGAGCGCCGTCTCCCAACATCTCCAGGTCCTGCACGCCACCGGGCTCCTGAGCCGGGCGCGCGATCGGCGGAATGTCCTCTATCGCCGCAGCCCGGCCGGCGATCAGCTCACGGGACCGTCCCGCTCGCGCCCCGATTGAGCGATCGCTTTGAGCGAGTGCTAAAATTCGGGACATGTCGAGCGAGACGAAGGCGAGGATTGTCGAGGCAGCGCTCGAGACGCTGAAGGCCAGGGGATTTGCCGGTGCCAGCGCGCGCGAGATCGCGAGAACGGGGGACTTCAACCAGGCGCTTGTCTTCTACCACTTCGGCAGCGTCCAGAATCTGCTGCTCGCCGGGCTTGACCTTGTGAGTGAACGCCGGATGCGGGCATACGGGCCGGCGTTCGAGCGGGCCGGGACCGTCCCGGAGCTGGCGGCGCTGGCGCGCGAGATCTACGACGAGGACCTCGAGAACGGCTATGTGACGGTGCTCGGCGAGCTGGTGGCCGGGGGGATGTCCGACCCTCACCTGGGCCGCGAGGTGGTCGCCCGGCTCGAGCCATGGATCGACATGGTCGAGCTCAAGCTGCGAGCGCTGCTTGCCGGATCGCCGGCCGAGTCGATCGTTCCGGCACGCGATCTGGCGTTCGCGATGATCGCGCTGTATCTGGGGATCGACATGCTCAGCCAGCTCGACGGCGACCATGCCCGAGCGCAGTCGCTGCTCGATCTCGGGGTCCGGGCCGCGCCGCTCGCCCAGCTGTTGCTGCCTTCCGGACGAGCGCAGCCGCAATGACGGGCCCGGACACGAACCGTGATCTGGTGACGGGAGCGTTCAGCTACTCGGGCGCCCACATCGCGAGCCGGCTGCTGGCGGGCGGGAGGGACGTGACGACCCTCACCTTTCATCCCGATCGGCCGCACCCGCTGCGCGGCCGGGTGCGAGCGATTCGGTATCGCTTCGACGACCCGATCGCCCTCACGCGCGCGCTCGAGGGGGTCACGACGCTCTACAACACCTACTGGGTCCGCTTCGATCACGGCGGCGCCACCCATGCGGCGGCGGTCGCGAACTCGCGAATGCTGTTTGAGGCTGCCGAGCGCGCCGGCGTGTCCCGGATCGTGCACGTCAGCATCGCCAACCCGACGCTCGACTCGCCGCTTCCCTACTACCGTGGCAAGGCGCTCGTCGAGCGGGCGCTTCAGCAGGGCGGCGTCAGCCACGCGATCATCAGGCCGGCCTGGATCTTCGGCGGCGAGCCGGAGATCCTCGCAAACAACATCGCCTGGATCCTGCGCCACTCGCCGTTGTTCGCGATTCCCGGCGACGGCCGCTACCCCGTCCAGCCCGTCCACATCGACGATCTCACCCGAGTCTGCCTCGACGCAGCGCAGGCCGACGGCGATCTGGTCCTCGACGCGGCCGGGCCCCAGACGCTGTTCTTCGAGGAGCTCGTCCACGCGATCCGGCGCGCCACCGGCAGCCGCGCCCGGATCGTCCACCTCCCGCCGGGCGCGATGACGGCGGTGGCACGCGCGCTCGGGCTCCTGGTTCGCGATGTCGTTCTCACCAGCGACGAGGTCACGGGTCTGACCGCCGGACTGCTCGTCTCCCACCAGGCTCCGCTCGGACGCGTCGTCTTCACCGACTGGCTCGGCGAGCACGCCGACTCGATCGGCCGGTCGTACGCCAACGAGCTCCGGCGCCACTTCTAAAAGCAGCGCGGTCAGCGAATCCAATAGCGGCGCTTCGGCGCGATGCCCTTGGCGGCATCGGTGACCGACTCGAACTCGCCGCCGCATTTCTCGATCACGCGCAAGGAGGCGATGTTGTCGACGTCGCAGGTGACGAGCACGTCGTCAATGCCGATCGAGCGGGCGATCTCAAGGCCCTGGCGCAGCGCCTCGGTCGCGTAGCCCTTGCGTCGCTGTGAGGGAACGATCGCGTAGCCGACATGGCCGCCATACACAGCCAGCCAGTCGTTCAGTTCGTGTCTGATCGAGAGGGCCCCCACCAACCTGTCGTCGACGGTGACGGCGAGGAACGTCAGCGCCACCCAACCCTCGCGCAGGCGCTCGCCTTTACGGTTGGCAGCGATGCGAGACAGGTACCCGTCCCACGGTTCGCCCTCCAGGTAGTCCAGGAGAAGTCCACGGCCCTCGGCCCTGAGCTCCTGATGGGCTGCTAGCGCTGCCGCCTCGTCCGCGGCCGTGAACGGCCGCAGCTGCAGCACTTACGACAAGCCCTCGCGCGCCTCGCGCACGAGCGTGACGGCCTCCGGGAACACGACCGCCATCACCGAGCGGATCTGTTCCGCCTGCTGCTCGGTAGTTCCCTGGATGTTGACGCGGTTGATCGCCGCGACGGTCAGATCGACCGCCAGCTTGATCGCGTTGTCGGCCCACGCCAGGCGCTGCGCACCCTGCATCTGCTCGGCAAACTCGCCGAGCCTGCGCTGAATCTCGTCCGGGTCTCCGAAGAGGCCGCCGAAGCCGCTGCCTTCCATACGACCATCGTACTCCGGTCGTGCGCCCGGCCGCTTGGTCCGCGCCGGGCATCTCGTCGCCGCCACCGACCGGCCGCCCCTACACTGCGGCTTCACATGACCGTCGCCGATCAGGTTGCCTACGAAAAACGCGTGCGCCCGCGCTATGCGGCGCTGACCTTCGCGGCCGCGATCCTGATCGTCGTCTCGCAGCTGATCCAGCTGTCGGGACCGAAGTCGACCGTCTCCGAGCTGACGATCGACCTGATCCTCTCGCACAGGCGCTTCCCACTGGACCTGATCGGCGCGGTCGTCGACGCGTTCGGCCTGGCGGCGCTCGCCCTCGCACTCGGCTGGCTGCAGCAGATATCGAGAGCGCGCAGCGAGCAGCAGCAGCGCTTCATCCGCTGGCTGGCGCTGATCGGCGGCTTCCTATCAGGGGTGATGGCGGTCGCCTACTCGATCGTGATCGCCACCAAGGCGAACGATTTCGTCAACACCGGCAACCAGAGCTACCTCGAGGCCAAGCACCTGACGTCTGGAGCGGCGGTCGTCGCGCTGCCGTTGCTGGCGCAGCTCGGGTCGTTCCTGCTGGCGGGCGGGGTCATCTGGATCTCGCTGAACGCGATGCGGGTCGGACTGCTGCCGAAGCTGCTCGGATGGGTCGGCGTGTTCGCCGGCGCGTTCGTGCTGTTCCCGATCGGCGCGATCGTCCCGATCGTCCAGGGCTTCTGGCTCGCCGCGGTGGCGGTCGTGATCTACGGGCGCTGGCCGCAGGGAACCCCGCCGGCCTGGGAGCAGGGCGTCGCGGTGCCGTGGCCGGCCGCGCAGCGCGCGGCGCCGGCGCAGCGACGCGAACCGCGCCAGCGGCGGGGGCAGGCGGCCCCGGCGCCGGTGGCGGTCGAGGATTCGCCGCCTTCGCCCAGCCGCAGCGCGGCCAAGCGCAAGCGCAAGCGCCGCCGTTAGCGCCGCGAGCCGCGGTGGCAGACAGCCGACCGGAGCGCCCGGCCATGGGCCGGGCGCTCCGACTCGGTTAGCTCATGACGCTACGAGCGCGGCGTCGGCTCGCCGATCGGCAGCATCGAGTGCCCGTAGACACCCTTCATCAGTTCTGCCGTGGCGGTGTAAACGGCCACCACCGCCGTTGCGATTCCGACGTAACCACCGATGTGGATGATCGTCGTGTGCGCGCCGGAATTGCCGATCCCGAGGATGATGTACGTCGCCGCCAGCAGCAGGAACAGCAGCTGGATCGCCCGCGCCGCTGCGAAGGTGCAGAGGAACAGGCACGCGGTGAAGACGCCCCAGCAGATCAGATACAGGCCAATTGCTGCGCCCGCCCCGGCAGCCGGGAGCTGGCTGACGTTGAAGCTCACCAGTACGAAGAAGGAGATCCAGAAGGCGCCATACGACGAGAACGCCACCGCGCCGAACGCATTCCCGGCCCGGAACTCCCACATCCCCGCGAGCAGCTGCGCGATGCCACCGAACGCGATCGCCACCCCGAGCGCGATCGGGAACGTCGCCGGCGCGGTGCCGACGAGGTTCGCGTTGACGAAGCTGAGTACGGCCGTCGTGATTCCGAAGCCGAACAGGCCGAGCGGGGCCGGGTTCGCCGGGGTCCAGCCCTGCATGGCGGACTGGCTGGCCGCGGTTTGCGTTTGCGACTGCGCGTGCGGATCGCTGACTGTCGCCATATTCCTATCTCTCCTCTCGTTGGAGATTGGTACGGGCTGAGGCTAATCGCCCACCCAGTGGTGCGATGCGCCGAATCGAGGACCGGTAGCAGCGCTGGGACGAACGGTCGCTTCAGCGCGACGAACGGCTGGCGCTCGTGGCAAATGCCACAGACTCACGTTCCCGGTGTTCGGCGCAGCTCCCGGGTATCCTCTGATTTGAGGTGGAGGTCTTTCTCGGCGTGCTCCTCGGTTGGGCCATTGCGGCCTCGGGGGTCGCCGCGTTCCGGCTGTTGCGACCGCCCCGGGTGATCTCCGGCGAGGTGCGCGCGATGCAGCGAGCGTTGCACGCGGCCACGGTGATCCTGCCCCACATGCGCCGCGGGCTGTCCGAGGAGTCGGCGGGCAAGGCGATCGTGCACCTGCGGACACTTACCCAGGCTTCGGCGGTCGCGCTCGGGGACCGCGAGCGGATGCTTGCCTTCGACGGGCTCGGCCACGATCATCACGCCGCCGGCGATCCGTTGCTGCCGGTGACCGCGCCGCCGCGCGAGGACCGTCTGCATGTCGAGTCGCAGATTCGCTGCGACCACTCCGACTGCCCGCTGGGCGCGGCGGTCGCGGCGCCGCTGGTCGTCGCCGGCGAGCTGGTCGGCTCGTTCGTGGCGCTGTACGCGCGTGGGCGACGGGTGACGCCCGACGACACCCGGACCGTCGCCGAGGCGGCCAGCCTGGTCAGCGCGCAGCTGGAGCTGGAGGCCATGGACGAGCAGGCCGAACGACTCGCCCGCGCCGAGCTGCGGGCCCTGCGTGCCCAGATCTCGCCGCATTTCATCTACAACGCGCTGGCGGCAATCGCCTCCTACATCCACTCGAACCCGGAGGAGGCGCGCGAGCTGCTCGCCGAGTTCGCCGAGTTCACCCGCTATGCGTTTCGCGGGCAGCGGCCGTATGTCACGCTCGCGGATGAGCTGAGCTACGTGGAGAAGTACCTGCGCCTGGAGCGCGCCCGGTTCGGCGATCGCCTCGAGGTGCGGCTGCAGGTGGCACCCGAGGTGTTGCCCGCCGTCGTCCCGGTGCTGAGCGTGCAGCCGCTGGTGGAGAACGCGGTGCGGCACGGGGTCGAGCGCCGCGGGCAGGGTCGGATCGAGATCGTCGGCCGCGACAACGATGCCGACGTAGAGCTCCGGGTCTCGGACAACGGGGTCGGCATGAACCCGGCGCGGGCCGCCGAGGCACTCGCGGGGCAGGGGGGAGGCGTCGGAATCGCGAACGTTCAGGCGCGGCTGCAGTCGAGCTTCGGGGTCGGCTACGGTCTGGAGATCGACACCTCGCCGGGCCACGGAACGACCGTGACGATGACGCTTCCGAAGTTCCGCGCCGGAGTGCGCGCAGCATGAACGCCGAGCCGAAGCTGCGGGTGCTGGCGGTCGACGACGAGCGCCCAGCGCTCGAGGACCTCGCCCGCCTGCTCGAGGGCTCGCCGGCGGTCGACGCGGTCGTCCTCGCCGACGGCGGCGGCGAAGCGCTGGGCAAGCTCGCGGAGGAGAGCTTCGACGTCGTGTTCGTCGATGTGCGGATGCCGGATCTCGGTGGCCTCGCGCTCGCCGACCTGCTCGGTCGCTTCGTCGACCCGCCCGCGCTGGTGTTCGTGTCCGCCTACGAGGATGGCGCCGTCGGCGCGTTCGAGCACGATCTGCGTCCGCTCGACTATCTGATGAAGCCGGTCTCCCGCAATCGCGTGGAGGAGGCCCTCGCGCGGGCGCTGGCGAGTGTGACGGGGGCGCCGGGCGACCGCGGTGGCCACCGCAAGGCCACCGCGGGCGAGCACACGAACCTGCCTGAGGGGACCACCGACGAGATCATCCCGGTCGAGCATCAGCGCGGCGGCGCCACCCGGTTGCTGCAGCGCTCGACGATCCTGTACATCAAGGCCGAGGGCGACTACGTCCGGATTCATGCCGACAGCGGGCGCTACCTGGTGCGCGCGGCCCTGTCGGACGTGGAGCAGCGGTGGGGCCGGTACGGGTTCGTGCGCGTGCATCGCAGCTACGTCGCGAACCTGCGCCGCGCGGTCGAGATCCGCCCGGAGCTCGGCGGCGGCGTCACGGTCGTGCTGGCCGACGGCAGCGAGGTGCCCGTTGCCAGGCGCCAGGTCGCCGATCTCAGGCGAAGGCTGCGGATGTGAGCAGCGGTCGGCGCCGGCTCAACAGGGCGCCGGGTCTACGGCACCCACGCGACGGCTCTCGGCGAGGGCTGCGGCCCCCGCGCGAGGAACTGGCGGAGGCGACCGCGCACGGGCAGGTGTACCTGCGCCGCCTGCGGCGCGCCCAGCTGCACCTGTCGCTGATGGCGCTTGTCGCCTTTGGCGCGGTCTTCGGCGTACTGCCGATCGCGCTCTACCTGCTCCCGCACCTGCACCGAACCCACCTGCTCGGGATCCCGCTGCCGTTGTGGATCCTGATCGTGCCGCTGCTCGGCGTGTTCGTCGGGATCGGCTGGCTCTACGCGAGACGCGCGGACGCGCTCGACGACGCCTTCCAGGATCTCGTCGAGCGATGATCGCGGCCGTCCTTGCGGTCGGCGCGGTCACGCTTGGGACGCTCGGCCTCGGTGCCTGGGGCGTGCGGTTCGTGCGCACGACCTCGGATCTGCTGGTCGCCTCGCGGGCGGTCAGCGCCTGGTGGAATGCGGCTGCGATCTCCGGCGAGTATCTGTCGGCGGCGAGCTTCCTCGGGATCGCCGGCCTGGAGATGCAGATCGGTGCCGGGGGCCTGTGGCAGTCGCTCGGCTTCACCGCCGGCTACCTGGTGCTGCTGCTGTTTGTGGCGGCGCCGCTGCGGCGCTTCGGCTCCTACACGATCCCGGACTTTGCCGAGGCGCGGCTGCGCAGCCCGCGACTGCGAATCCTGGCCGCGCTGATCGTGCTCGTGATCGGCTGCTTCTACCTGGTCCCGCAGCTGAAGGGCGCGGGGCTGGCGCTGAACGTCGTTACCGGCTCGCCATACTGGGTCGGGGTCGCGGTGGTCGGAACGATCGTGGCGATCAACGTCGCGATCGGCGGCATGCGCGGGATCACCTACGTCCAGGCGTTCCAGTTCTGGTTGAAGGTATTCGCGATCTCGGTGCCGATCATCGTGCTGCTGATCCACTTCGGCGGACTGCCCGAACGGGCTGCGCTGTTCGGGCGCGAGCTGCCACACGCAGGGTCGACGGGATTCACCGTGCGGCTCGACAGCCCTCAGCGCGTGCAGTTCCCGCTCGCCGGAAGCTTCGTCGTCTCCGGTCGCACCGTCCACGTGGCGGCCGGTGATCACGCGACGCTGCCTGCGAACGTCGCCGTGAAGATCCCGCCCGGAGGGGTAGTGCCGGTCGCGACCGGCACCACGGCCGAGCGCGGAAGAGTGTGGTCGCGCCCGGTCGGCGGTTCCGGCGGCAGCTCGCCGCTTCTCGTCTACTCGCTGCTGCTGGCGACCTTCCTCGGGACGATGGGCCTGCCCCACATCCTCGTGCGCTTCTACACCAATCCCGACGGCCACGCCGCCCGCCACACCACCGTCCGGGTGCTGGCGCTGCTGTCGCTGTTCTACCTGTTCCCGGCGTTCTACGGCGCGCTCGGCAGGGTCCTGGCTCCGCAGCTGTACGTAACTGGACAGACGGACGATGTCGTCCTGAAGCTGCCGCGAATCGCCTGGCCCGGGACCGTCGGAACGGTGCTGACCGCCGTCACCTGCGCCGGTGCGTTCGCGGCGTTCCTGTCGACCTCGAGCGGGCTGCTGGTGTCGCTGGCGGGGACGCTCAGCCACGATCTCTGGCCGCGCGTGCGCCGGCAGGTTCCCGCGCGGGCGGCGTTCAGGCGCCGGCACTTCCGGGTGGCGGCGGTGGCAGCGATGGTGATCCCGGCCGCGCTGGCGCTGGTCGCCCAGCAGGTCGACATCTCGATCCTCGTCGGCTGGGCGTTCGCGATCGCCGCCAGCACCTTCTGCCCGATGTTCCTGCTCGGGATCTGGTGGACCCGCCTCACCGCTCGTGGCGCGATCGCTGGCATGTTGTCGGGGATGATCGTCGCGACCACCGCGATCTTCACCGGGCTCGCCCTCGGCGAGCCGACCGGCGGTGCCGCCGCCCTGTTGCAGCAGCCCGCCGTCGTCTCGGTGCCGGTCGCGTTCGTGGCGATGATCGTGGTGTCGCTCACCGATTCGAACCGCTTTGACCCCGGCGCCGAGATGCTCGCGCTGCACGCGCCCGAGGGGCTCGGGCTGCGGCTGGCGGACGAGGAGCTCGAGCGGGCGCCTGCGTAAAGGTCGGCCCGGACTGGCCCCGACGACGTTCGTCCGGGCGATTCGCCAGGATGCGACGTCCACGATGCACGGCACGGCTCCATCGGTCTTCCTGGTCGCCCGCCCAGCGGTCGACGCCGCCGCGATGCGCGCCTACCTCGACGACGTCGGCGGCGGCTCCTGGCTCGACATGCG
>Ga0123355_10009835_pt1 | contig 14598 bp, 6 predicted proteins | sample TergutEmb28metaG_3_FD_89872 | JGI IMG/M metagenome (GOLD analysis project Ga0123355, IMG submission 89872) | Embiratermes neotenicus P1 segment gut microbial communities from Petit-Saut dam, French Guiana - Emb289 P1 | ecosystem: Host-associated > Arthropoda: Insects > Digestive system > Gut ...
ATGCTCTCCGCCGAGGCCCGGACGATGCGCGGCGGTGAAACACGCATGATTCCAGCCGAGCAGCTGGTTCCTGGTGACGTCGTGCTGCTGGAATCCGGCGATAAGATTCCTGCTGACCTTCGGCTCATCGAGGCGAAGAACTTGCGCACCGAAGAGGCCGCCCTCACCGGCGAATCCGTGCCCGCAGAAAAGACCGACCAGGCGGTGCCCGTAAACGCAACCGTCGGAGATCGCAGAAGCATGGCGTTTTCCGGCACCATGGTCGTATCCGGACGTGCAACCGGCGTGGTCGTTGCCACCGGGAAGGGCACGGAACTCGGACGCATCAACCAGATGCTTGCCGAGGTCAGCCCACTCGAAACGCCGCTCCTGCGCCAAATCAAGAAATTCGGCTACACCATTACAGCCGTCATCGGAGTCGTCACCGTCCTGATCTTCGCCTACGGCAAGTGGGTCAAGGGTATGGACTTTGTGCAGCTGTTCCAGGCGGTGGTCGGCATCGCAGTGTCAGTCATCCCGGAAGGGCTCCCGGCCATGATCACCATCACGCTGGCCATCGGAGTGCAGCGCATGGCCCAGCGCAACGCCATCATCCGGCGGCTGCCTGCGGTCGAGACCCTCGGCTCAGTATCGCGAATTTGCTCCGACAAGACCGGTACGCTCACGCTGATGGAAATGATGGTGGTGTCGGCTGTCACGGCAGACGCAGCTTACAGTGTCACCGGCAATGGCTATGAACCGACCGGGGAGATCAAAAAGGACGGAACTACTGCAAACAACGAGCCCGTGCTCACGCTCATGGGGCGCGTCTGCCTGCTCTGCAACGACGCCGAGCTGTTTGAGCAGGATGGCACCTGGAAGGTAGAGGGCGATCCGACGGAAGGCGCCCTCTATCCATTCGCGATCAAGCTCGGTATGGACCGCGAGGCTGAGCAAGCTGCGTTTCCCCGCATCGACGTTATACCATTCGAATCGGAACACAAGTTCATGGCGACCCTCCACCAGTCTCGTGAGGGCAGGCAAGTGCTGTTCGTCAAAGGCGCTCCGGAGGTAATCCTCGACCACTGCAGTCTCGAGCAGACAGCCGAGGGGCAACCGGTGCCGCTCGACCGCGGGCGCTTTACGGAGGAAGCCGATCGGCTCGCCTCTCAGGGCGAACGTGTGCTCGCACTCGCATGGCTTGAGAACCCGAAGGTCGAAGCCGGCAATCTTGGTGCCGCCGACCTTCCCGACACTCTTGTTCTGTTGGGCCTGATCGGTCTGCTGGACCCGCCTCGTAAGGAAGCCATCGAGGCCGTGAAGGAATGCCACGACGGCGGAATTCGGGTCACGATGATTACCGGCGATCACAAGATCACCGCTGCGGCCATCGCAAAAATGCTCGGCATCGGTGACGGAAAGACAGCGATTACGGGCACAGAGATCGAGGAGATGGACTCCGCCACGCTCCAGGAGCGAGTCGACACGGTGGATGTCTTCGCGCGTGCCAGCCCCGAGCACAAGCTCCGCCTTGTGAAGGCCATCCAGGCGAACAAGCAGATCGTGGCGATGACGGGCGACGGTGTGAACGACGCGCCCGCTCTCAAAAAGGCCGACATCGGCATCGCTATGGGCATCAAAGGCACCGAGGTAACCAAGGAAGCCGCAGGAATGATCCTGGGGGACGACAACTTCGCTTCCATTGCGGCTGCAGTGAAGGAAGGGCGTACCGTCTACAACAACATCGAGAAGGCAATCCTGTTCATGCTCCCGACCAATGTCGCACAGGCATTGGTCGTTGCGGTGGCAATATTTTTTGGCTTTGCTATGCCCATCACCGCTCCGCAAATTCTCTGGGTCAACATGGTCACGTCGGTGGCACTCGGTCTGGTGATCTCCTTCGAGCCGCACGAGGGCGACGTGATGCACCGGCCTCCCCGCGCTGTGGACCGCCCCATCGTGACTGCCTTCGGTCTCTGGCGCATCCTGTTTATCGGCCTGGCGCTCCTCGCCTACACGCTGGTGGCATTCTTCTGGATGAAGTCCCAGGGAGCGTCAGACTCGCTCGCCCGGACAGTCGCGGTTAACGCCATCACGATCGGTCAGGTCTTCTACCTTCTGAACAGCCGTTACCTGCTCGACTCCTCGCTGTCCCTGAAAGCGCACATGGGCAACAAATACCTCCCGCTCGGCATCGTTGCCGTAGTAATACTGCAATTGCTGTTCACCTACACCACACCGTTCCAGGCGATTTTCGGCAACGAAGCCATTCCGCTTCATGTTTGGCCCTGGCTGCTCGCGGGTGGTCTGGTGTTTTTCTTCATCGTGGAGAGCGAGAAGTTTGTCATCCGTTCTTCGGACTCGCTGCGAAAGGTCATTACGACAGTGGAAGCCGGTACATAACGCGGCGCAAAGCGCAAATCTGCGGCTGATACGCGCTCGATGACACTTTCGAAAGACGAGTGCAGATCCCGCCGCTGGACTACGCTCTGCCACCGACGAGATGCACTGCGGAGCGCCAGGCGTGGCGCGCCAGCGCTTCGAGGCGTCGGACAGCGTCGACGCGAGCAATCGCCTCATCTGCAGTCACCACTCCACCCGCTACCGAGCTCAGTGTCACTGTGCGGTAGTCCCGCTGCAGCTCGCGAAGTTCTGCCGCGCAGTGTTCCAGTCGCACCAGCGCTGGCGCGGTTGGCGCTCCCTTCGCGGCAACTTCCTTTTCCCCCTCGAGCGCCTCGACGGGCACTGCCTGAACCGGATCGTCTGGCAGAGCGCCTATTTCACCGGCGATCAAGGCCGCGTTTCGCATCGCCTCGGCGCACAACCCCGCAGCACGCACTTCTTCTGATCGGCTGGGCACCCACCCAAATTCACCTTTCTCGCCCGCGACCTCGGCGAGACGCGACGCGTGGTCGAGCGCATGCAGTGTGCTCGTGAGTCTTTCTTGCTCCTCGTTCGATTCGGGTGGACCGCCAGCCTCCGCCATGAATTCCTGCGCCCGGCGCAACGCATTGCTGGCCTCTGTCACCGGGACAGCACGGACCGATGTTCGATGATTCGCGGCCGTCAACGACTTCTCGATGGATCCGCACATCGTACCCAGCGAGCGCGCAACCGTTCGCCGCACTGCCTCCTCAGCCGCGATCGGTGTCAGCAGCGCTGCCGGATCGAGGGTACGCGTAAGCGGCGACCCACGCTCGGGCAGAATTCGCTCCACGAACCGTGTAAACCTGTCGATCAGCGGCAGCAGAACCGCAACGCCCACGACGTTGTAGGCAGTGTGATAAGCAGCTAATAGCGTCACGCCATCGATGGTTTTCGAGGCACGAACAAGCAGGGGAATGGTCACGGGAAAGAGCGCCAGCGCGATCAGAGCCGCAATCAGCTTGAACAAAATGTAGGCGACAGCCAATCGCTTGGCGGTTTTGCTTGCGCCGATTGCAGCCAGAGCGGAACTTGTCGCGGTGCCGATGTTCTGGCCGATTATGAGCGCACAAGCCTGATCGAGCCCTATCGCTCCCGCGAATTGGGCCGATAGGGTTACCGCGATGGCGGCTGTCGACGATTGCATCACCGCTGTCATTGCCACTCCAACCACAATCAATACCAGCACACCGAACAGGCTCGACCACCAACTGACGCCTGGGCCGAAAACAGCGGGAAGGTCCGTCGGGTGCAACCGTTCGGCCAGTCCGCCCATTCCCTGTTGCAGTGTCGTCAGTCCATAAAGCACGAGGGCAAAGCCTGCGAGCGCTCCACCTGCCGCAGACAGGCGTCCACGGCCCAACAGCATGATCAGAGCGCCGACGAAGATCATCGGTAATGCAGCCGCCGTGAGCGAGACACGAACACCGATGAGCGCAATCAGCCAGGCGGTTCCCGTTGTGCCGACGTTCGCGCCAAACACCAGTCCCAGGCCCTGAGAAAAGGTGAGCAATCCCGCGCTCACCAGACCGATGGTTGTCATCGTCGTTGCACTGGACGACTGCACGATAAGCGTAACGAAAGCACCCCAGAAAGCGCCCGACAACGGCGTCGCTGCCACCTTGCTCAACGTTGTGCGCAGCCCCGAGCCCGCCAATGCCTTGAGGCCGGTGGTCATGACGCTCATACCGAGCAGGAACAGGCCCACGCCACCGAGAACCGAAATCGTCGTTGACATACGCTCCCCACTCCAGGAGCTTCAACCGTCAGGCGAACCAAATGTAACGCAGCCGTAATGTCAGCCCGAGCCAGGCACCCGTGGCCTTCGGACGAGGCAGGGCGTTCGGCGGGTATTTGCGGGCCCGGCGCTACGTCTCGCCGGTCAGCTCCGCGCGCATTGTCGCCAGTTCCTTCTTCTTCTCTGCATCGACCTTCGGGTATGTGAGATCGAGCTGCTCCACCGCTTCCACAATCGCGGCGGCCACCACAAGCCGTGTAAACCACTTGTTGTCCGCTGGCACCACGAACCAGGGCGCGCGCTTGGATGCGGTGGCGCGAATCGCTTCCTGGTATGCGCTCATGTAGTCGCCCCAGAACTTGCGTTCGTGCACATCCGACGCAGAGAACTTCCAGTTCTTCTCGGGAGTGTCGAGGCGCTTCATAAAGCGCTTCTTCTGTTCCCCGCGCGACAGGTTCAGGAAGAACTTGAGGATAATGACTCCCTGACGGGTGAGGTAATCCTCGAAGTGCGCTATATCAGCGAGCCGCTCATCCCATATGCGCTTCCCGACGAGCGGCTCGGGTATCTTTTGCTGCTTCAGGATCCGCTCGTGCACGCGCACAATCAGGACTTCCTCGTAATACGAGCGGTTGAATATCCCGATCCTTCCGCGCTCGGGCAAAGACCGGGAATACCTCCACATGAAATCGTGGTCGAGGTCCTCCTGGGAGGGCTGCTTGAACGAGAAAACCTGGCAGCCCTGCGGGTTCACTCCTGACATGACGTGCTTGATCGTGCTGTCCTTGCCCGCTGCATCCATCGCCTGGAAGACGAGCAGCAGCGACCAGCGATCCTGGGCATAAAGCATGTCCTGCTCTTGTGCGAGCCACTCGTTGACTTGTTGTACGAGTTTGGACGCCTCGCCCTTGTCCAGCTTCACCCCACAGCTGTCGCAGGTGTAGCCGGGATCATATTTCTTCAGCTGAAAGCTCTCGCCTTTTGTGATGCGGAACGGCTGAACATAGTTCCGGGTACGGTCGAGGATCTCTTGTCGTGGCATAGAGTCACCTCCTTACCTGGCAGAGTAGTCGCGTGAATCGTTTAGCCTGCTTCCCCCAGCCCTTTCAGTCGGGAGTCTGGGAACAGCACGCTCGGGAGCGCCCTTTAGGATGCACCCAGATAGCGCATACGTTTATTTGTCGCGTGTACCCAGGCCGTTTCAGGTGAGAGATTGCGCGGAAGACCTTGTTTCCGCTGGAGCAAAAGCCCAAATCAGCGGCCATTCCGGGAGGAGCGTATCGAAAACCCAACCAGCAGGACGACAACGTGCCGTAGCTCTGTTAGACCCCGGGTGGCTATCAACGGCCGTCAAAGCGAGCAGAACAATCTTCCCCGCGCTCCAGCTTCAGCAGCCGCGTGAGCTGCTATTACATCCTTCAAAACAAAAGACTTTCCCAATGGAATCGAGATTCTTTCCTCTTTGGACAGAGCGACTCCATTGTCCAGTGTCCAGCAGCATTAGGCTTCTTCCACTACCATCCTTTTGACTCGCAGGCAGAGTTCCCAAGCTCTGCCCTTTCTCAGGCTGAAACCTCCGTTGCCCGCCAGTGGCAAAAGTCAGTGCGGAACGCACTTGGAACCATGCCGTCGTCCGACCTCGGCCTGGTCAGAACTTGACCATGATGGCGTAGCGGATGCTGGGCTCGTCCTTGCGCAGATCTGGGCACCAGCCAGTGGCGCCAGCAACGCAGGTGAAATACGGTGTGGCCGACAAGAACGGCCCCGGCGCGAAGGTTGTTCCTGGCACCACCGTACCTGCATTCGGCCCCGGAATCACGCTGGGATTGCCATTGACTCCTGGCGTAATCCCACCGCGACCTGTCCAGTAAGGCACGTTGGCGTGACGGTAGCCGTACTCGGCGCGGAATGTGATGTACTGCCTCGGCATCCAGTCGAAGGTCAGCGAAGTGTCCCAGGCTTTGAACGGATCTCCCGGGTTACCCGTAAAGTAGGGCGACCCGGAGACCGCGTCGGCGCCGTTGATGGGAGGAAGCAGCGTGAGGTAACGGCCCGGGTTGTCCATCGCGCCGCCACCGAGCGTGATGCCGTACAAGTCCTTCTTGAACCACCAGCGGTTGTATAACATCCATCCGGCGAAACTCTGCTTGCTGCTGCTCGCCGTGTTGCGGTGGCAATTCACGTTGTTGTTGATGACTCGTCCCTGGGCGCTGACGAACGATCCGTTCCCGCCATATTCGCAGCCCAGATCGCCTGTGAGCGAGAAGGCCATCCGGTTGAGGAATCGTTCCGGATGGTCGTAGTACTTCACCTGAATGCTGTTGTCGGTGTGGATACGCGAGCGGCCAAAGTGCCCGTCGCCATTGCCCAGCGTATCTTCGCCCATGCCGTAGTTGTTAAAAACCAGGGAGAGCCAGGGCAGGGGGCGATACAGGATTTGCCCACCCAGACCCGGCTTGCTGCCCATGCGGGCATACGATTGCCATCCGTTGATGAGCCAGGGCTCGATCTTCAGCTTATCCGTCGGGAACCACTGAATGCGAAGGCCGTTGAAAAACCACGGTGTGTTCGACGAAACATAGGAGGGCTGGTAGGCCCAGTTATCAAAATTGTAGTAACTGAACAAACCGATGTAAGACACGAAGATTCCGGCATCCACATTCAGACCATGGTTGACGTCGAAGTGATATCCGGCGTTAGCCTCGGAAACGTACTTGTATGCGCCACGAAGGTCCCATTGTCCGCGGCCAACGCTGGCGTCGTTGCGCGGCGTGGTGACTCCGAACAGGCCATTCATCGTAAGGATGCGGGCGTTGACGTTCTGCCAGTGGAAGTTGCCTCCAAAGCTGATTTGCTCCACCTGAAACTCGTCGGAGCGGAAAATTTCGGTGGAGCCGCCGATGGTGTCGTCTTTGGGATGGTTGAAATCCATGATGTAGTGAGCATCCAAACGAACTTCGGGAGTGAAGAACTTCGAGTCCCAGACCACGTCTTTGTTGCGAGGGTTCCCGTTGAGCCAGGTCCAGTCGGCGAAGGCAAACGGTGCTGCCGGCTCGGGCTTTTCCGTGGTGGCTGGTGGTGCTTGTGGCGCAGCCGCAACCGTAAGCGGGGGAGCCGGCTTCGGTGCCGGAGTCAGAGCCGGTGCCGGGTTGGGGGCGGGCGCTGGCGCGGTCGCCAACTCCGGCGCCGTTCCGGCAGCCGGCCCACCCGCGTTGCGGCTTCTCAGCTCTGCTCTGAGCGCGTCAATTTCGGCGTGCAGGGCGGCCAGCTCTCTTGCCACCGCTGGCGGGATTTCCGGATCCGGCGTAGGGGTAGCAGGGGGCGTTGTCGCAGAGGTACTCGCGGAGGCCTTGCCCGATGATGTCTCGTCAGCACTCGGTTCACGCATCGCGGCCACGGTTTTCGCTGCGGGAGGCTTCTCCTGCGCGAAGCAGAGCGGACTTGTGACTGTCGGATTGAGGGCGAGCGCAAGAGCCCAGGCGGTCAATTGCACGGCTTTGCCGAAACAAACATTCAATGTCTTCATGGACTTATCTCCGCTAATCTAAAAATGGGATTTTTTCCTGGGAGTTTACGGGCAGTCTGGGGTGAGTCCGAACACAACGATATCTGTAGTTTTTCGCGACTTCCAAATTCCACCAAGAAAGTCGTAAAGACTTCATAAAGACTTTCGAAAGAATTCGTAAGCACCGCCGTCCCGGGCCCACCAGCGGTGCCTTCCGTGACAGAGAACGTCCTGCACCCTCAATCACTTGCGAGGACTACACACGGCGAACGAAGCCCCTGGATGCAAGAATTTCCCGGCCCGGAATCGGCGGTTCCTGTGGTTGTATGGACGAACCCGTCGGTTCGGGCGTGCACAGATTCTGCCCGATCCGCTAAACTTGTCGCCTGAACATGACGACTCCCTGGACTCGCAAACTTTCCTTCTCTGTTTCTGCAGTTTTTCTGTTGATCGCGTTTTTGCTTCCGGCATTTGCGCAATCGCCTCCGGAACTCTTCAGCGGCCTCAGGTGGCGACTGATTGGGCCGTTCCGCGGCGGACGTGTCGCCGCGGTCGCTGGAGTTCCCGGAAGCGCGACCACTTTTTATTTCGGCGGAGTGGACGGCGGAGTGTGGAAGACCGTAGACGGGGGCGTCGTTTGGCGCCCGATCTTCGACAACCAACCGGTCGCCTCGATCGGGGCGTTGGCAGTCGCTCCATCGGATCCGAAAGTTATCTACGCGGGTACCGGCGAATCCGACATTCGCTCCAACCTCGCGTCGGGGGATGGAGTTTACAAATCGGTGGATGGCGGCGAAACATGGCAGAACGTAGGTCTGCGTGATTCGCGGCAGATTAGCCGCATTGTGATTGATCCCCGAAACTCCAACGTCGTGTACGTTGGCGCGCTCGGTCATGCCTATAGAGCGAACGACGAGCGCGGCGTCTTCAAGTCATCGGATGGTGGAGCGCATTGGGCCAAGGTGCTGGATCTAGGCTCTGCGATCGGAGTTGCGGACCTGTCCATTGCAACGGAAGCGCCGAATGTCTTGTTCGCCGGCAGCTGGTGCACGAGCCGTCCGCCGTGGAGCGTATACGGTCCCATGGATTGCCCGGGCAGCGGAATCTATCGTTCCGAGGACGAGGGAAAGTCGTGGACGCGTCTCACCGGTTCTGGCCTGCCGGATGGAGATTGGGGCCGGGTCGCAGTGGCTGTTTCACCGGATGGGAAACGGGTGTATGCGCTGGTCGACGTCGGAGCGAAATCGGGACTCTATCGATCCGACGATCTTGGCGACACCTGGTCGCTGGCCAGTGCGGACAAACGCCTCACCAGTCGATCGTGGTACTTCGGAAATATCACCGTCGATCCGGGTAATCCTGATGTCCTGTACGTACCGAACGTCGCGCTCTACCGCTCGGAGGACGGCGGCAAGACGATCTCCATTGTTCGCGGTGCGCCCGGCGGAGATGACTATCATCAGATCTGGGTCGACCCGAAGAATTCCGCGAGCATGGTTCTCGGGACCGACCAGGGCACCACGATCAGCCTCGACTACGGCAAAACCTGGAGTTCCTGGTACAACCAGCCGACAGCGCAGCTTTATCACGTAATCACCGATGATCGTTTTCCCTATGTCGTTTACGGGACGCAGCAGGATAGTGGAAGCGCCGCGGTCGTCAGCCGCAGTGATCACGGGCTGATCACCCCGCGAGACTGGTTTCCGGCGGGAGGCAGCGAGAGCGGTTACATGGCTCCCGACCCCAAGAATCCGGACATTGTTTATGTGACGCAGACCTACGGTGGCGTGTCGCGCTACAACCTGCGCACTTCTTTGAGTCAGGACATCACACCGTGGCCTCTCCCGAACTTTGGTTCGGAGATTTCCGCGCGTAAGTATCGCGATCCATGGACGCCTGTCCTGGTGTTCTCTCCCTTCGACAAGACAACTCTGTATCTGGGCACACAGTATGTCATGAAGACCACCGACGGCGGCCTGCACTGGGAGGAGATCAGTCCCGATCTCACTGGAGCCGCACCGGGGACGAAGAACGAAGGCAAGCCGACGGTCGACAATGCCATGCAGCGCGGATACGGCGTTGTCTACACCATCGCACCGTCGAGTCTCGATGCCGGTCTGATCTGGGCGGGCAGCGACACGGGGCTGATTCACCTCACTCGCGATGCCGGAAAAACATGGAAGAATGTCACGCCCAAAGGCCTCAGCAGTTGGAGCAAGATCTCGGTCATTGAGGCCTCCCGCTTCAACTCTGGAGAGGCTTACGCGGCAGTGGAGCGGCATCGTCTCGACGACCGCGCTCCCTATATTTACCGCACTCGCGACTTCGGCGAAACCTGGCAGAGCATTACCAATGGAATTGAGACGCCGGCGTTTGTTCACGCGGTCCGGGAAGATCCTGTCCGGAAAGGACTGCTCTATGCCGGCACGGAATTCGGAATCTACGTCTCGTTCGACGACGGCGATCACTGGCAGTCACTGCAACTGAACCTGCCAATGACTTCCGTGCCGGACATCACCGTTCACGGCGGCGACTTGATCGTCGCCACCCACGGCCGCTCCTTCTGGATTCTCGACAACATCACCCCATTGCGACAGATTGCGGATGCGCAACAAGCGGGAGGACCATGGCTGTATCGCCCTGCGACAGCGATCCGGATCGACAACGACGGGTTCGCCGGAACGCCGCTTCCTCCAGAAGAACCGACGGCGGAGAATCCGCCGGGTGGAGCATCGATCGACTACTACCTGAAGTCGCCAGCCGGGAGTGTGAAACTCGAGATCGTCGACGCCAAGAGAAATCTCACGCGCAGTTTCTCATCCGACAATCAGAAAGAACAAAAGCGCCCGTCGATGGCGATCGCAGAACGCTGGTTCCCGAAGCCGCAGCTTCTTGAAAAATCTCCGGGCATGCATCGGTTCGTATGGGACTTGGCGTGGGGCGGTGGCGGAAGCGTGGACGAAGACAGCGACTACGGCGGTCCTCGCGCTCCCCGAGCCGTGCCCGGAAACTACGAAGTCCGGCTCACGGTGGATGGCAAGACGATGACCCAACCGCTGGTGATCGCCATGGACCCGCGATCGCCCGCGACTTCTGACCAACTCGATCAACAGCTGAAACTGGGCCGACAAATTTACCTGGAGGCCTGGCAGAGCCGCCACCTTTTGGCACAAGTCAACTCCGCACAGAAGCAGCTAGAAGATTTGAAAACCAAGGTGACAGCCCAGTCTGATCTTGAAGCCAGCACCACGGACGCTGGAGCCGCACTCAAGAGAATCCTGAGGGGAGAGGAAGGACAACCTCACGCCATGGGGTTGGAAGCCGCGAACACCGGGCTATCCGCGGCGCTGAGGGTCGTAGAGAGCGGCGATCGTACGGCACCTGCTCAAGCACTGGAACTGTATCAGGAAGCGAGCTCAGCCCTGAAGACTGCAGCCGAACGTTGGAACGCGTTTAAATCAACCCAGATGCCTAGAATCAACGACCAGTTGAAACAAGCGAATCTCGTTCCGATTGCGATCGCCAAATCCGACGATGAATCAGACGATGACGGGCTCAGTGATTCCTATTGAGGTTGGGTAGTTCGGCGACTCGGTCGGTTCTCTGCCGATTCTGGGGGGCCTCCGCGGATAAGTTAAGAACTTCTGACCGCCGAAGCCGCAGAGAAATCGCCCGGAGCGAAGACAAGAAGCGATGCTGCCTTCTCGTATCGCCCCAGCAGTTGTGGTGGTCACAATTTTGCGCAGCAGGTGAGGGCGGTCATTCCGCTTCGGGCAACGCCCAGGCGAAGACCACACCGCCGCTGCTGGTCACGACAAACTGCCGCCGGTCGAGTTCGTAGGTAATGGGAGAGCTGGAAATTTGCGAGCCTGATCCGGCGTGCCAGATAGTCTTGCCGTTGCTCGAATCGAGCGCCAGGAAGTTGCCCGAACTATCTCCGGTAAACGTGAGCCCTGAATCTGTCGTGAGCACGCCCGCGCCGGATTCCCCGCCAATTTCATGGCTCCAGCGGATCTTGCCTGTCTGATAGTCGATCGCCTCGATCACACCCTTGCCCCACACGTCATAGTCCGCGCCTGCCCATCCGTAGACTCCGTCCGCCGGCTTCGCGAAATAGATACTCCAGCTCGGATGAGCGTCAACGATGAACAAGCCAGTCTTCGGGTCAAAGCTTGGGGAACGATAGTTGGTCAGGCCGCCTTCGTCCGGCGCAATCAGGCGTCCGTCAGGAGCGGGCTCTTTCGCGGGATTCGGAATCGGACGTCCCTGCTTGTCGATACCGAGCGTCCAGTTCACCGGTCCGAAAGGTACCGTCAGAAGATTCTTCCCGTCGGTCCGGTCCAGCACGAAGAAGTAGCCGTTGCGCGACGATTGCATGAGCATCTTCTTCGGCGCACCATGAAAGTCTCCGTCGACCAGCACCGGAATCTCCACGGCATCCCAATCATGGGTGTCGTGCGGCGAAGGTTGAAAAGCCCACACCAGCTTGCCCGTATCGGGGTTGAGCGCAACGATCGAACAGGTATAGGGATCGTCCCCGGGACGGGTCGACCCATTGAGCACCGGAGTCGGATTTCCCGTTCCCCAAAACACGAGATTGAGCTCCGGATCGTAGGTTCCGGTCATCCAGGTCATGCCGCCGGTGGTTTGATTGGGAGTTCCCGCCGGAGGCGTGGAATCCCACTGCCACTGCGTCTCGCCGGTCTCCGGATCGATCGAGCGGAGATAACCGGCGTTGTTATCGAAATCTCCAGAAACGCCCACCAGCACGTGGTTCTTGACCACGAGCGGCGACATGCTGGTCCAATATCCCTTGGTCACGTCCCCGACCGAAACTTTCCAGCGCACGGCTCCGTTCCTGCGGTTGAGCGACACGACATGGGCGTCGGGAGCCATGAAGAAGAGAGAGTCTCGGTAGATCGCCACGCCGCGATTGCCGATGTGTTCGCCTTGCGTGGTTCGTTCGTTATAGTGCCAAAGCTGATGGCCGGAGCGCGCATCGACCGCCCAGATGTTATCCGGTACGGTGAAGTACAAAATGCCTTCGACCAATAACGGCGACGACTTGATCCCCGCACCCTGATTCGTCTGGAACGCCCACGCCAACGAGAGATTCCGCACGTTCTGCACTGTGATGTCGGTGAGTGAGCTATGACGCCGCCCGGAGTAGTCGCCGTGATAGCCCGGCCAGCTATCGGCTGGAGGATGCAGAAGCATCTCATCGGTCGCCTGCGATGCCAGCCAAGCAGGAGAGGCAAGCGCAATCAGCGCGCTGGTCAAGCCAAGAAATACGTTTCTGAATGAATTCATGGTCGCGTTAACTTTTTAGTTTTCTTTCGCGGATCGAGACAACGACCCGTTTCTACCGCAAGGTCTCGAGGTACGCCATCAAGTTGTGGATGTCATCGTCGGTGTACTTCGGGAACTGCTCCACGTGCGCCTGGACGGACGCATCGACCTTGTAGTTCACATCGCGCGTCCTCCACGATCGGTACATACCCGATGCGTCGACGAGCCCGACGGTGAATTCATCGAGGTACGCAAGCCGCCCGGTGACGGTTTCGCCCGAAGCAAGAGTCACCGTAACCTTCGACTTGGCATGCCGTGGATACAGCATCTGCTCCTCCAGCTGCAGTCCCTGATAGCGCGACGCAACGCCCGCCAGATCGCCGGTGGCTGAGTGACACTTCGCGCACCCACCTGTGCCCTCGAAATACCGTTTGCCTGCCTCAGCATTTCCCGTCCGCAGGTCGGCAACGTCCACACCCTTCCGTCCGCCCTTGTTGGCGTCGGCATTCTGCTGCTGGGTGTGGATGAACCCCACCAGAGCCGCGATCTGCTGATCAGAAAGATCGAAGGGAGGCATACCCTTGTCCGGCCGCCCGTTTCGAATGACGGGACCGATTCTGTCTCCATTCATGTCCCTGGTGACGAGATGGGATCGCGTAAGGTCCGGCCCACTCTCGCCGCCGGCCGCATCGCGGCCGTGGCAGAAAGAGCAGTCCTGACGAAACAGGGCTGCGCCGGTCTCGACCAGCTCTGGCGGGTAGGATTTCGGTCCGCTGCCCGGGTTTCCGGCCGGGGCTTGAGAAGCGTTCTGCGCCGCACCCACCGCCGATGCAAGCACCCACGCGCTCGCAAACACCGCGCACCAACGAAATATCGATGGAAGAGAATTCATTTTCATGCCGGTGCTTATCTGACGTTCAGGGCCGCGGATGGGAAGCAGTGCTGCCTTCCGTCATGCCAAGTACCCATCGAATGGCTTCGAAATACATCTTGCGGATATCGGGATCGTTCCACGATTCCTGGGTGTGGCCAAGAGTTGAGTAGAACACGCGTCCCTTGCCGTACATCTTGTCCCAAGCCACGGCGAAGTCGTGGTCCGTCCTGTGAATGCGCGGATTGTTGGCGTAATTCAGTTTTGCCGGATCGAGACTGAGCAGCACGTTGACTTTTTCGCGCGACCACTCTTTGGGCTGATAGATTTCATCGTACTTGATGAACTCCCGCGGAAAGTGGCGCACCGCCGGAAATGACGGGTCTTCGTTGATGATGGGCGCATTGAACGTCATCCACGGATGCTGATCGAACCAGCCACCGATCATCTCTCCATACTCCGGCCACTTGTAATTGGTATCGAGAGCGGCGTGCACGCCGACGAAGCCCTTCCCGTCGTTGTGGATGAACGACATCATATCTTTCTTCTGACTGTCGTCGAGATCGAGCTCACCGGTCGTACTCACAAACACCAGCGCATCGAAGTAGTCGAGATTCTTGGCGTTTCTGCCCAAGTCTTTCTTCGTAATCAATTCGGTGTCGGTGCGCAACATAGCGTCCCATAGGCCGCTTTCCCGTCCCAGGTTGTAGATCCCGACCATGGCGTCGCTAATCGAATCGTGCTCGAATCCCTTGGTCTGGCTGACGACCAGAATGTGTTTGAGGCGAATCG
>Ga0123355_10009837_pt1 | contig 14596 bp, 7 predicted proteins | sample TergutEmb28metaG_3_FD_89872 | JGI IMG/M metagenome (GOLD analysis project Ga0123355, IMG submission 89872) | Embiratermes neotenicus P1 segment gut microbial communities from Petit-Saut dam, French Guiana - Emb289 P1 | ecosystem: Host-associated > Arthropoda: Insects > Digestive system > Gut ...
TACAAGTCGTCAGCTCCTGAAGATGGGCACAAGGTGGCCCGAAACATGTTGAGCAACCTATAAAGGAAAAATAAACATAATACCAAAAGTGACATCTAGTTGGTCTCTTTATCCACATTAAAAGTCAATACAGTTTCGTGCTACGTGCATTTCCAGTTACAACATAAGTACACCATGAAGTTCCATGTCGTGCACTTCATACTAGCAACATTAACTCCTCGTTTAAAACAAAGCTAGATGAAGAGAAATGCAAATACAGAAGATAGCGCGTGCAAACTGTCCACAAGTTGCAGGCACCACAGGGAAGTTACACCATCAATGACGATGACACATATAATTAGCAGGCACATCCTAAAGTGAGAGACGGTTGTTGCAATTGCTGGAGTACATTCTGTACATGTTATTAGAACATTTTGAACGCTTTATGTGAAAGGCAAACACGTTTCTATAAAATTCCAGATTGCAGTACTTTTTTCGTTTGGTTTTATGGAAATGCATAAAGACTTAGCTAAGATAAAATAAATCTTCAAAGAGTAAATAAATTTAAGTTGTACAACAGACTGCCAACAACAGAGAATGAAGAGAATTTTCATATTGGTAAACAATGAACATAAAAAGGAGAGAGAATCTTATGGGATTTCGGTCGGAAAAGCTGAAGGAAACAGTCCGTTTGGAAGATCTAGGCGTAGATGGTAGATTATTAAATAAGCCTTAAAAATAGAATGGGAAGGCGTGGAATGGACTGACATTGCTAAGCGGAGGGACGAGAGGTGGATTGTTTTAAAGACGGTAATGGGTCTTCTCGTTCCATAAGATGCGGCGAATCTCTTGACTAGCTCAAGATTCTACTCCATTGGAGTTAGTTGTTAGGTTATTTTATTTTATTTTAGTTTAGTTAGTTAGTTAGTTAGTTAGTTAGTTAGTTAGTTAGTTAGTTAGGCAGTCGGTCAGTCAGGCAGTTTGTTAGACACCGAAAGCAGAACCTGCTTAGAGCCCACCTATGACAGGCGAAAGAACACGAATTGAAAATTGGGTTACAACAAAGAGAGAGCAGGATACAGCAATAAAGCCTGTGTTATAGGACGTATCGGTTCAAACGAGATGACACGTGGGTGTCTACCGATTTATTAACGCCAATGAAGTATCCTGATTCTCAGCTGTCATTCGTCTCCATCCAACCACTCTCCTGATGGCAATTATTAAAAACACTGCACCATCGTGATAGGTCATCGTCGTAATGCACAAAATATGGCTGCAGCGACATAAAGAATCACTTTAAAGCAATAAACTATCATATAAACCATGGATACGAAATGTCAGAGAACAAGTACCTCAAGAGGAGCATTCACTCTCGTTCTCAATTATCATTCCATTGTCGCATGCATCATAAACAGGATATTTAGTTACGTCAGATTGCGACACCAACAGTATGTACAAATAAACAAATTCCGGAAACAATTATTATTTTCAATTTACAAACCGTTACCCTCCACCCTGATTTCAAAACTGCAACACTTAAAATAAGCCTTTTGGGGGGCTTGGAAGTGAGGTTTCATACTCTGAGGGAAGACCACAAAGTAAAGTGTTTAAAGAAAAGTCTTTAGGAGCAGGCCGTAAGGAAGATGGTGTGAAATAAATAATTTAGGGCATGTGATTTATACTGATCACGTATCAACGCCAAAATAGACAAATCCTAGAGGAACGCCATGTTGAACTTCACGCTAGCAGGGGTGAACAATACATGCATAGAGCGTTATGGCAGAGAAATCTCTTCGATATTGCATATCGACAGGAAGACTGAGGATAACAAATAGCTGGAGACAGGTTTTGAGAATGTGGGAGGGGGGAATGGCTGGAACTGGCTCAGGATCTTGCGCGGTGCTTGCCTTTCATCATCGTATTTTGCTAGAATGTTGGTAATGTCTACAAATGTTACACGCTCACATAATTTGCCAACCCCACACCCGCTTAATTGAAGCTGGTCCGCACATTCGATGTACCACCACACCACGCTCGTGTACCTTACACAGAATATTATTTTATAATTAGCACCTTTTTTTCGGTTTCCTTTTTGATACTAAAGAGTTTGTAATGAACAAAAGTTTACTGATTTCGTATGGACAAACTAGCCACCTACCCGTCGCACGACTGGCCACCATAATGCACACGTGCTGCTCCACCAAAACGCTGTAAGCAAACAATTTATTACGTCACGCGCAAACCAAGCTCAGGCGTAACTAAGGCTGTTCTGCAGTCCGGTGGTGCTCAGACTTCCATTTTGTTTCCAAGGCACGAAAACAAACCACCGTGACGTCACGAACAAATCAAGTTCTGTCGTAACCATGATAAACCGGTAATTATGAAAACCAGAGAAATCGTGAAGATAATAACCGTACGTTCCTTCGAAACGTCGGGAAGAAGTTACCCAAGCACATGGCGCAAAAACCCAGAACACGTGCTTCCTCCTTAATAATGAGACAGGCTTGCAGCTAGTAAAACCATTCAACGCTGTGTCATTTTCAGTGGGTAAAGCGGCAACATTTCCGCTACACTAGCCTACCTTGCGCCGCTGTATTCTTTCTCTGTATCACGCTATTACCATCGCTTTACTAGCGTTTAATGGAAGGCTGTGGACAGCATTCCACACCGCCACTTCTTCCTCTGCCTTCCTCTCACACGCACATGCGCGCCCGCTTCAAGTGGCGAGGTTAGCAGCGAATATTCCTCTGCAGTAGCCTTTTAGCAAACATGCTGTACAAATTGTATGTAACAAACGCATAATTTTCGGAAAGATTTACAAATCTTGTTTTTCATTTCTTTAACAATTAAGCTATATCGGAGATTCACCAATGATACATACATACATACGCGCTAATCACTGTAACTTCGATGATCCTCGGCTCACTCTCCAGTTTCAAGTACATTGTTGATAGGTAGTGCCATTAGTTTGAGAATTCTAATTTTTAGGTCTCTTTTATTTATTTTATTTTTTGTATTTTAATATATTTGGTTAATTATTAAACGTAAACTTGATCTGTCATTGTAAAACGTTGTTAATTATACATTAAATTCTCTTATGTCAAAGCCTGAAGATGGCCTCAAGAGGCCGAAACACGTATCTATGTTCTCGTAAATTGTTTGTATAATAAAGCTGTGTTAGGCTAAAATACATATTTCTATTAATCGCTGAGGATTTCTTCTCCCAACAATTTCACTACATCCCCACGTGTATCATCATCATCATTTCCTGCAGCCATCTTATCCTTCATCTCCTTGACAGTTTATCCGACTTCACAGTGTAAGATGTACGGGCCTTTTTAGTCTGTTTACCTGTTTCCTTTAAGGGTTTTACCTCCAGGTTTCGCGGTTGATAGCTCGATCGTAGACCTCTCTAAAACAATTCTCCCTTGGTTTGTAATTAAAATCTAAATAACATCATAATCACCCACATCTAACGTTCGCAACTGAAGGATTTTTTTAATTGCATGTCCCATTACAGAGTGTAATAATACATGCGTGTGTTCAGCTTTGTTAGTATAATGCTTACTGCTAGTATTCCACTATTTCATCACATTTGATATTTACAGATTATGCATCTCCGTTAGGTTTGATTGTTAGTTTGTCTATCACAATAGCATTCGTAAATTGTAGAAAGGCTCTGAGATGTTTCTTTATTAGATCAGACTTGCTCGTCGGCCACACGTTTGTTTTCCGAATGGTTGTTGTTAAGTTGTTCCATTATGTCCGTGTGGAACTCAGGATCAAACGACAGACCACTTACTGTTTGAATTTTGAACGCAACTGAAGGTTATGCTCAAGGAAGTGTATTTAATCTCCCTACATTCCTCTTTCAAGGAATATAGGAACATTAAGCTTAGGTTGGCTTGTAGTCGAACACAACTGTGTCAATATAGGTGTATTTATTGACTTTGTAGAACAACAACTACATGTTTCGGCCTTTATAGGCAATCGTCAGGCTGTCTTACGAGAGGTAAATGAGTTTCATTGATCTTAAACACTTATTCGCGCATTGCGCGCTTCGCTATGTAGAGATCTCTACATTAATGACTTTATCTTAAGTACTCTGTTGGGTTATTGGTGTTGTTGATTAGTTCGTCGGCTCGGGGGGTCCGTGGTTGCACTTGCGTTCTTCTCCTGAATGGGTTGCTCGGGGTTAGGATTGGCGTGATCTGTTGCTTGTGTTTTGGTGCTGGTATGTCCTTGTTCTCCTGCCTTGTTCCCGGTGGGGTTCTTTGTAGTTATTAAGCTGTGGCTGGTTTGTTGCACAAAGTTCTCTTGTAGAGCGGTGTTGTTGCAGTGTTAACTGTTTTCACTGTGCGTGGTTGGTTGTCTTTGTTATATCAGTTTTCTTTTGAAGTACTTATTTTTGAGTTCATTATTATGTGTTGCGTTATTTCCCGTGTTATACTCGTATGTCGTTATACTGCCTCTGCGTGTTGTCTAGGAACATTAAATTATTCCACACTTTCTTGAGCATAACCTTCAATTGCTAATTCATTCCACCCTGTGTTCTCTCGAGGTCGATCCCGATGGTGGCGCGGTCAATAGGTACGGCTACATTTCAGTCAGAACCGACACAACACAGCAAATCAACATTTGTCTGGGCATACATTTCCAAACACGTGTGGCTACTTTTAACCCTTTGACGCTTAACGACCTCTATAGTGGTCGTACCGCACCGCTAACCTCTAAACGTTGCATTTTATATATTTATTCAACACATATAGGTACTGAATATTTTAAACACGGTATACACTCTCCGTTTTTTTCTCTTCAAAATGCAGTTTGTTTCATAATTCTAACGTATTTGGTTCCTGTTTTATTCACGTTTTATATACAGAGTGTGCTAAAATTAAAAAAAAATAATTCCGGCGCCAAAATGTTAATCCGACGTGTCTGTTCAGACTTCTACCTACAACAATACTTCTCTTTCTATATGTGCTTATTGTAAGTGATGTGGCCTTGACCTGATGTACCCGTCTGTTGTTGATGATGATAATTGGGATGAATTTTTGCCTACTGAGTGTCTTGTGTCTAAATGAGTGTGATTTCGAAACCTCAACAACGAGAAGGCCTAGGCCCACTAGGCCTTTCGAGCCATGAAAAATACTACTATTACGTCACACGTCCTTATGTATGATCTTAAATTACGAACGTTTAATATGGTTGACTATGACGTCACTTCGATTTGAATAACGGGCCAAGTGAAGTCCTTTCTTTCCACCTTCCTCTTTGGCATTCGCGGTTTTTTCCTATTCATCTTCTCATTAAAATTCAGTCTAAAAGTAAGAAGCTTTAGATTTTGATAGTATTCCTTGGATGGGGTTTGTCCTACTGCAAGGCTTGTATCTTAGGGGACAATACAACATGTAATACCGCGAGTGGAATTCGAAGCTGCGACTTCCATGTTTTAACTGTTCAACACTACGCACATCAGATTATGCAGTCACCATGATCGATAAATAATCCGATTTGTGGACTTCTTTGTACCGACCAACGCGAGACAGGCAGTCAGATTCTTGGAAAGAACACGGCTGCTGATTAGAAGAGGCAGAACACTACTTACTTTTTTTTGGGTGACCTAGCTAGCATAGCTATTCTACACACGCGCAGTACTGTGTCATATTTTCATCATTATGACACTCAGCGCTAGTTAATTGAAGAGCGCAATCGCTGAGCACGACGTGTTTCAAATAATGACGGGGCGGAACTTGTTCTGGAGGAGAAGTTAACAAATTAATGGCTGTTTCTAACACCCTTAGGCTGTTTTGTGACTGGGACTACAAAGGATTTCCATTTACCCCGGAAACAGCGAGGCCACTGTGAAGATGCAGCGCTGTTGACATTGAATTAACGTGACGTTACACACAAGTGCCTTGAGCAGGACAAATCCCAGTCACAGTGTCGCGGTTTGTTTCTAAAAAACACGGGCTTAACAGTACACTTATGATCCTGAATGCAACACAATACGGACTCCCTCGATCTGTCTCCTTGGTCTAATACTGCTTTATCAACAAGGTAAAGTTAAAGGTAAAGTACACCTTAGAACAAGCCAAGAAGGCCCACAGGGGGAGTAGAAGTATAACTCTACTCTTTCTGTAACTTCGGCACTAGATGGGTGGGTGGTCAACGCCACGCCCCGGCCGCTTTACTTCCGGGAAAGAGATCCGGTACCCATTGTATAGGAGGCTGGGTGGGCCCCAGGACCGGTCGGGACGCGTGCGGAAAATCTCGCCCCCACCGGGATTCGATCCCCGGACCTTCCAGCCGGTAGCGAGTCGCTATACCGACTACGCTATCCCAGCTACTTTATCAGCAAGGTACGGAAAATAATTCGACAAGAAGAGAACTTCTAGCTTGGAGGTTTAAACAGTGGGGGTGTAATTCATTACCGTAAAAAATCCACAATGTTAGGAAATGTTACAAAACAATGCTAATTCTGAATATTATTAAGATGATCGAGGAAAGGAGTGTGAGTTGGCTAGAGCATGCAGAACGAATGGAAAACAGAAACGTATAGACAACTTTAGTCGGTAAACATAATAAAGTGGGAGCTGTAAGTACAGGGGAAGGAAATATTAATATATGCGAGAGTCCAAATGTGGACTAGCTTCATTCGGCTCGTTACAGGACCGAGTGATGGGCTCGTGTGGATAAGGGATGAACTTCGGGTTCCACACAGCATTGTAATCTCTTGACTAATAGACTGGATGTTTCATCTGCTCACGGAAAGGAATTAGTAAATTGTATCAAGAAAAGAGCTTATTCAATGTCGAGTGAATCGAAGGAATTATTACGAATGGTGGTGTGGAAGGGACTTGACAGGAAACTGTCGTGGATTATTTAAATGTATTATCACCGCACTCAACCGGAATTAATCACAAAATGTCTGTGATTTTACACAAGGGACCGTACGATACTGATAAGAAGAGCACTTCTACGAGTTTCAGCAAATCCTTAAAATAGTTCCGGTGAAATTTTGCATTCTTCGACGTCGTCCTTTGTGAAGATTATAAGACAAGCTTGTCTTGTATTAAAAGAGAACACCAACATAATAGCTTAATTATTACACGCTCTCCGCGTTATATAGGTGTACAGGTTCACTGTTGTGTAACTCAGCAGACAGAACGTCATTCGCTTCAAAGCTCTTCCTCTGTTTTTGTGACCTTCATTTCTTGTCATGACGGCCAAATTACAATAACACGTAACATAAAAATGAATATAATTTTAAAGAAACTTATGTTTATGTGTTGAAAACTGTTGCAAACCCGGCTCATTAAAATCACTCCTTCACTATCGTAAGAACCTCGCACAAAATAATAAACGGTTTGTATAAAAGCGTTCTAACGCTGTACAAATAATCTCACAGGGCAAACCAAAATAAAATATTAATATCGCTTCAGAAAGAACCCTCAGTATTTTGTAACATCAGTCCGAGGAATTCATCTCAACCTGCTCTACGTGATAATGTATATCCTAACTGAACTAGAGCATGGCTGGCTGAATCTATCTGTTGGTAAACCAGTTATTTAACAACGATTTATCAACTGCATATAATGTAACATCTAAATGCTTATTATATAATTGTTACGAGAAATGATTACGGACGATATATCGTTACAGGCTATGATATAGTTCCTGGCAATGATCTGTAGTAACACAGGAAAACTGCGACTAACCAATCACAGTAGCCAGTGTCCAGCCGGAATTCAAACCGGCCACCTTCCGAATACAAGTCAGATTTGTTAGGGCTGCGCCGTACAACTCAATTGTATTTCAAGAGCCGCCACTGCTTGACTGTCACAGAGGTCAGTGTCACTGTCTTTTCATTGCAACCACGTGATCCACTGTCGTTTCATGCACTTTATGAGTCAGTGATTGTAACTGACTGCCCAGGTCCTGCTAACAGAACAGTTCCTTTCTCGTTATCCCAGGCACTGCCTCCAGTACGAAGATCGGAACAGGGGCCTTTGACTACAGCTGCTGAGGCCAGCACCTCGAGGCCCGCCTTCCATTCTGTAAGCAGTAGCTGAACACAGCCAACTGACTACTCAGAAGTTACACACGTGGAAAATGAATATGTACATCACTGTATTATTACCACCTACTACTACTATTACTACTACCACCACCACCACTACTACTACTCTTAATATCACTAATAATATTATTACCACCTACTATCAATATTACTGCTACTACTACTACCACCACCACCATCAACTACGATTACTACTATTACTAATCACTAAAACTACTACCACCACCACCTACTACTACTACTACTACTACTACTACTGCTACCACTACCACTACCACTACTACTATTACTATCACTAATGCTAATACTACCACCTACATCAACAACCACTACTACCACCACTATCACCACTACTACTATTACTACTATTACTAATCACTAAAACTACTACCACCTACTACTACTACTATTACTATCACTAATGCTAATACTACCACCTACAACAAAAACAAAAACAACAACCACTATCACCACCACCACCACCACTACTACTACTATTACTGTCACTAATACTACTACCACCTACTACTGCTACTACCATTACTAGTACTACTGCCGCCACTACTACACTTTCCGCATAAAGTAAGCACTGTCTCCCACACGTTTAGGCTTGTCTGTGACAAACACGAAGTTTCATCATCCTCTTGACCACAGTCCGACTCTGGGCCACATGCTTAGCCAGCTGAATCCAACCGCAGACTTCATACTTTGCTTGTCTAAGATACAAGTTACTATAATCCTGCCATCTACACCTAGAACTCCCAAATGGTCTGGCACTTCGAGTTTTTCGAACTACAACTGCGGACGTGTCTTCATGTGTGCTGCAGATTCCATCCCTTCAAAAAGAGTGTGTGTGTTTTGTGAGTCGTACTCAGATAATTGTTAACTCATTGCCACGTATTGGGCAAAATCGTTCCGGGATAGCGCAGTCAGAATGGTGACTGCGCTACGGGCTGGATGGACCAGGCAGGGGACAAAGATTTATCTTTTCCAAAAGTCCAATCCAACTCCGGAGCCCACCCAGCCTCCTACACATTGGGTACTGGGGGCTCTTTCACGAGGGTGGTAAAGCGGAAGGCCGTGAGAATGACCACTGGCCTCCATCTAGTGTCGAGATTAACAGTGAACGGAGCTGTACCTACACATACCCTATATGTACGGTACAAGGATATGTTTACCGTTTACTGAGCGAAGTCTATTTCCTCTCCTCCATCGGTAAGAGTGATCGGTGACTGGGTTAGTTACCTTCCTGACGGGCTGATTAGGGTATGGTAGAACAATTATGACTGACAAGCAGGAAACGACATGCAACCAAGTAGCTACTATCCCGGTATCTGCTGACGGATTATACAAATCCATGCAAAACTTCAGTTTCTAGAACCATCCTCCGTGAAGAGAGCAGACACTGTTACTGGTAATCACCAGAGTGCGCACTCATCTTTCCCCCTTTCTCTGCATCACACCATGATACCGGACGTCAGACCACAGGAGATACGTATCTGGTATCACCTGCCACAACCGAGGGCGTTATGCAGTCACCTGTCGGCGGGGGATGGCTAGTTACCAAAACAAATAACACTACACTCCTTCCGAAAGGACAGGCATTAAAATTAGACCAAATGCTTCTCCGTAGCGCCATGAGGGTCGTCAACCTTACTTACCACGCGGCAGTAGGAACTTCCCTCTCCAGGAGTCGATTCCACCATTCTAAGTCAGAGCTTCAAATGAGCCTATTGAATTCCAGGGAAAGGAGGAACACAATGGTCCCCCACGAAGATTCCAAAAAGCAGTTTTTTTTTTCTCCCGGAACTCACTATTGAGCCGAGTCAGTGTACCTGTCCATGTCCTAATTCAGTGGTTCTTTGCCTTGTTGGCGCCATAAACTAAATCCATATTTGCGGACTTTGATAAACTTGTTCAAACAGCGTGTCAGCCTGCCTACCATAAAACAACACACAAACGGCATATAAAATCTCGTAGTCAAACATCAGACTACTGTAATGTTCAGAAAGCGGTGACGACACGTCTGGACCAAACAGTACGGCGGACACAAGAAACAGCCACAAGAACTTAAATAACGCATACATTACGCTACACTTCATGAAACACACTTGTGAGCGTTTGCGTGGTGATGTGAAGTGGTAAACACTTCGTTTCCACGGTTACCAGGTTCCCGTACTAACAACAGTATTAGGAGTAACAATGCAAGATTTATTGTTTCAATTTGGACACATATGATAATCGCTTTACAAATTTATAACGTAGTTTGTGTCTATTTGTTCACATTTATGTGATTTATAAATAGTGTGATGCTATCGCACACCTGCCGAACCACACACAATTTTAAATGACAATAAATTACATCGTACAAATTTTACGACAATTCAAATATACTGATCAATTTCACCTTATAAATGTTTAAGTAACGCCTTCATAAGACCATTATAAACAATTAACTAAATAAAAGAACTAACCTCACCCTTCACTCTAGATGTTGACTTGTTTCCAACTCCCAAGACTTGTCGTTTCAGCTTCCGGAGAAATGACAAGCTGCCAACCGCTCTGGATGCAACAAGTCATACGTTTGTGTTTTGAAGACAGGTTATGGAACACGACTGAAAGGTCGCCGCTGTTTGTAATGTAGATAGCTGAATAGACTAAATACAGTGGAGGGACAAGCTAAGAATAGGTCAACTTATTTATAAAGTCTGTAAATTTCACTCCAGAACAGGCCACGAAGGCCGAGAAGGGGTATAGCTCAACTGCTTTAATCTAGGCGCTAGATGGGAGTGAGTGGTCAATGCAAAGCCGCGGAAACTTTACCTCTGGGAAAGAGACCCAGCTCTCATTGTTGACGAAGCCTGTAGGATCATTAACGTATTCGCAAACACCAGCTATAAGATGAAAAAGAAAAGCTGAAAAGTCACGAAAACCACCGCAAGTGTTGTTCAGCTGTCGATCAATTATCGAATTCTGAATTGAGGCCAATAGGAATAGACCTATGTGTCATTCAAAAGTCACAAAACAATTAGTTGTATATATTACTCAACGCAGCAGAGACCTTCTTCACAAGCTAAGTCAAGAAACTCCCCATAGACTGCACACAAAAGTTCACTGTCTTTTTACAACAAAACGCCACTTGTCCATATCCTTAGGCAGATAAATCCAGTCACAGCCGCCTACCCATGCTATTTCGTGTACCGTCGTTGTAATGTCACCCTCCCGTCTGGAACAGTTCCGCCAATAAACCCCTAGCTACGGACTGGACGACAGGGTTCTGTTGCCGGCCCAGTATGGCTGCTCCTCCACTGCATCAAAACACATGCATTGAAAGGGTCCTGGAGGGATTTCCCGGGGTCAGGTGGTTTGAGATGAAGATGACTGTTCACCTCCAAGCAGCACCGAGGTTAAGGTTGCGTTAAGACTTATTTGTAGGACGTGGTGCCTACACCGACCTGCCGCAACTAGCGCCAACATAAAATTATCTGTGGTTTGTTTGTTGTGCCCATCTCCCAGGCAATAATTTTGGTCTTTCCTTAGTGGATTCCCCGAACGACGACTTCGTACCGTACAGAAAACATTATTTCTTTGTTTTTTATTAGTACTGCACTGAAAACAAAGGGCTATCCCCCTACGCTATGTGATTTGATATTTATTTACTGCAATTGGGTTTCCATTTGTGGCAGTGGTTGGTAAACTTGTACAAAATAGGAAAGAGACAGAGTTATATACAAAAGGAGAAACAATACACAAAATAACGCAAAAGTATACAAAATAGAAAACAAATATACAAAACAAAACAAAAAACATAAAAAAGTATTAATAAACATAAGTCGAGTAATTAGAAAATAACAAATATATTAAATAATAATGACACAACGTACTGCACAGAACCTACATACAGCTACATAACTATAAATAAATGATAATACACACATTTCAACCAAGATCATCACTTCGCTTCACGTCCCTTCACTGCACTTCACTTCAAATCACTTCACCTTACTCCACTACACTTCACTCCCAATTTTACATGTCGCAGCACTTTTTGACGTTTCGTCACCACCCTTCAAATTCCCTCCACCTCTCCTCACTCATAATTGCTAACCTAACTCTCTTTCTAAAAATATCTGATTTACAGGATAAAGTCGCTAGCGCGTAAATCAGAAATCTGTACGCTTTAGGCAATCTGAACTGTAGTTAGCGTCGGTCTAGCATGCACTACGATTAGTGCTTCACCCACTCGTACTACAGTTAACGGATATAAAAAGAATGCAAATCGTGTAACTGTTAGACGCGTTTAAATAAACAAACGTGTTTCTTCGACGGGTTCTTGTTTATATTTACCGCACGAAACATGTCCGTGTTTATTTTTAACTATGCAGTATTTGAAGGCTACATCAATACCACGGCCACTTAAGCCGTAAAGCCGTAACTGAAATAATTACGTATGCCCTCGGGGTTCGTCAGGATAGCCACTTTCACCTCGCCTCAACCACAAATTTGAACACTGTACTCCAAAACCGATATTATCTGTATTATTGAAGAGATAGCGTTATTATAACAATTATGTATCCAGACACAAATTACCAGTAATTTGTGTCCTCTGGGAATGTAAAATGTGTAAAATTTCCGTCTAAGAACTGAAACAAACAATGCTATAACACAACACACAATCTGCTCTGGAGAAATGAGCGCAGAAGAATATTGTAATTACAAAACAACCATTAATTCAATATGGTTTCGTTTCTGTTTTGCCAGCGAACTATTTCCATAATCGGGCGGTCATGTTTAATAAGGGAATCACAAATCGTAGGTACATAATAATTTAATTATTTGACTTTCCAGACTGAAAATTCTCTTTGTTAGCTACATCAATAAAAATGGAGGATAGATTGTCGGCCGAATGGGAAAATACAATTTGTATAAAATATAAATGTAAACTCGAAATGAAGGCATTAAGAAAATAAGAAGTGTGAACTCCAATTCGGAGTACCTACGTCATCCCATAAATGTTCTTTTCGGATATTCAGTAAATGTGATTTGATATAAATTGTTGCCTTAAGCTGCGTTGCGCAAGCTTGTAGTTCAGAATGGAGTACAAGCAGGTTTATCTGGCACTGGATTATCCGGAAAACTCTATTAATCGAAAATTCACACAGTTCAAATTCATTCCACTTTTCCATCTACCTGCAGCACTCAGCACCAAATCCAAGAGTTAAACAACAAACAGTTCACTGAGAAAGACTATTTACACGGTAAATTTACATAAGCGAAGGGCTAAAGCAGCGGGTTAAAACGTGTTTGTTGTTGTTGTTGTTGTTTTGTCAGTCCCTTTAAATTGTTTGCATAACATTTTGCGCAAATAGTGACGAAAAAGGGAACAGAAAGCGCGCTGGGGAGAAACAGGACCAAATACCGATAGCGAAGTTATTAGGTCCATTAAGATACACATTAATTATAACTTAAAACTGATATATCTGGCGACATTTCAGTCCCGGATGTACCGGGTAACCAGCTTAAGCTAAAGTACATCAAGTAGATAATCCACCGTGTTTGCGAACGCTATATTAAACTCATGCGACACTGTCACTCTGTAACATTGTCACCTCGAAAGGAATGTTCAGATCAAGGCCTGTAATTTTCTTATGATATTTACGACTACAACTACTAGAATTCAATGACCTCTGGTGTTCAAATCAGATCCCAAAAGGGATATGCAGAAGTACATTTCAACATATAGTCGAACTCGGTAATGACGTCATTGAAGGGTCCGAATAAATTGTGTCGTTATAAACGGGTGTCGCTCTAAGGTTGTGGATGGTGTAAGTGAAATACATGCCTGCAGGCACATTACTTAATGTTGACATTATGAACTATTTCAAATTTAAATTACAATTAAAATTTGGGAATAATAAAAATTACTCTTCTATAATTGTAAATTTCCCTACAGATTTACGTTAAAGTACATTAACTTAAAATTAAAATGTAATAAGAGCAAAAGGACCGCTCACACGTACTGTACATTGTCACTCATCTGTTGCTTCAACGATACACGTCTGTTTCTGACTGCAGGAGTAGAAACATAGAGGGCAACTTTAAGTACAAAATGAATTACCGTTACTTTTGTCATCTCCCAGGCCTGGAATTTATGTATCTTCATAAGAACGTAGAGTGTTTATTTTCTCAAGGACAAAGAGACGGTCGATTTCTCACACTAGACTCCATACTGGGAAATTATATTGGAGGGGATAACTGAAAATATTATATCTGAGGTAGATGCTCTTATGTGTGTCCTGCTAAGCAAGGCAGAAAAACACGTGACGTATGGAGAATTAGTTGGTGCCAGAGAAGATAAACAGTAATGCCATAGCCGAAGTGTCGCACAAAACGGAGTTTAACTTACTTTCATCTTGCTATTCAAACTAAACTGCGTACCAGAGGCGCAGATAACACCCCCCCCCCCCCCCCCCCCCCCCCCCCCCCCCAAACTTCTACCAATATCCCCCCCACCCCCCAAAAGGAAACACAAAA
>Ga0123355_10009838_pt1 | contig 14594 bp, 5 predicted proteins | sample TergutEmb28metaG_3_FD_89872 | JGI IMG/M metagenome (GOLD analysis project Ga0123355, IMG submission 89872) | Embiratermes neotenicus P1 segment gut microbial communities from Petit-Saut dam, French Guiana - Emb289 P1 | ecosystem: Host-associated > Arthropoda: Insects > Digestive system > Gut ...
CGTGTTCTAAATGTAAATTATTCCTTTTTGGGTAATTCCCCGGCGTCTGAGTTCTAATTGCCGACGTTTCGGAACTCACTATCGGTTCCATCTTCATAGGCAGGTGAATGAAGTACTTCATTCTCCTGCCTATGAAGATGGAACTGATAGTGAGTTCCGAAACGTCGGCAATTAGAACTCAGACGCCGGGGAATTACCCAAAAAGGAATAATTTACATAATTGCTGTTTGTTCTGAGATCCATTTATTACCGATATTATCATTCTGAATGTAGAAATTAGCGAATATTTGTAGACACAACTTGGCTTTAAACGTATAAATGAGGGTGACCGTCCCTGAAAATACTTTCACGTAAAGTCTTCCACTTTTTGGCCACAGAACATAATAACCTTTTTAATAATTTCCAATAATTACAACACTTCATGATCCCAACAACAGTAAAAAATTAATTTCCTTAATAGAGAAATGTTTTGTATGAATTGTTTAATATTATTTTAGTAATGATAATATTGATAATAAATATATATTAACTGCAAATGAATTGTCGCCCGGTGGCAGTGGTTATTATGTATTTACATAAATATTAAATTAGGATCTAAAGAATTTAAGTCGGGAGGCCTACATGAGAAGCATGCAGTAGCAAACTTGGAGTCTTGGGAACCATCTCAGCATTTACTTTTAGGCACAAGGAAACCAAGAAAAACCTGTGCCGAGGTGGCCGGTCGCAGGACCTTCCGGAAACTGACTTCTAGCCAGCAGTCAGGCAACTAAATTACGTAAAACAACAATACACAAATAGTAAAATAATACACATGAGGTAACAAAAATACATACAAGATAATATCACAATACACAAAAGACCAAATACAGTTGGCAACAACGCACATAGGAAAAACAACACATGGGTAAGGATGTACTGTACCTAGTTTCTAGTATTGTTACTCCACAGGTATAACAATCCAATTTTTACAGGATCTTCACTTCACTTCACCAAATGTACATACCCTTCACGTTACGCTCCGAATTATCCTCCTTCACTGCATTACACTTCACTTCACTTCACTTCACTTCACTTCTCTTCACGTCACCTTTAATATTCACTTTGACATTCTTTAAGATTTCGTATCTTTGATTATCCTCCCTTTATGCAAATAATGAGTGGCAATTTCGGACGATTTTGAGAATGAAAAAGTGTGACTCCCGCAGTGAGTGAACTGGATGATTTAAGGAGTAGTTTCACGTTCCGACCCCCTTATTTCCCGGAAGGAATCCCCAGATCTCAATAGGAGAGATGTCGCTTTGAGTGCTGTCACCTTAAACAGGAAGATCTAGTAGTTTGCTGAGCTTCGTACTTAAACTATGGGAGTGTTCCGAGTAAAACCTTTCCATTATTAATTACCTACTACGGAGAGTATATAAAGAATGATGGAAGGGTAAAGATTTGAGAGAAATGTTTAAATTATATGATTAATAAAGAAAAGGTTTACTGAATCTTCATTATATGTCAAATCATTCGATGCAAGTTTAAGCACAACTCGCATAGTGGCCGGTAACACTGTGCTCTAACATTCATTCAAGTGGAAGGCGTACAAATTTGGACATCTTCTAACTTGGATTAGAAAGTTCCGTATCTTGAAATGTTAGTACAAGTTTTTTTTTTAAGTTTTAAGGAATGGTGGAAACTATTTTTAGAACATGTGCCATCGAACAAAACCAATTTATGGGGACAATTTCCCTTTCTGTCCTTCCTACTGTTGTAAGAAAAGAAAATAATTCTCCATACATCACAACACGTGTTTGGTAACACAAAAATTTGCTACTACTCCTACTACTATTATTATTATTATTACTTCTACTACTACTATTACTCCTACTTCTACACCTACCCCTACTCCTACTGCTGCTACCACTACTACAACTACTACTCCTACTACTACTCCTCCTACTACTAATACTAATACTCTTCCTACTACTATTACTTCTACTAATACTACTCCTCCTCCTACTACTAATGCTAATACTCTTTCTACTACTACTACTACTACTACTAACACTATTACTCCTACTTCTACTCCTACCACTACTATTACTACTCCTCCTCCTACTAATACTACTACTACTCCACTTCCTCCTACTCCTCCTACTATTACTAATACTCTTCTTACTAATATTACTACTATTAATACTCCTCCTCCTCCTCCTACTACTACTACTACTACTACTACTACTACTACTACTACTACTAATGCTACTAATATTCTTTCTACTACTACTATTACTACTCTTCCTCCTCCTCCTCCTACTACTACTACTACTACTACTCCATGGCGCAGATTCTCTCTTGAGAAGCTAACCAGTTTGCAGCTAGTGAAGAAATTACCCGTATTTTAAGGGAACCGAAGGTTCATGTCCTCATTCACAAGTGCCTGCTACCTGTCCCTATCCTGAGCCAGTTCTATCCAGTCTATAATCTCACATAACACTATTTCTGAAACACAAATATTTGTGCTACATAGTCAGAGGCACTTTGTTATCTTGCAATATTGGTTAGAAATATTTTGCCCTTGAACTCTCCACATCCATATCCTGATGCCTTGTAACGTGGTGCAGAAAAGTATTTAAAGTTTCAAGTGTTCCTTATTGTGTTTGTAAACGAAGGCAACTTCATTGATAGTAGACGCCTGCTACTGGCATCAACTGATATCTGGGTGTGAAGAAGATCCTGCTTGGAAGTTCGGACTGCCAGTCCGGCTAAAGCAGCTCGGAGTAACATAAGTGCCAGGCAGCTGCCCATCAATATACGTAAAGTTCCCAGTCTGATTACGTGTAGAAAACTTGGTAACTAAGGAGAAGAAATGATGTGCATAGATGTGGGCACACCTTTTGTGTTGACAGTCGCATTACCTTGAGACATCGTCCCATTCGACTGCGTTGCTTGAACCTTTCTTTACGTACTGTAAAAACCTTAGTTTATAATTGCCGGTCCTAGTGGCCGCGCGGTCTAAGGAATAGGTCTGCGGCCGCTCGCCTGTTGAGATTGTGGGTTCGGAACAGAAACGGAGACTTCTTGTGGCAAACTTACTTTGTGTCTTGGACATGCCATAGAACAATGAATGAATGGTTTGTGACTTCACACATTTTCAGGTATATAATTAGACAACACGCCCTTGGTGTAATTCCCAATTAGGCATAAAATATATAACCACACATCAGTGCATTGACTCTTTGAAAGGGACATACGGTCTTTAAGGCTATCCCAGTGAATCGGGATTGTGTCCGATGTTATAAATATTGCCCCAGTTATAGGAATCTCTACATAGTAGATGTGTGGGATACTGCCGACAAATAGTCCGACCACAACATCGGAGTGGTATGTGAATGGTGGGACATTGTGCTTCGGACAAATAACATAGAATCACGTACCTTCCTTTGCGGATATAAATATTGACTATCTCAATGCTAACGGGACTCAGACCAGTAATGGATCCGAAGGGTGCTACTGTAATCATCAGAAGTACTGAAATAATATCAATACGATCCCCTTTCCCATTGTCAGCATTGTATCTTTGTTTTAATTCTCTGATATCTTGTCTATTAAACTATGTGCTACTGTACCATAGGCATACATGGATGAAGTAAAAAAAAAATATATCCCACCGGGGGCATGTATGTCTCTCTGTTGTGAGCGTTGTGTGTTGAAATGTACAAGTCTCTGAGACGAGCCGATCACTCATCCAGAGGAGTCCTACCGACTATAGTGAATCGTTTGGTGTTATCTAGAGAGCTCGTGAATGAGGAGGCCATGGCCCACTGGAGGCTGATGTGCCAAAAACACAAACAAAAAATTAAACAGTTTTTTGTAACCATTTCGATAGCCTAATGATTTAGCCTTAACTAATTTAATTACTTGCCTTTCAGTCTTCAATAAAACAAGTAATCGCAAATCCATTTGTCACGTTTTAGCAACAATTCTTCTCAGAGTACAGTCTGTATGTTTGATCTGTGAGGACAATCAGTGGTGCAGTTGGTTGAACCAGTGCGCTACAACCCAGAATATCTTGGATTCGATTCCAAATGAGGTATTTGGGATTTTTCAATGACTTATTCCTTTCGAGTTAGATTCAGCCTCTAACAGAAAACTGTAACAGTACGTCTCGTTGGGGTAAACGTGGCCGGTGTATAGGGCTGATAACTTTGGCGCCTTCATGTGCTAATTGTTTACGAATTCTGGGAGTCTCAACCTCCTGGATTCCTCAAGTCCTATCCAGCCCTGTAATTGGATAACATCGAACTGTAGGGGTTTTCTGAGTGTATGATTTACGGGTAATGATTTTGACTTAAGTTTTGGTATTTTAGAGACATTTGCCCTTACGGGCTCCGGAAACTCACAAGAATCTCGGTAAAGTTGACACCATGATCGATATTCGAAAAGCATTCTTTCACAATAAGAAAAACATTTACATTTGTTGTAAAGTTGTGAATAAATATTGGTATCAAGTCGCTCTTAAGCGAAACAGTACTTGTGGGGGCTGATACAAGAGAGAGAATACAAAAACGAAGGGAGTTCTGTGTCGTGCCAGTCTAGCATACTGCCGGCAGTTCTGTGTCGTGTCAGTCTAGCAAACTGCCGGCGGTGTCAGCACTGCTGTCAGGCGACCAGTGGTTATGCAAAGCCTACTGATAGCGTAGACAATGGACTGCCATCTCCCTCAGTCCCGAATAGGACGGCCGAATCTGCCGGAACGCGCGGAGAGAATTTAGTGCCGGTTGACGCAACTCGTCGTTCTTACCTTCCGTCAAGGAGCATGTAAAGTGTAATGAACCGGAATTTTTTCGCATTGATGCGAATGGAAGAGTCATTTCTCAGTTCTGTTTCTTTCTTTGCTGCAAAGGCAAGAAAATAGAGACGTACTGGTGAAGTAAACGAATATAGACATGCCGTGTGAATTGGACCACATCTGTCACATTGTTACTGTAGTGACCTTACACTTGCTGCGTACCGGAACACCGTTTTTACCGGTTCGGAGCAGTTCACGCATCCCCGAATTGAGCAGCATACAGAAATGAATCAGGTTAGATGAGAATTCAACATTAAGTTGAACTTGTCGTTTTGAACCAGGTGGATTAGATGAACTTAGCGTGACCTTTTGCAGACTTGATGTACGGAGGTGTGGAACTTCATACTCTATACTTACTAACCAACTAACAAAATAGCTAAATTCCGATCCCAGAGGCTGCGATGTCTAAGACATGTGTCTGCAGCCGCTGGCTTGTTGGGTTTGCCTGTTCGAATCCAGCCGCGGACATTGAAATCTCTGTTATATTAATTTTGTGTGTTTTCAGTTAGATATATCCGTGTTGGGCTGATCATTCGCCCAGTGGAGTCCTACGGATTGAGTTTTGTATGTGTGAGCATGAATTCTCTAAATTGAAAGAGTCCTGGCCCACTAAGAGCTGTCAAACCATAGAAAACCCTGTCTAAATAAACAAATCAGTAACCAACAAACAAACTCGTGACAAAGCTTACTTCTTTCACACACTTCTGTTGGGTATGTGTTTGCTTTACGTTATACCTGCATTTTGCTGCACGTCTAGGTCCTGAAATCAACATCAGTGTCTTCCGAGTCGCAGAGTGAAAAATATCCAGATTCTGGTTTGGTGATTTTGGTTGTGAAGTGTTGTGTTGTTTTGTTGTGAAGTGTTGTGTTGTATTGTTGTGAAGTTTTGTGTTGTATTGTTGTAAAGTGTTGTGTTGTATTGTTGTGAAGTGTTGTGCTATATCGTTGTGAAGTTTTGTGTTGTTTTGTTGTGAAGCGTTGTGTTGTATTGTTGTGAAGTGTTGTGTTGTATTATTTGAAGTGTTGTGTTGTATTATTGAGAATTATTGTGTTGTATTGTTGAGAATTGTGTTGTATTGTTGTGAAGTGTTGTGTTGTATTTTTGTAAATTATTGTGTTGTATTGTTATTAAGTGTTGTGTTGTAAGGTGTGAAGTGTTGTGTTGTACTATTGCGAAGTTCTGTATTTCTTTGAAATGTTGGGTTGTACTTTTGTGAAGTGTTGTGTTGTATTTCTTTGAAGTGATGAGTTGTATTTTTGTTAAATAATGTGTTGTATTGTTGCGAATGTTTGTGTTGTATTATTGTGAAGTGTTGTATTTCTTTGAAGTGTTTGGCCGTACTTTTGTGAAGTGTAGTGTTGTATTTCTTTGAAGTGTTGAGTTGTATTTTTGTGAAATATTGTGTTGTGTTGGTGCGAAATTTGTGTTTTATTGTTGTGAATTTTTGTGTTGTATTTTGTGAATGGTTAAGTTGTATTATTGTGAATTTTTTATCATATTTTTGCGAATTGTTTGTTGTATTTTTTGGAGTACAGTGTTGTATTTTTGTGAAGTGTTATGTTTATTGTTGTGATGTGTTGCATTTTTGTGGTGTATTTGGGTATTGTTATGTAATATTGTGCTGTATTGTTGTGAAGTGTGTTTTATTACAGTGAAGTGTTGTGTTGTACTGTTGTGAAGTGTTATGTTGTGTCTCCAAACGAGGGCAGCCAGGCCTGACATTCCAGCAAAAGTAAGTAGGATATTGCATTGCGATATGTACTGTAAATATCGTTGACAGCTTTCGGCAAGGTTTGGTGTAATTGGGGTTCCTTCATAATTTTTGCGGTACCTACATGATGAACTGGAGTACCCATATGTTTGATTGGTGTATCAATATGTTTAATTGGGGTACCTGCATATATAATTGGGGTAACTGTATGTTTAATTGGGGTACCTGCATGTTTAATTGGGGTACATAAATATTTAATTGAGATACATTATATATTTGACCCTCTAAACGCCAAGTTAAATCCCATCTGCCCTGTGATAACATTATTCGGAGCTCACCATATTCTCCACGTTAGCAGGTAAAGGGTTAATTGGGATACCTATACATTTAATTGGGCTACCTGTATGTTTAATTTGGTGCCTATAGGTTTAATTAGGCAAAACTCCCGTTACAATTAGATTTTGTGTGTAAGGTTCTTCTGTAACATTTTCAAATAATCGCCATATTAATATCGTTCAAACTATGTTCCACGTTTCTGACTTGTGTTCGTTATGCTTTTATTTCTTATAGCTATATTACTGTTTGGGATTAAGCTGTTACACTGCCCGTATGGTATCACTATGGCAGTGCATGTTTGGGAGGAGTTCTGACAGACTGCCACAGATAACACTAACTACGTAACTAAATAGCTAGATTTCCTAAGCTCATGAGACAGTTAGGAATATTTTGTTAGCAATTTAGACCACTGCGGTTATTGACACACTAAACATAAAATATCCTTTACTTACTTACTCCATGGTGTAGAGTCCTTCTTGAGAAGCTAACTGGTTTGCAGCTAGTTAAGAAATAACTTCGCATTTCACGTAACCCGAAGGTTCATTACAGCACTCACAAGCGTCCGTCAACTGTCTGTATCCTGGGCCAGCCCAATCCAGTCCATATACCCACATCCCACCTCCTGGAGATCTATGCTAATATTATCCACCCATCTACGCCTAGGTCTCCCCAGTGGTCTCCTTCCTTTCGATTTCCCCACCAACACCCTATACACCCCACTCTCCTCACCCATACGCGCCACATTCCCAGCCCATCTCAGTCTTTTCGATTTTATCGCCCGCACAATATTGGGTGAGGAATGAAAATCATTTAGCTCCTCGTTATGCAATCTCCTCCATTTCCCCTTTACCTCGTCCCTCCTAGGTCCAAATATTCTCAACAACACCATGTTCTCAAACACCCTCAGCTTCCTTTCCTCCCGCAATATCAGCGACCAAGTTTCACACCCATACAAAACAAGCAAAATTATACTTCTTTATATCTTGATCTTTAAATTTTGGATAGCAACCTAGAAGACAAAGGGTTCTGCACCGAATGATAGGAAGCATTTTCTGACCTAAATCTGCTATTAATTTCTTCCGCAATGGAATTTAACGTATGTTAAAATTGTTTCCAAATATTTAAACTCTTCCACCCTCTCGAAGATACTATTATCAATCCTCACACTGTGAATTCGTCCTGCATTCTGATCTCGAGACATGACCATGTACTTTGTTTTATCAGCACATACTTCCAGTCCAGTCTCCCTAGTAGCAGCTACTAAAGCTTCCGCATTTTCCTTTAGAATATGTATGTTTTCTTCCAATATATAAAAATCATCGACATAAACCAGAAGTTTTAAGCCATCCTGGTAAAATATCCTTTGTCATTAAATTTATCTAAATTTAGCTTATATAATGTCTCTTTGTGTTCCTTTAGCTCAGAATACAGTTTTACTATTTATTTACGCAACATTAACTAGATAATTCTTCCAGGCAGAAGGAATTTTAGTAATAAATTAAATTTTTTTAATTCCAGAACGCAGACGTCTCTGTATCGTGTAAATCTCCGGCACCCACTGAATTGCACCCCCCCCTCCCCCAGGCTCTCCGAATAATTTAAAAAAACAATCCCATTACAGGCCTGTTAAGGCCTTGACAGTTCTAGGAGTTTGAGGCTCCCAGATTTCAGGACAGTTGGCACATGAAGGTGGTAAGGCTGTTAGCCCTACGCATCGGCCGTCTTTACCCACATGAAATATTCTTGGTACTCATTTCTGTTAGAGACTGTGACAACACCAGGGCCTTAGTACGACCGGAAGAATACGTCAATGAAAAATTCCAATGCACCTTAGGGAATCGAACCCGCGACCTTCTGACTTTTAGCGCAGTGCCTCAGCAAACTGCACCACGTCTTGCCCCGTCTGGATAATTGAGGGAACAGAATATTTTCGATACGCCAAACCCTAGCGCCAAAACGATTCATCATTCTTCCATCACACGATGTAATTAGAACAGATATGAAATTTGTAAGTATAAGTTGCAGGCTCTTTACGGATACAGTTTTCTTGATATAAAATTAATGACTTTGAAATTGACTACCGATATCTATTTTAAGTTACTGCTTCTGTTATCTTGTTGACAGAATGCAGTTCAAAAACACAACTGACAGCACCCAAAATCACTGCCACGTTCATTCCATTTTACACTTCAATTGTATCAGCTAGTCGAAAGTCATGTGACGGCAAATACTTTCATCCAGTGCCTGACTGACGCCATCCGAACCCCAGTAATCGTACCTTGACCAAACTACCCTATCAATCAAATACTTGCATCCGGTGCCTGACTGACAACATTCGGTGCCTGACTGACACCATTCGGTGCCTGACTGACACTATACGGTGCCTGAATGACACCAACTGAACCCCAGTGATCGTACAGTACCTTGAACTAACTATCCTATCAATCAAACACTTGCATCCGGTGCCAGACTGACACCATCCGGTGCGTGACTGACGCCATCCGAACCCCAGTGATCGTACCTTGACCAAACTACCCTATCAATCAAATAATTACATCCGGTGCCTGACTGACACCATTCGGTGCCTGACTGACGCCATCCGGTACATGACTGACACCAACTGAACCCCAGTGATCGTACCTTGAACTAATTAGCCTATCAAACAAATACTTGCATCCAGTGCCTGAATGACACCATCCGAACCCCAGGGAGCGTACCTTGACCTAACTACCCTAGCAATCAAATACTTGCATCCGTTGCCTAACTGAAATCATCCGGTGACTGACTGACACCATCCAAACCCCAATGAGCTTACCTTGACCTAACTACCCTATCAGTGCTAAATGACTGGTAATTATTTCATGTATTTGATGCAGTGCTTGAATTCTTTTACTTACCAGAAGTCTAGTAATCTCAGGTTTTATCCTCAGTACTTCTTTTTCAAAAACTTCTACATTTGATTTAGTCCTTAAATACTTAAAATACGTGTTAATTAAACATACAGAGTTATTCATAAGTCCGTGAAACATTTAAAAATTCGCAACAAATAAACTACTCCACGGATCACGGTAGTTCTTACGCCGAAAGAGAGAGAAACTCTCCAAGATTTTTTTTTACATATTTCACAGATGCTCAATGTGTCCACATTTGGTAATACGGCAGACATCTATGCGATAGTCCACCTCGTTCCACACACGTGTCAACATATCACGGTCGACCAGGGCCACAGCCACGGTGATACGGTTGCAAAAATCTGGAGATTAGTGGGGAGTGGAGGCACAAAGACAGTATCCTTCAGAAACCCCACAGAAGAAAAATTCCTACGAGGTTAAATCCGGGGACCGACGTGACCACCGCATTGACGCGTCATTCTTTTTCCTGTGCGTCCTATCCACCTTTGTGTCAAGTTTCGATTGAGATACCCTCGCACGTCTTTGTATTGAGCCGGAGAGCCGTCTTGATGAAAGATGTAATCATTACTGTCTTCATTCAACTGTGGCATCAGCCAGTTTTCTGACATATTTCAGAGACTTATGAAAAATCCTGTATTAACACTGTGTTTACACTCTCCACACTATGATGTATAGCAATTTCATGTGCTACAGAAAACCACTAAGGCAGTGTGCAGTACCAAACCTAGTATTTATCGTGTACAATTAACCAAATTACTGTTCAATTTATAATTAAAACTCATGACTGGAAAATTCATTATTGTAGGAACAAATAATTTGTAACAGTAATGTTATTACAGTAATAGGGTAGTCAGTGAAATAATCACTCTAATAACCGGAAGACCAGGGTTCGTTCAACTTCTGTAGCTTTATCTGCTGTCCAGGTCTGATGGGTATTAATCATTTTCCCATTAAATGACTACCAGTCATATTTTTATGAAAATTTGATTTAGCAGAGGAGTAAAGATGACAGTTCAATATCATTTAGTATAAACAAGAAGGTAGGTTTCACCCTTTTTATTTGCCACTCAGGCCCTTAGGGTGAGTAGAGGTATAGCTCTAATCTTTCTACGACCTCAGCACTAGATGGGGTAGGGGGTCGGATCCACGCCCCATCCGTCTCTGCCCCGGGAAAGACCCGTTACCCATTGTACAGGAGCCTGGGTGCGTCATAGGGCTGGCCTGAATGGGCGAAAAATCTCGTCCCCACCGGGATTCGATTCCGGACCGTATAAAAGGGAAACATTTGAACAAATTTAACTTCATTCCACCGTAATTTTTCATGCCGTCTTTTTGAGGCAAGAGAGTAATTTACATTTGAAATTCGAAATTTAACTAGACATAAAAAATAGTTTTCTTAAAATAAGGGAATTTTTTCCACTATTTCAACTTAAATCCGAAATAAAATTACGCCCCGCACTGTAGCTGTACTAACTGTTGAAATATGAAGGTGTGCCAACCGTTGTGAAAGGAAGGTAATTCAGTGCGTAAGGAGAAGGAGAAAAAAATATATATATATAAAGCAACAGAGAAGCTGATGTGAATGTTCTGTGTCGAGAATGATCCAACTTGTGAATGATTGGGGCTGTCGGCATGAAAAGGGAGTCTTTTCAGCTCGAGAGGAATAAATGGCTTGGAAAAATGAGTGTAACGTAAACCGTAGACTGGAAGGGTGGTTAGAGAGAGAGAGAGAGAGAGAGCAGACAGGGAGCAAAATAACTTCTTATTTCTTCAGACACAAAAAGTAAAAAACTACGGGCGTAATTCCAAATATCTTCTTTCGCGTCGCACAAGCATTTTCTACAAACTATGACATTATTATCATTATTATTATTACTTACTTACTTGTGGTCCGGGTAGCTCAGTCGGTATAGCGACTGACTGATGGGCTGGACGCATCCGGGATCGAATCAGTCTGCAACGTGTTGTGCTCCGAGCCGTTCGCTCTGAGCATAAGTAGAGGACGGTGAAAGTGTGTGTGCAATTTCATTTCTAGTCTTGCAACTTTAGTGAGTGATTTTGTGAGCTAAGTAAGTATAATATTTTAGAGAAATGTGTGACAGACAAACTACGATAATATGTTCATTTACGTCCTTAGGCCAAGAATAAATACATTCCAAATCCATGAATGGTTATAGGAAACGGTCCGCCTAACAGAAGGCGACGTCCGTGTAATCCAGATAGATGGCCCCCTACGCAAATTGTATGTAAAGTTTGTGAATTCTGAACGTATGGTGCGAGTGCTACAGCCCATCCAAGGTGACCTAGACTTCCACCACGAGAATTGGGAAATTTCCAAAGTGACATTCGAAATCGCAGGAGTAGGGTCAAGACGGATTCTTGTGTCACCACTTCCCTCTCACGTTACTGAAACCCAGATAACAAATGGCATGTCCACATACGGATATATAAAAAAGATACACGACGAAGTGTCGTTGCATGCCTACAGATTTAAGGTAAAACCAGGCGTTAGACTCGTTGATATTAGTCTAAGGAAACATATTCATTCGCAAATAAAGTTAGACGGACACCGTGCTGTCATTTCATATGAGGGACAGCCCATGACATTTTACCGATGCAGTGAGCAGGGACACCAAATAAATGGTTACCAGAGTAGGAAAATTCCTGGAAGTCAACAAACCAGCTATGACGCGAATTCATGGACAAATATGGTCAAATGTGGTACCAAGAAGGCTCAATCGGTCGGCAACAATGGCACTAATGACGTTTCTCTATCCCCAAACGGAGAGGCACGTCGAGTCGTCGAATTTCAATCACCGTCGCTTGATCAAGACGCACACAACGAACAGGACCCCATGACCGTGGAACACCAACTATGCCCCCGGCAGACAAGGTAGTGTCCCTCTCTGATGATATAAATACGACAGACAACATTGTTTGGATGGATGAAGAGCAAAATTTGGCCCCACCCGACACCATGCAACATGCCCCAACACAAAGAATTGGTCTGATCTTATTTCCACTGAATCTGACGCTGAACGTGACCATGATAAACAAGGAAAGAAACGCGAAAAATCAAAACAAACATAGATGACAAACAAGAAGACAAGGAGAGCGATAACAACATAACAGATGCCGGGACTACTCAGCTTACCCAGACGACAAACCCAAGACGCCCAAAGAAAATCAAAGTATACAGAGATGTTCTGACGGCACGCGAAAGAACAAGAAGTCAACCGGGACTGAAAATGCTGCAAACCTTGCACCTTACGAACTTAAATATGTTATATACATACAAAACCGCAACTCTCAACATAAATGGGATCTCCGCACCCTTGAAGATGCAAATGCTTAACAACTTTTTATTACGAGAGGACATAGATATTGCGCTATTACAGGAAGTAACAAACAATGACTTCTCCTCCCTCTGTGGTTAAGAAGCATTAATTAGTGAAGGCATCGATAAAAGAGGTACTGTAATACTATTAAAAGAATGGATATCTCTCAGCAAAATCAAACGGCTACCATCCGGTAGAGGGATAGCAGGACTCTTCAAAGACACAAGGATAATGAATATTTACGCCCCATCAGGAGCAGAAAAAAAAACAAGAACGCGAAACATTCTTCACCCACGACCTTGCATATATACTTCTTGCAAGCTGTATGTTCCTGTTACCGTGCATCGAGAGCAAAGCATGAAGAAAGAATACCAACAACATGCAAAAATATAAATTATTTATTGTCAATTCCAGATGTCGATTATTGACTACTGTCTCGACATGTTTCGGGTATCTTTATGCCCATAATCAGGAGAAAAGACCACGTGTTACTGCATATAGGTTTTTACTGGTAGTGTTGGATGTGGCTGGTTGCGGTTCTGTGGTGCAACGTTGTAGGGTGTGAGCACTGTGAAGGTTGCTGCTCGAGCAGCAACCTTCACAGTGCTCACACCCTACAGCAACCTTCACAGTGCTCACACCCTACAACGTTGCACCACAGAACCGCAACCAGCCACAACCAACACTACCAGTAAAAACCTATATGTAGTAACACGTGGTCTTTTCTCTTGATGATGGGCATAAAGATGCCCGAAACATGTCGAGACAGTAGTCAATAATCAACATCTTTGAAAATAAATCATCTATATTTTTGCATCTTGTTGGTATTCTTTCTTCACTCTTTACTTCCTGCAAATTTAGGAGACATAGTGATAGCGGGCGATTTTAATTGCGTTACCTCTCCGTCGGACTGTAGTGGCACGTCTAATTTAAGCAAAGTCCTATCATCCACGATAGTGGGTTTAGCCCTTCATGATGTATGGGAATCACACCCTCAATAACTTCCATATACACACTACACGAAATTCGGTGCCACACGAATTGGTAGAATATATATAACAGACCCACTAAGGAAACGCAAGCAGGGAGCTGAAACAATTCTCGCTCCATTACTGAACACTTTGCCGTTGCAGTACTTCTGATATTTCCCCATCAGACCTGTCAGCGAAAAACACGATTATGGAAAATGAATAATAATAATATTTATATACTGCAATTGGGTTGTTGCCCGGTGGCAGTGGTTATTTTACATGTATACAAAACATGAAATTGGTTACTACTAAGTTTAAGTCGGGAGGACTACATGAGAAGCATGTGGTGGCAACTTGGAATCTTGCGAAACCATCTCAGCATTTACTTATAGACACAGTGGAACCAAGAAAAACCTGTGTCGAGCTGGCCGGTCGCAGGACCTTCCGAGTACTGACTTCTAGCCAGCAGTCCGGCATCTAAAGTAAAA
>Ga0123355_10009840_pt1 | contig 14593 bp, 14 predicted proteins | sample TergutEmb28metaG_3_FD_89872 | JGI IMG/M metagenome (GOLD analysis project Ga0123355, IMG submission 89872) | Embiratermes neotenicus P1 segment gut microbial communities from Petit-Saut dam, French Guiana - Emb289 P1 | ecosystem: Host-associated > Arthropoda: Insects > Digestive system > Gut ...
ATCCGTAACCTTCCAAGTTAATGGCGAAAACGCCTTTGGCTATAGCCGGTCAGAAAAAGGGGTCCACCGTTTGGTGCGTATCTCTCCTTTTGATTCCTCCGGGCGGCGGCATACATCTTTTGCCTCTTGCGATGTGATGCCGGAAATAGATGATAATGTTGATATAGAAATCAATATGGAAGAAGTCCGGGTGGACACCTACCGTGCTGGTGGTGCCGGCGGCCAGCACGTGAATAAGACAGACTCTGCTATTCGTATGACACATTTGCCTACGGGCGTTGTGGTACAGTGTCAAAACGAACGCAGCCAGTTTCAAAATCGTGACCGTGCCTTAAAAATGCTTAAGGCCAAGCTCTATACATTGCGGCAGGAAGAGCAGCTGTCAAAATTGCAGGGCATCCGGGGCGAGGTCAAAGATATTGCGTGGGGCAGTCAAATACGGTCATACGTGTTTCATCCATATAATATGGTAAAGGATCACCGCACCAGTGAAGAAACCGGCAATGTAGGCCAGGTTATGGACGGCGGGCTGGATGCTTTTATCAATGCATTTTTGATTTGGGATCATCAGCGAAGCCAAAATAATCAGGATGGTTGAGATCACATTAACACCTAATCAGGCTAATCGGCGGTTTGACAGGTTTTTGCAGTCGTATCTCAGTCAAGCGCCCGGTTCCCTGGTACACAAGCTGATTCGCAAAAAGCGCATCAAGTTAAACGGAAAACGAGCCCAAGGCAACGAAATCACTGCCGCTGGGGATCATGTTATATTTTACTTATCGCCAGAGACGATGCAAAGTTTTATGGCAAAAGCCAGTCCACCGCCTCGCAATTGGGGTCCGGTGGACATCGTATATGAAGATGAAAATATCTTGCTGGCCAATAAACCGGCAGGGCTGCTTACCCATTCGGATACCCCGGGCAGTCAAGATACGTTGGTTGACAGGCTGGCTTATTATTTGCATGAAAAGACGGATTTTACGCCATCGGTATGTAATCGCTTAGACCGCAATACCAGCGGCCTTGTGGCTTGCGGTAAAAATATGGCGGCTGTACAGACGCTTAACACTATTTTTGCTGAACGCAAGGTGGATAAGATATATCTGGCGGTGGTTTGCGGCCACATGAAAGCCGGAAAAAAGGGAGACCTGAGAGGATATCTGTACAAGGATGAAAAGGCCAACCGGTCTTATATCTTTGATGAGCCTCGGGAAGATGCTGTGGCAGTGCATACAGAATACGAATGTATCTCCGTTGGTGAAGACTTTTCTGTGGTGCGTATCAGGCTTCATACAGGAAAATCGCATCAGATACGTGCGCATTTTGCAGCCTTGGGGCATCCATTGGCTGGGGATGTAAAGTATGGTAGTAAGCTGATGGGTAATAAAAGAGGGCAGATGCTGCATTGTTTGTCGCTTCGGTTTTTGGAGGTTTATGAGGGGCCGCTGGCTTATCTCAGCGGGCAGGAATGGCAGGCAGCTGTGCCGATTGCCTTTGATGATTTGGCCAAACCTTTTTTACAGAAATGAAAGGACAACAAACATGAAACTAGCAGTACTGGACGGCTACACCCTAAACCCCGGCGACCTCAGCTGGGATGCATTACAACAACTTGGCGACGTCACAGTCTACGACAGAACCCCTGCCGATCAGGCCATAGCCCGTGCTAAAGGCGCAGATGCCATATTTACCAACAAAACAACGATAACAGAAGAAATCCTTGCCCAGCTGCCGGAGCTTAAATACATAGGCATTTTAGCGACAGGCTATAATGTGGTGGATATTGCTGCGGCGGCAAAGCGGAACATAACCGTGACCAATGTCCCCGCCTACAGTACGCCATCCGTGGCGCAGCTTACCTTTGCGCTGTTGCTGGAGCTATGTAATCATGTGCAATCCCACAGCGATGCCGTTAAAGAAGGCGAATGGGTCAAATCCGTAGACTTTTCTTTTTGGAAACATCCCATACTGGAGCTGCAAGGTAAAACCATGGGCATAATCGGCCTTGGCCAGATAGGCCGCAAGGTAGCTGAGATAGCCTTTGCATTTGGCCTTGACGTTATTGGATATGATATTAATATGGACAAGCAGTACACTCATCCCAATTTTAAATGGGCAGATTTGGACAAGCTTTTGCGTGAATCTGATATCGTCAGCATGCACTGCCCTCTGTTCCCAGAAAATCAGGGGCTAATCAATAAAGACACCCTTGGGAAAATGAAGCAGACCGCCGTATTTATCAACACTGCCCGTGGGGGGCTGATGAATGAGCATGACCTTGCAGATGCGTTAAACAGTGGCCAGATCGCCGGAGCGGGACTGGATGTGCTGTCTATTGAGCCGCCTTCTGCCGATAATCCACTGCTCAGTGCAAAAAATTGCGTCATGACCCCGCACATTGCCTGGGCCTCACGGGAATCACGCAGCCGCCTGATGACGGCTATCGTTGAGAATTACCAGCGATTTTTAGATAACGATCCAATCAATGTAGTTAATTAATAAACGTAAGAGAGGTGCCTATGAAAGCAATTATCCTGGTTGCCGGGTACGCCACTCGGATGGGGCAGTTGACCAAAAACCGGCCCAAAGCCTTGCTCCCGCTGGGAGGACGTCCCGTTTTGGACTACATCATAGATCAGCTGAACACTTTGCCGGATGTTAATGAGATTATCGTGGTGTCCAATCATAAATTTTATTGCTATTTTGAAGCATGGGCGGATGTTGTCGAGACGGCCATACCGGTTACTGTCCTCAATGACGGCAGCACCAGCGAGTCTGACCGACTTGGTGCTATTGGTGATATCCACTTTGCTATAAATAAATCAGGCATCAGCGAGGACATCGTCGTGATAGCCGGTGACAATTTTATGGAGTATCCGCTGCTGGAGCAATACCAATTTTTCAAAGAAAAGCAGAGCGATACTGTCTGTGCCCAAAAGCTGACTAACCGGGATACACTCAAGCAATTTGCCGTAGCCGAATTAGATGAAAACAACAAAGTCATATCGCTGGAAGAAAAACCGCAAAATCCAAAATCAGACGTAGCCATATTTGCTACATATTTTTATGGACAAGACACCTTGCCGCTTTTCTCAAAGTATATTGAAGCGGGCGAGAACAAAGATGCCCCCGGTTATTTTGTACAGTGGTTGTATAAGCAAAAGGATGTGTATGCTTACATTATGAATGGCGAATGCCACGATCTTGGCACCGTTGAAGCATACGAAGCGATGCAGACAAGACTTGAACTTGAAAGCAAGAGAGGATAAAGCACAAGATGAAAGCGCATATATTTGACTTGGATGGTACACTCATTGATTCCATGGGATTATGGGTAGAAATAGATCGCCAATTTTTAACCAAGCGGGGCATTCCGTTCCCGACGGGAGCAGACTATGATAGATATGTGGAGGCTACCGTTCCCTTAAGCCCAACAGAAACCGCCGCCCATACCATCCAATTTTTTGGCCTGACAGAGACAGTAGAAGCAGTCACCCGTGAGTGGCACGAGCAGGCAGTAGATGCCTACAGCAACACTATTCCCTTAAAGCCTTACGCAAAAGAATATTTGCAGGCCTTACGGGCTAAGGGCGCAAAAATGGCCATAGCCACAAGCTCTCCTGAAAACTTGTGTATGCCTGCCCTGCGTAATCATGATATGTTGGATTTGTTTGATGCCGTGTGCTTATCGGAAGAAGTAGGCTGTGGCAAAAACCGTCCGGATGTGTTTTTGCTGGCGGCCAAGCGGCTGGGCGTTGCCCCTGAAGATTGCATGGTATATGAAGATAGCTTGGTGGCAATAAAGACTGCCAAAAGTGTGGGTATGACCGTCTGTGCTGTATATGATGAGGCATCCGCTAAAAATTGGGAAGAAATAAGGCAGATTGCGGATTATGCGGTTGATAATTTCAAAAATGTGAATGTTTAAGGATTGATAACTTTGGCGCAAATTGCGCTAAAGTTAAATTGTCATGATTTGAGATGCAAATATACCCCCATTCGTATCCCCTATCCAAACAGGCATCCCCAAAAGACTTTCCATCTCTTCTCTAGTCATATCATCCAACGTACACTCCGTCCCATCCCGGAACATGTTCCGGGGCAAAAACAGACCAACACAGCCATCTTGTATGGCTTTTTCTTTTACCTGCCCAACCACATCCTGCCCGGTTAATAGGCCGCTGACGGTGACTGTCCGGCCAAAGAAATCATTTTGCACTGGATACACTTTGACTGACCTTGGGATTTTAGCAACTAGCTTCTCCATCAACCTTTGCGCTGCTGTGCCTGTTACGATTCCAATAGCCTCATCTTTCTCAGGTGATTTTGACAAAAGCGATCCCTGCACAAAATCCTGCTCAAACAAAGCCCACATGCCCACACCATTTTCCAGCTGAGGGAAGTCCTCGTAGTGATCATAAGCAGGCATAGGAACACCAGCCCGTATATACCACTCGTCGGAACAATACACAAATGATGTGCCATGTAATGGCATGGCTTTGGCCTGCCATTTCTCTACCTGCCGGATAACAGCGACGGCATCTTCCTGAGAAAAAGGTGCCAGTGGATAAAGCCCTTCCCGATGCCGGGTAAGCCCCACCGGCACCACAGATAAACTGGCCGCTTTGGATCCAAGCGCCAGCAATGCCCCAATCGTCTCATCCAAGGCGGTACCATCATTAACGCCCTTACACAACACAATCTGAAAATGCATGGCAATGCTGGCATCATTAAAAAGCCGCAGATATTCAAATAAATGATCCGCCTTGGGGTTGTTCAGCATTTTGCAGCGCAGCGCAGAATCCACCGCATGGACAGAAATATGCAGCGGCGAAAGATGATATCTGGCGATACGCTGGGCCTCCTCCGTACTGAGATTGGTGAGCGTCACATAATTACCAGATAAAAAAGACAAACGAGGGTCATCATCTTTAAAGTACAATGACGAGCGCATACCCTCAGGCAGCTGATCCATAAAGCAAAAGATACAGCGGTTTTGGCAAGCCCTGGGTTGATCCATCAGGCCTGTCTCAAACACCAAACCCAAATCATCCGCTTCGTCTTTTTCTATCTCCAGCTCCCAAATCTCGCCGTCGGGCTTTTCTACTTCCAGCAGCAGTTCTTCTTCTGCGATTATAAAGCGATAGTCCAGTACATCGGCTATCTTCTGGCCGTTGATGGTCAGTAATTTATCTCCCGGCTGCAACTCCAGTTCCTGGGCTATGCTGCCGGTTTCTATATCTGTAATTTTGTGCATGACATCTCCTCCGCAACCAAACGGTCGCAAAATGCGACCGTTTGATCTTATCCCCAAAATGCATTTTCAATATGATTGATGGCCAATCCATCGGCAGTTTCAAGCAACTCCACCGCATCAAAGCGGAAATCTTGATTGTCCAGACGATATCTGGCTATGTAATGCATGGCCGTTTTTATGATTTTCTGCTGTTTGTGATACCCTATGGCTTCACGGGGCAGGCCATGCGCCAGGCCACGCCGATACTTCACCTCAATGAACACCATATATGCGCCGTCTCGCATGATGAGATCAATCTCGCCGCTGCGTAATCTGTAATTTTCTTCTACCAGCGTCAGCCCTTTGGATTGCAGAAATTTAACGGCAGCATCCTGCCCATAGCGGCCTGCCTGTACCTTATTGATCATGATTAAGCACCTTTTTTATAAAACTGCGTCTGTGAGAAGGACATGGGCCGTGGGTTCGCAGTGCCTCCACATGCTTGGCAGTGCCGTATCCTTTGTGCGTATCAAAGCCGTATTGCGGATATGCTTCGTGAAGCCTCATCATCTCGGCATCACGGGCAACTTTAGCCACGATGCTTGCTGCCGCAATGGAATGGCTGGCTCGGTCACCGCCTTTGATGAAGGTACTGGGGATGTCTGGCACCCATTTCCCCTGCAATCCATCTATTAGCACCGCATCCGGTGGGGTTTTGAGATTTTCTAAGGCACGGGACATAGCAGCATAGGTCGCTTGCAGAATGTTGATTTCATCAATCAAATCTGCATCGGCCCAGCCCAGGGCATAGTCAACAGCCGCTTCTTTTATGGCGGCGGCTAATTCTTCCCGTCGTTTGGCGGATAAAGCCTTGGAATCATACACGCCGGGGATTACAAGCCCTTTTGGCAAAATGACCGCACAGGCGACGACGGACCCTGCCAGCGGGCCACGGCCTACCTCGTCTATGCCGCATATGAGGGTGTGGCCTTGGGTGTAAAGTGATTCTTCGTAATTTAAGGAGGCGGTTTTTGGGGGTGCTTTTTTATTTGGCATTATAAGTTAAACCTGTTTTTGCGATGCATAACGATAAACACAAGCAAAACAATTGCAAAATTTGCACCAATGATTAGAAAACTGGAAGATAAATTGACTTCCAAGTCTGAAAAGGCGATGTTGACCTGTTGGATAAACGTGAAACGCAGCAGATTGGCAACCCTTTCGTTAAATGTACTGAATGCAGGCCCCATGCCCATCAGTATGCTCAGCGGCGTTGCGATAATCGGTATTTTTGACAATCCGATAACGATGCCCAGCAAAATGGAAGTTAGCCCGCCAAATATCCCAATGGTCATAAACCGAAAGAAACTGGTGCCAAAATATCCGCCAAGCAGTGCGTAAGGCACAAGCATTATCGCAACCACGATGATCATGGCGGTAACTGTGCCCAGCAGATATTGATAAGGCCGCACTTCCGCCATGGCCATAAAGCGCAAATTGGTGGTCGTCTTGTCCTCATTCACCTGGGCAGAGGCAGACCCCATTAAGCCCAAGCCGATAAAAATAACCGCAAACAATCCGACCTGCGATGGGGTTGGCAGTTGAAAGCGATTGTCCTCTTCTTCCTGGCAGGTGGCGCATATGTATGCAGGGATACAGCTGTGGCAATCGTATTCATCTTCCGGGCTTAAAAAAATCAAAAACGCACCGGCTATGGCTAAAAATATGATGCCGTTTATGATCAACACAGGATTTTTTAGCAAACTGGTTATTTGCTTTATAAAAATGGCTTTAATGTTGTTCATAGTGTCACCCCCGTTAATTCTAAAAATACAGCTTCCAAGTCTGGCACAGTCCTGAGTGCATTATGTTTTTCGCATAACGCTAATGGTGAGCCTTGTACCACAATTTCTCCATCATTTAACAGGGCTACACGGTCGCATAATTTTAACGCTTCGTCCATATTGTGCGTAGTTAAAAATATGGTAGTGCCTTGTTGCCGCAGGCTTTGCAATAAATCGCATATGCCTCGTGCCGTACCTGGATCCAGCGCACTGGTCGGTTCGTCCAAAATCAGCAATTTGGGTTTGTACAAAATGGCACGGGCAAGTGCAAGCCTTTGCGTCATGCCACGAGATAATTCTGAAACCGTTTTCTTAGCAGAATCACCAAGCCCTACGCTTTCTAATGTTTCGGTTACACGCTTTAACGGCAGCCTGTATATTCTTGCATACAAATTGAGATTATCAAGGCAGCTTAAATTGGGATACAGCCCGCCCTGGTCCAGCATTTGCCCTACTTCTTTTGGGGTTGCTTCTACTTCTGCGCTGCCCTCTGTGGGGTCGGTAAACTTTGTCAAAATATTGATCAGCGTCGTCTTTCCGGCACCTGATGGCCCAAGCAATGCAAAAATCTCCTGCGACGCTACGTTAAATGTCACATTGCGCAAAACAGTTTGCTCTCCATATTTTTTTACTAAATTTTTTACAGCAATCATAATTTATTTATCCCCCTCAATAGCCTGTACACGCTCGCTAAGCGGAGGGTGTGAATACTCCATCATCACCACAAAAGGGTGCGGCGTTAGGTTGCCAAAGCTTTCTCGGTATATTGTTTTTAGCGAAGAAACCATTGCCTCGCCCCCTGCCAGTTCCTTGCCTACCGCATCTGCTTCGTATTCGTGCTTACGGGACAATGCCGCAGTGGGGATTTGCATCAGTAACATCAGCGGTGCAATCATGATAGACAGTACATAAATACCAAAAGCCACATTAACATCTGCAAACCCGAATGCTTGCGAAACCGCCGGCATGGTTAATACAAAAAATGCCGCCGCCATGATCATGGCAAGGGATAAAAAACTCAGGGGTGCAGAGGTTAAGATATGGCCTTTTTTTGCATGTCCAATTTCGTGCGCAAGCACAGCAATAACCTCTTCCTCACTCATTTTTTCAATGAGCGTATCAAACAGCCCGATGGTTTTTGTTTTGCCGTACCCTGCCGCAAAAGCATTTAGTTTTGTTGATTTTTTGGAAGCATCTACCACATAAATCGCTTTAAATTTGTAGCCCGTTTTATCTGCCAAAGCTTGCACCTTGTCCTTCAAGGAGCCGTCTTCCAGCGGAGTGAGCTTGTAAAAAATGCGTATTAAAAATGGCGATAAAAAACGCATAATCATTTGGAATCCCAATAAAACGAAGAAAAAAGCGATAAAAACAACGCTGCCCAATGTTTCATGCAGCCATAAAAACAACATAAACAAACCACCGCCAATGATAACCGCTACTAATATTTCTTTCACGGTATCCCAAGCGTATCTACCTGCCGTATACTTGTTAAAACCGTATTTTTCTTCAATCACAAAGGTCGCATAAATATCTGTGAAGATGGCTATCACCGCACCCGCAATGATCGGTACGCCCACGATAAACAAAGAAGTTAAATAGACGTTATTTGTATATTTGCCTATCCAGTTATACAGGTGGTGATGTATGTTAAATACCAAAATCAACAACGCATAAATGGTTCCGATAATCCCATCCACGATGGAAAAACGCAAGTTTTCCATTTCATACGCCCGATTCTTTTTGTACGCCTCTTCATCGAATACGTCACGCACATTTTCGGGCAATTGCGCATTGCGCTGCGAATAGGTCAGGTATTTTAACAAAAACCCATATGCCGTAATTACCAGAAAAATACCGATTATAATACTTCTCATAACATCCATGTTATTACTCCTTATCTCAATCTTATTTTTTCTCTATAATCATTGCTGTCCAATTTTAACACGGATAAACCTGCCTCGCCAACCTCTCTAGCTTTCTCCAACTATATATACTGGGTAATACCTGCTTAATTTGCTTGCGTCCAGCCCAACAATCATGATAAAATTGCGGGGTGATGATAAAATATACCAAGAGTGCGAAGAAAGGGGTTTTAACCTTGCAAGCTAAAAAAACTGTAGATGACATTCAAGTAAAAGGCAAGCGTGTGTTGGTGCGTTGTGATTTTAATGTGCCCGTTGTTGACGGCAAAATCACTGACGATAACCGTATTATTGCAGCAATGCCCACATTAAAAAAGCTGATTGAAGAGGGCGGAAGATTAGTGCTTTGCTCCCACTTTGGCAGGCCAAAAGGGCCAGACCCATCGGCGTCTTTATCCATCGTTGCAGAGCGGCTGTCCCAGCACTTGGGCAAAAAAGTCGTTTTTGCTGATGACGATAATGTCGTAGGTGATAATGCCAAAAAAGCAGTAGCAGCGATGGCAGATGGCGATGTTGTTTTATTGCAAAACACCCGCTTCCGTAAAGAAGAGTCCAAAAATGACGAAGGCTTCTCCAAAGAGTTGGCCAGCCTTGCAGATGTATATGTAAACGATGCATTTGGCTCTGCCCACCGTGCCCATTGTTCAACAGAAGGTATCACCAACTATGTGAAAGAATCTGCTGTAGGGTATCTGATCAACAAAGAGCTTGAATTTTTAGGCGGTGCAGTGGACAACCCTGCCAGGCCTTTTGTGGCTATTTTGGGCGGTAACAAAGTGTCTACAAAGTTGGGCGTTATCAACAGCTTAATTACGAAGGTGGATACGCTGATTATCGGCGGCGGTATGGCTTATACCTTTATGAAGTCCAGAGGTAAAAATGTTGGACAATCCCTTTTGGAAGAAGATCAAATAGATTATTGTAAAGAAATGACCAAAAAGGCCGAGGAGCTTGGTGTCAAATTGCTAATCCCTGTGGATACTGTGGTAGCCAGAGAGTTTAGCCCTGATGCGGAATTTAAGACCGTGTCCGGTGATATAGAAGATGACTGGCAAGGCCTTGATATAGGTGAGGAATCTCGCAAGCTATTTACCGATGCCCTTAAAGGTGCCAAAACCATCATATGGAATGGCCCAATGGGTGTATTTGAATTTGAAAACTTTGCCGGCGGCACCAGAGCGATGGCAGAGACAATGGCCAACAGTGATGCCATTACGGTCATCGGCGGCGGCGATTCCGCAGCAGCTGCTATCCAAATGGGCTTTGGGGATAAGATGTCCCATATTTCCACTGGCGGTGGTGCTTCCTTGGAATTTTTAGAAGGAAAAGTATTGCCAGGCGTTGAAGCGGTGCAAAATAAATAGCAACTTTGTGAGAGGAAGCGCATATGCGTAAAAAAATAGTAGCCGGTAACTGGAAAATGAATAACAGCCCAAAAGAGGCTGTCGCTTTTGCAAATAGCATCAAAGACGGCATCAATGGTGCCGATGCGGATGTGGTATTTTGTGTGCCATTTGTCAGCCTTGCCCCTGTAATGGAGGCGCTCAAGGGTACCGATATCGCCGTAGGTGCACAAAACATGCACTACGAAGACAGCGGCGCATACACAGGTGAGATATCCGCTAAAATGCTGGCCGAGATGGGTGTGCCATATGTCATCATAGGCCACTCCGAGCGTCGTCAGTACTTTGGTGAAACCGATGAGACGGTTAACCTGAAAACCAAAAAGGCTTTAGCCAACGGGCTGATTCCTATTGTATGCCTTGGCGAAACTTTGGTGCAAAGGGAACAGGGTATCACCGTGGATCTGGTACGTCTGCAAACCCGCATTGCACTGCGTGATGTTTCCAAAGAAGATGCCAAAAAGGTGGTTATAGCCTACGAGCCCATCTGGGCTATTGGTACAGGTAAAACTGCTACCGACCAGCAGGCAGAAGAAGCCTGTGCAGCAGTGCGGCAAGTGCTTTCGGAAATATATGATGCGGTCACAGCCAATGCCATTCGCATTCAATATGGTGGCAGTGTAACTGCGGATAATGCCAAAGCTTTATTTGCTATGCCTAATATCGATGGCGGCCTGGTAGGCGGTGCAAGCCTCAAACCTGACTTTGAGGTGATTGCCCGTGCCTAAAAAATTAACCTTACTCATGATTTTGGACGGCTTTGGTCTGTCGGATGAAAAAGAGGGCAATGCCATTGCCATGGCTAATACCCCTCATATGGACAGGCTAATGGCCAATTGGCCATTCCAAAAAGGCAGTGCCAGCGGCATGGATGTCGGCTTGCCGGAGGGCCAGATGGGCAACTCCGAGGTTGGCCATACCAACATCGGTGCAGGCCGCATTGTATATCAGGAGCTGACCCGTATTACTAAATCCATTGCAGATGGTGATTTCTACGAAAACCCTGCGTTGCTTGACGCAGTGGAAAACTGCAAAAAAAATAACACCGCATTACATCTTTATGGTCTGGTCTCCGATGGCGGGGTACACAGCCACAACACGCATTTGTATGCTTTATTGAAACTGGCTAAGCGGCATGGCCTGACTAAGGTATATGTCCATGCGTTTCTGGACGGGCGTGATACGCCACCGGCTTCCGGCAAGGAATATCTGATGGAGCTTGAAGCCCAAATGGCCGAAATTGGCGTTGGTCAGGTGGCTACGGTCATGGGACGTTACTATGCCATGGACAGGGACACTCAATGGGATAGGGTGCAGAAGGCTTATGACGCCCTTACACAAGGTGTTGGCAATACTGCCGATTCCGTTACTGCGTGTATGGATGCGACCTATGCCGAAGGTGTAAATGATGAATTTGTGGTGCCCACCATCATTACAAAAGATGGTGCAGCAACGGCGGTTATTGCCCCACAGGATTCAGTCATTTTCTTCAATTTCCGGCCAGATCGTGCACGGGAAATTACCTGCGCTTTCTGTGATCCTGATTTTGTGGAGTTCCCACGCAAGACAGGCTTTATGCCGCTGTATTATGTGTGTTTTACGGATTACGATCATAGCCTTACTAATAAAGTGGTCGCCTTTACCAGCCAGACGATGACTAACGCTTTGGGTGAGTATATATCTGCCCAGGGTTTACGGCAATTGCGCTTGGCGGAGACGACTAAATATGCCCATGTGACTTATTTCTGTAATGGCGGTGTAGAAGAGCCTTATCCCGGAGAGGATCGCAAGCTGGTTCCCACGCCGGAGGTAGCTACTTTTGACCTTATGCCGGAAATGAATGCATATGGTGTGGCTGATGCAGCTGAGGAAGCCATCGCTTCCCAGAAATATGACCTCATTGTAATGAATTTTGCTAATCCGGACATGGTAGGCCATACGGGTATTGTCCCAGCCACTATCCAAGCGGTAGAAGCGGTGGATATCTGTGTCGGTCGTGTGATGGATGCAGTAATGGCAATCGATGGGCAGGTATTTATATGTGCTGATCATGGCAATGCTGAAAAAATGACGGACTTGGAAACAGGTGAGCCATTTACAGCACACACCATCAACCTCGTGCCTTTTATATTGGTCAACTGCAAAACGGCCAAGGGTCTGGATGCTGGTGGTAAGCTGTGCGATATCGCACCAACATTGCTGGATATGATGGGTCTGCCCCAGCCAAAAGAAATGACAGGACGTTCGTTGTTGTTAAAATAAATTGTAAAGCAGTGCGAAAAAAGCCAGCGGACGATAATGTCAGCTGATGGACACTTCATCGTGTTCCAAAAAAAGAGAGGAGCTTTAATTATGAAAGGTTTTTTAGAAATTACAGAGGTATTTGCAAGAGAGATTATGGATTCTCGTGGTAACCCTACAGTTGAGGTAGATGTATTTGTGGCTGACGAAGCCGGTAAAATGCATCTTGGCCGTGCAGCGGTGCCTTCAGGCGCTTCCACCGGTGCTTTTGAAGCCGTAGAGCTTCGTGATGGCGGCGATCGCTATCTTGGTGTGGGCGTAGAAAAGGCTGTTGAAAACGTTAACGACATTATCGCAGACGAAATTTGCGGCATGAATGCACTGGATCAAGTGGCTGTCGATATGAAGATGATCGAACTTGACGGCACACCTAACAAAGCAAAGTTGGGTGCAAACGCTATCCTTGGTGTATCTATGGCAGTGGCTCGTGCAGCAGCTGAGGCACTTAATATGTCATTGTATCAATATCTGGGCGGCTTTAACGCTAAGCAGCTTCCAGTACCAATGATGAACATCCTTAACGGCGGCAAGCACGCCGATAATACAGTAGACTTCCAAGAATTTATGATTATGCCTGTCGGCGCAGACAGCTTTAAAGAAGCCCTGCGTATGTGTGCAGAAATCTATCATAACCTCAAAAAATTGCTTAAATCCAAAGGCCTGGCAACAGCTATTGGCGACGAGGGCGGTTTTGCGCCTGACTTGGCTACACCAGAAGAAGTGCTTGACCTGATTGTAGAAGCAGTTATCAAAGCAGGCTACAAAATGGGTGATGACATCCGTATCGCATTTGACGCTGCGGCAACAGAGCTCTACGGTGATGCCAAAAAGAACGGTAAGGAAGGCATGTACTACTTTGCCGGCGAAAGCCAAATGACAGGCAAAGAAGTATACCGTACCTCAGAAGAAATGGTTGACCTTTGGGAAAGGCTTGTTAACAACGATAAATATGCCATCATCTCTATCGAAGACGGCTTAGATGAAGAAGACTGGGACGGCTGGAAGATGCTGACCGACCGTGTAGGCAAAAAGGTTCAAATCGTTGGTGACGACCTGTTTGTAACCAATACCGAGCGTCTGCAAAGAGGTATCGATATGGGTGCCGGTAACTCTATCCTTGTAAAAGTGAACCAAATTGGTACGCTGACAGAAACCTTTGATGCCATCGCATTGGCACATCGCAATAACATGACGACCGTTATCTCTCACCGTTCCGGCGAGACAGAGGATTCTACCATTGCTGATATCGCTGTAGCAGTGAATGCAGGGCAGATCAAAACTGGCGCCCCTGCAAGGAGTGACAGGATAGCGAAGTACAACCAGCTTATCAGAATTGAAGAAGAGTTGGATGAGACAGCTGAGTATCCTGGATTGGCTGCCTGGTATAATGTGAAAAAATAATTTGATTTTGAAATGAAACTGAAAAAGGCTGTTCTGCTAAAAAGCAGGGCAGCCTTTTTATTGCATCCAGTTGGTGTCTGAGCGCAACCAACTGACTCATTTCCCTTTGAAAGCAGTAAACGTAATTATCTCAGTTTGCGCCGCATTACTATATCCCATCTCATACTCAATACCCTCAAATCCCGTAAGCGCCAGCCGCATTGCAAACTCTTCTATCCCATACCAATACAATGTGAAGTTGGAGAGTTCTGCTTTTGTCACTGCGCCTTTTTCTATCAATTCGTATCTGCTGATGTAGGATATCTTTTGTGCGATCCAATCCATTTTTTCGCTGAAGCTGGTCATCAGTATACCTTTATCAGCTGACATAGGAAAGCTGCTGCTGGTGGTTTCGCCTTCGGTAAAGTTTGTGGGCATTTCCAGGTCGATGATGAGACGGCCACCCTTGTTTAAATGGTTGTAAAAGTTGATTAATGTGTCCTG
>Ga0123355_10009841_pt1 | contig 14592 bp, 12 predicted proteins | sample TergutEmb28metaG_3_FD_89872 | JGI IMG/M metagenome (GOLD analysis project Ga0123355, IMG submission 89872) | Embiratermes neotenicus P1 segment gut microbial communities from Petit-Saut dam, French Guiana - Emb289 P1 | ecosystem: Host-associated > Arthropoda: Insects > Digestive system > Gut ...
ACCTCGTCCCTCCTCGGTCCATATATTCTCCTCAACACCCTGTTCTCAAACACCCTCAGCTTCCTTTCCTCCCTCAATGTCAGCGACCAAGTTTCACACCAATACAAAACAACAGGCAAAATTATAGTTCTATATATCTTAATCTTTAAATTTTTGGATAGCAACCTAGAAGACAAAAGATTCTGCACCGAATGATATCAAGCATTTCCTAACCTCAATCTGCTCTTAATTTCTTCCGGAATAGAATTTTGATGTGTTAAAGTTGTTCCCAAATATTTAAACTCCTCCACCCTCTCGAATGTATTATTATTAATCCTCACACTGTGATTTCGTCCTGCATTCTGATCTCGAGACTTAACCATGTACTTAGTTTTATCCGCACTTATTTCCATTCCAATCTCCCTAGTAGCAGCTACTAAAGCTTCTGCGTTTTCCTTTAGCGTATGTATACTTCCTCCCAGTATATTAACATCATCGGCATAGGCCAGAAGCTGATGTGTACCATTTAGTTTCAAGCCATCCTGGTTTACCAGAACCTTCCTAATGGCGTACTCTAAAGCAAAGTTGAAAAGCAGCGGCGTTAGAGCGTCTCCTTGTTTCAAACGATTCCTAATAGGGAACCTGTCAGACACATTCTTGCCTACCCGGACTCTGCTATATGCTCCAGTCAGACTCATCTTTATTAACCTTACAAGTTTCCTAGGGATACCAAACTCAAGGAGAATCTTATATAAGACCTCCATCCTAACTGAATCATAAGCTTTCTTGAAGTCTATAAAGAGTTAATGAACTTCTTCATTGTATTCCCATTTTTTCTTAAGCATTTGGCGAATGCAGAATATATGATCAATAGTGGACCTGTTGCATCGAAAGCCACATTGATGATCCCCGATAATTTCCTTCGCATATGGAATTAACCTTGAGAGCAGGATGATGGATAAAATTTTGTAAGTGGTTGGCAAAAGTGATATGCCCCTATAATTATTACAATCTGTTTTATCCCCCTTCTTATGAATAGGTACTATGATCGACTCCTTCCACTCTTCAGGAAATTCCTCCTTCTTCCAAATAGAAGTAATAAGAACTGAGCATTACTACAATACCAAAATATAAATTCAAACTTATAAGTTTAATTTTCTGTTCTAATTCGGTATCCAAAGTGTTGAACTGTCCCAGGATCTGGAAGGCACGAATTTCTGTCAACGTCTTTTAAAACAAACAAAACCAACGAAATGAAGTAGGAAATAATAGCGACTTACTTAAGGACAATACCCTGAATTCCTCCACAACACCGAGTATATCTCCTCAGTTAATATAGCAGTGGATGGAAAGTTGGGAATTTAATGTCATGGGGAATTTGTTGTACGGTTGGCTCTACAGCTGGAATTGCGCAGCCAAAATTTCTGTTTCATATTTTAGAAGGCCCAACTTCCAGATATTCTGAAAAATACATGGCATATAAAATAGGCCGTGTCACACTAGGTGGAGTTAAAAAAAAAAACACGTGGGTTGCCGTGAACGTCGTCCGGCCACAGGAACTACTGTCTCAGCATTAAGATTTTGTGGAAACTTTGTACTTTAGCGGAAGGTGGACTGTAGATCAGACGGCTATAGGCTCTTTCTTGTGCATCGTGGAGAGGTCACGTGTGTAATCAGTGTTAAAACCTTTTTTGTGTACAAGCGATGTTCAGCTGGTGACACAATGTGCATGACGAAGTACAATACAGTGTTTACTGTACGAGAGAATACATAATTTATTTGTCACAGCTGGATGGGAGGGGAGAAGATTGTTGACTCCGTATCATAAAATGTGCTTTATTATGGCAATCTGCAGGATTAAATATATCATATTTCTTTACTGCTTAACTTGTATTGTTTGTCAGGGTAGGGTGGCAAAGAAAAAAATGAGGATTAAATAGGAGCGGCTCCTGGATATAAATGGTAGAAATTAGCGCATATTTGTTGGCAGTTGTTGGCATATTTTGACATCATTTATACCGTAATTCTTTTGTCTTGTGATGTCTAATAAACTAAAAGAGACAATGAAGAGATACTTACAAAAACAAAGCCACATTTCGTGTGTTACCGAAGTAAAACGAATAAGGTTTGAAAATAAATTGCAAGGCTTAATTGAAGCATGTTCCTCTCTCTCCAACGTGGCCAAGCTAGCTTTGCCACGTTGGAGGGAGGTAGCTGCACAAAAAATATGACCAGTACCGGGGGCTGTAATTACAGTTTTGTGTACTCTTGATGATGGGTGTAGTTGACACCCGAAACATGTAGAGTGAACTTGCAGAATAATAAATAGACTGCTTTGTGTTGCATCTCGTTGGACAATTATTAAGAAAGAAACTTTAACTATCTGTGGAATGTTATTGTCGTATATTCAAATGTACTTTATAGGATATAATAATTTTGTATTAATTTCTTTGTAGAGTAGTTTTATGTCAAATAAGAAGAGGTATTTTAGGTTATATTATGTCTGACTCGTTGTTTTGTGGATGAATAAGTTTATAAAACGGCGTATCACCCAATCCATACATGGCAAAAACGTGCCACAAAAATATAGGGACTTCGTCAGAAGCTGGTAAGAAAGTTGTTCTAGTAGTAAGTGTTGAGACTAAAGATGTATATGTCTTTATATCTTGTGCAGAGAATGTATGGAAAGTGCATATCTTGCTAGACAGAAGATAAGTCTTCGAAAATATTTCGATCTTAAAATATTTGAGAATAATACAAACCAATGAAACTGTATGCATGAAGACGATAAAAGCAGTTTAATTTTGGGGAGTATTTGCTACCATTCAGCCGAGAATCTTATGTTTTCCCATTTGCTATCCAAATACGTAGAGATGGCTATACCGTTACTACACACTTTCCTTAATTTTTACGGGTATAAATTTTAGTGTATTAGGTTTAAGAAAGAATATAGGTTGAAGCCGATCCCCGATCGTGCGACTGCAGCCCCTCGATTGCTGGAATCGTGGGTTGTAATCCCGCTGAGGGCATGGATGTTCCATCTCTTGTCTTTGTTGTTTCTTTTCTAGGTAGTGATTTGTAAGGAGCTGATCACTCATTCAGAAAAGTCCTACCGTGTGTGTGTGTGTGTGTGTGTGTGTGTGTGTGTGTGTGTGAGATATAGGAGCCTCAAAAGAGACGGCCACGCTCGATTTGGGCTGTAGCGCTATAAAAAAAGCTAAGGGTGTTCCACAGTAGAGTGAGGAGGGAGGAATTTCATGATTTACATTCCCATCACCTATAATTAGGGCTATAAAATAAAGAGAAATGAGAAGGCAGGACATGTTCCATCTGTAAGGGTAGTAGATAAGTTTATACGGGATTTTGCAGGAGAAACGAGAAGGGAAGAAGCAACTTGTAAAACCTAGCGCAGATGGGAGGATAACGTGACAACGAATCTTAAAGAGATGGAGTGGCAGGACGTAAACTGGATTCAACTGTCTCAGGACAGGGACAATTGGCGAAATCATATGAATACTGAAACATCTTTTGATTCCAAAAAATGCGGGGAATTTTGTGAATAGCTATGGAATTGTTGGTTTTCTTGAAAAAAGACTGCTCTGTTAATTGAGATGGTTCTTACACTGCTACCAGTCTTTTAGTGACACTCTTACCTCAGAAATCTTGATATTATAACTACAAGGATTTTATTATTTTTATTTTTCAGCCTCTTATTGTTGCAAAACTTATACAGGTGTTTGATTTCTAGTGAAAACAGCCTTCTGCCTTTGCATCCCATGCGTGACATTGCCGCTTGAAAATAATTCCTCGTGCACGTGGCTCTTCATAAATGAATATAAATTTGTGTTAAGCCTGTTTCCTTGTGTCTGAGGTTGAGATTCTTAAGTTCGTGACATGAAGAATGTTTACCTTTTTGGACACGAAGTTACTCGATATCACGTCCCGGAGAACAGCAATGTTATTTCCTTCTAGTGGCAAAACATTTCAAGAAACTGTTAAGAAGTAAAATCAGTCACTTACGTGTAGATTATAGCCAATAAAAATGAAAACCCTCTTTTGAAACTTTGGCCAAATTGCTTGGTATTTCGGATGAACTTAAAACTCCATCTTGAAAGGTTTGCTGTGTTCTAGGTGACAAAATCAAATTTGGGTTTCTAATTCAGTAAAAAGTGTGCTTTATTTTGCTTCATAACAGAATGTTTTATTACACAAGCCTAACTTTACCTCGTAAAACCCGCTACAGAATCGAGGTATCAGTTATTCTTGTATGTGACTCTGCGTAACTGGGTGGTGGGTTGACGTTGTGAGACAAGGCTCGACATGTCTCAGAAGAATGACCGAAAGTGAGACCAAAAAGCTGTCCCGAAAAGTCGGGCACCCAATACCCAGTGATGTAGCTTTATATACGTATTTCTGATGAACCGATACCTCATCCATACAGCTGTGAAAACTTCACAGGATCGTTCGGTTCTGCGAAATGCAGTGTGGGTACATTACTGACTTTAGATAGTAACACCTCTTGGTCTCTGGGCTAAAGCAAAAGTACAAGGTAAAATTGGTCTCTTGTCTAAGCAGCGGCCAATGAAAGTATACAAAATAGTGGGCATATTCTAGATTTCGGCTCTAGATGGCTCTGAGTGGCCAGCTTCACGCTCCAACTCATTTGTCGTTGGGAAATATGTATCTCTCTGTGTGCACTGTGTAGGAGTCAGCACACACGCCGTGGCATTCATGGAGCAATGGTATCGTTTTACTGTCAGAAACCAGACCACCTATCTCCCGTCTTTGCCAGAAATTTTAATGATGAAAATATAACGGCTCGTGAAACTGCTGAATGTGATGATAGAATATAAACTCATATTTGGTATAGACCAATATAAAAATGAAATCCTCCAGCGGATATTTTGATACGGTCTAGCAATAAGTATAATGGGTTTCGCTCTTCTGGGATATTATTCAGCGCAGTTGCTAATTGCTTACCGAAGTTTCGGGAAAGCGTATCGGTCCCATTTTAAGGGGCAAGCATTCTTCTTCGACTGCTTAATATCCCAGAGGAGCTAAGACCTCAAGTACAAGGCAGAAGCCAGTAATTACTTAAGAATTACGGTATTTAGTACACTTCAATTCCTTTACCTCAGACAGTAAGAGGTCATATTATGCCCATCGTTTTTATTTTATTCTGTATGTCGTCGTAGTAATTAGGCAGAGAGTTGTACATATTTTCTTTCAATAAATCAGCTTTATGTGAATGCTACAGGTTTCAGCATGTTGACTCATTATTGTTTCTTCTTGTCCTGTTGACACATTTTCCGCAGAGTCGAATGATGATGACCTTTCGTACTGTCTGTAAAGTGGTTATTGGCTGCACCTCCTACAGCGACCGTGGTGGGAAGCTCTATTTCGTCATTCCATTCATGCACAGTAACAGTCGAAAAATGCTGTAACGCTATGTTGCATTTGCAGATGAATCACTGTAATGCCTGTGGAATAATGAATATCGGACTGTCACTGAATCAACAATTTCTGATTCTGGCAGGACATTTACCCTCGTCGTATTGTGCAGAAAGAACCTCTCCAGTTCCTGCTGACAAGTAAAGAATTTCATGAGTGAACACTCAAGAAAAAATACTTCGATTTTCCTTTTATATATATTTGGAAGAAAAGCTGTAGAGAAAAACACAAATTTCATTAACATTATTTCGGTTTATACTGTGCGCGTTGTAACATTGATCTGTTTTAAATTATTTTAGAAAAAATCGCGTTCTCTGGCAGCCATTATATTTCTGACAACATAAGGTTTTTAAAGTCTATCGTTATTAATTTACGGTATAGAAAGCAGAACAAGCGCTAAAAAAATCGGGTGAGGAGGGGGGAGTGGGCGAGTTTTGCATAATTCTCTTCATTGATAATGAACGCCTTTAAATTGTTCCTTAGAAATTTGCTTGTAATGGGACAAGAATCCACTGACTAAGGAAAAGTGTGACATCATTATATAAATACATCGTTTTGAGTACCAAGTTCGTTAGCGTCATTACGATCAAGGTCACCACCTAGGCTCGTAGCTGGTTCCGTGTGGTTACCAGGCCACTTCCGTGCTTTGGTGGGAAGGCCCTGGGATCTACATTTACATTGATAGAGCAGCTTCGAGATGGCATTTTTGGCCTAGTTCTGAGCTTGTTTTTGAAAAATATTCAGTATTTAAACGACCTTCGCACAGTCTCTCGCTTCTGTTTTAGAAGTCGGACTAAACCCAATTCCAGATAAACGTTGAGGGTGCGAGGCGACATTTGAGGTTCCAGTAGCGTGTTCATGAAGATTCAACTATTCTGGGACATGACGCCATGCTGATTGGTAAATAGTTGTTGATGTTTCATGGAAGCTTACTGCCTCCATTTCAGATTCCAGTAATTTCGAAACGTCGGGAACTAGTGACCAATAAGCACGACGTCGTATCCCAGGAGATACGAATCTTTCGAAGGTATGATCACAGATCGTGATGCTAAGAAGCGTATAGAGAAACTGCAGATGTGTGTTCAGCTTAAAAAGTCTGCATTTGTTTTATCATACGAGCCAAAGAAAAGTGACCATTATCTATGGGTTCTTACTTGTGTGTAAGTTACATGGAGAGTGTAATATATGTGTGAAGAGGGTAGTGTGTCTGAGACAATGAGAGCGTCTGAATATGGGTTACTGAACCGTAATTACCTCTTCTAGGAAAGAAATCCCAAGCGTATAAACTTGAACATTCAGGTAGTTGGGTCGGAAGTACGATTCATGTTTGTTTCTGCTCCTCCACGCCTCGTACTTTTTCACTTGAAAGGAGGCTGTTCGAAAAAGCAAAAAAGTGCACCCAGGACCGTCTCGAGACATGTGGGCGCCCCGGGCAGCCTAATAATTTGGAGCCCCTTCAAACCGATATTGTTTAAAATTTTTCGGTCTGAAAAATTTTTGAGAGCGCATGCCAAAATTCCACCAATTTAAGGAGAAATTATTTCACGTGTGGGAAACCGAGTTTACTAGCATCATATTTCTGATTATTCCGGTAACGCTTTCAGCGTCCCTTATAGGTTGGCGTCCCGGGCAGCTACCTGGCTGGCCCACCCCTTATTTCGGCCCCGAAGTGCGGCTGTGAACTGAAATGAAACAGTACGATAAGAACTTCCGGCACGCACGTGTTTAATAACGCTAGTTAATTTGTAACAGGTCTTTCAGAATGTTTGCAGAGTGCAAAGCTTATGCCTGTTTTGCATACTATAGGCACACACGAAAGGCAATAATTGTGTAGGCTGTAAGATACAGTTTTGTTCCGGAGATGGTTCATCATCTGGACCAAAAACATATGGTTTCATTGAATGATATTAAATCATCTGTGTCTCTACTGTGTTTGAGTGTAATTGCTTCTCCACTTGATGTAGTTGCATGTTCCTGAGTCGAAGTATTACGTGACTGAGATAAAGCTCCACTAATTCTGAACCTCTACACTGAATAAAAGTATGTCCTCATATTTCGCCTCTGGCCTAACTAGTTTCGGCAAAGAGTTCCCGGTAGGCAGTTGAAAGGATCCTGGGTGGGACCCAAGCCAAGAATTGGTGACAGAGAGACAGTTTTTATATCCATTAGTAGCTGTTTAATGTGGTCGTAGTTGGAAACTGAGTTTGATGATGACCGCGAATTGTGACTGAGGTACTAAGTGGTTTCCAATAGTGTTCAAATTTAAAGCCATGACAGCATTGTGAAATGTGCCAAAGCAGATTTTTTCCCCTCACTTTCAAATTTGAAATCAATTTGTTACTCGATGCATGTACTTAAGAAATGTAAAATAAAATAAAAAAATGCATAGGCCTATTTCAGTGTTGTGGTGTTGATACGCGATATTGTGAACGAGTATGCCGCCACTTCCATAGCTTTTCTAGCCACCGTGCTGATAATTGCCCAGCAACGTCTCATTTGGTGCTAAGTAGTGAAACCAGGAAGCAAGAAACTCTGTTTGAAATACGAATACAAAAGCGACACTACGTAAACAAAATACCTAAAACACCCATCAAAAGTTCGGGGCTACGGGCAAATATGTGTTGTGCAATACTTCCCCCCCTCCCTTTTTTTTTTGTAATTTGCACCATTTTCAAAAAACAAAATTTTAATGCGATCTTTGTCTGACACATGGAGACCCTTTTTAATTCTAGTGTAATATTTAGTACATAATTCAGTCCAAATGTTTTGAGTACTATTATCAGAGATAACAACATGAAGGTGGACAGGCACGGGTCTCCTTATTACGGGTTTATTTACTGATTTTTTCGAAAAAGGACGTATACCAAACAAAATCCGTGCAGTGAGTACTCCGCTGGATAATGCCTCATAATTTCGGGAAATTGTGGTGTATGACAATACTCACACGTTAGGCAATATGAAATCTACGTACGTCTTACCCCATGAGGCATGACCCCGCGGTATCATTACCCACTTTGTCAATCGACTTCCGTCAAACACAAAGATAAGTTGCCAGCTGCGCTAGGAAGGAGAGGTTTACAGATTGTAAACAATTACTTTATGATGTCCGATTAGCAGTCACCTTCGCTGGTGACAAGCTACACCCATGTTAGACGTGGGGATTAAATGGCAATGAGTAGACAGACTCACTGTTCCGTCTCTTTGACCCAAACGCATATTGGGTAGGGGGCTCGACATAACTCGCTTATTTAGTGCCAAGAAAATGACATGTCTGTGCCTGGAATCGAAACGTAGTCACCCTGTCCACACCAGTTTTACAACTTGCAAACAAATGAACTCAGAGTTTAAGAAGTGTGGTCTGGATTCGAATCAGTGACCACTTGATTGTTTTCCTGCTAGCTGGTAATGATTCTTTTGCACGAGTCCATATGCTTTTAAAATTCTGGGGTTTATTTAATATTTGTACTTGAATCATCAGTCGTTAGAATCGTGACGTGGATTAAGCAATGATTTTCCATGTCAGTCATCGGGCTTAGGAGAAGTTAGACAAGATGTAAATGGATATTCCTCCTCGTATTGCAAAAGAATGAGTCATTTCCATAATCGAGGAGAAGCATGCCGTGCCTACTTCGAAGAAAACTGAAGGCCATTTCTTGCGACAAGGAGCGCTAGCCGAGAGTTGGTTAGTCTGAAGTTAGGAACCCTCGCAGCAACAGGAATCTGCACTATCGTGCTGGATTGTGTCATTTCCTTCCGTTAACGTCACAAGACTTGGAAGATCGACAGTCGTGTTGTGACTGGCCATATAGTAGGATGTGCGTACGGTGCAGCTGTGTTCGTGCATTGTTTCTATTATCATTCACAATTACTTTTACTGATGGATTCAATTTGAATTGGAAAAATGCTTTCGTCTTTCAAGATCCCAAAGAACAAACCGGGAGTTACTTCGGCTTCACTGTTGCTCTGCGGCACCAAGGCTCAACACATTGGTAAGTATTGTACATATTTGAGGTTATTTGAATGGAAGTGCCGTGCGAGCAGACAGGTCACGAATCTGGAACGTGTATTTGAACACTCGCAGTTTCGTTCAGTGTCAGTTCATTGCCTACTAACCTACGAAGACAGCGGACAGTGAAAGTGATCTTTGAAACAGTCAAACCGGACATTCCCTTTCAAAGTGCGACTGCGGCGTTCTGGTATGTGGTGCTGTGTAGCCTGGGGCATAGGTACCAGTGTTTCGAAGGCAGCAGGTGCCTTCATCTTCAGGTGAGGAGATGGATAGGTATCAACGTGTCTCAGGCACCACTAGCTTAAAACCATTATTCACACTATTGCACAATGTTACATCTCAGACGCTTTAACCTTGCAGCATCCTTGAGAACTTGCAATCTTACCGTAGGCGTGCGTAAGGGGAGTGCCGGTTTTACCCAGGCCAACAATTATGTTTCAAAATTTGGTATTTTTGTGCCTCATTCCGTAAGTTTATGTTTTCAAGCGCAATTTAGTTGTTAGTTTAAAATTAGTTTGTTTGCGCTTTAGTTTCTTTAGTTTTTTAACAAAAATTATGTCCTTTATGACAGGAGATTCAACAAATATTTGCCTTTTACAAGATGAGAAATAAAGTTTCCTGGGTGCCAACCCTAATGAAATGTGCATACAAATGTTACCAGTTGGGTTGTTTCATATTTTATTAATTCCTGAAAATCAGGGCCAGTGTTGAAATGGAAAGTGCGTAGATGAAGAAGTGGCAAATGCAGCTACTAATCTGTTATTTATCTGGAGCTCTGGCGGCAATAAATTCTGTTTTTTATATGTCTGAATGAGTTGTATTAAGCCTGGCACCTTAAGTAAAACCCCCATTCAGTTTGATACTTCGTAATGTTTTTGGTCTTCCAAATAGACGAAGAAGCCGAACAGACGTGAATGAAACGTGGGGTTTCGGCTGTCTCATCGTGGATGCAGGAGGATGACAGTTTCAGAGGGCAGAGGCAGCCAAAATTAGAGGAAGGGGCTTAAGTGCACAGTGGTAGAGTACCAGAGTATTAGCGTATATGAGCGTCATATTGTATAAAACCTAAGGTAATTCTATAACGATGTAGCAGTCGTAACACAACTATATATCAAGTGTATATATATAATTTTTCAATATTAACTACATATTTCGGCCATTGCTGCTGTGGCCATCTTCAGGTTGGATACAATTTATTGTCAGAGAGGCTATATATAGATATGATATAATGTAGAACAAATTATTAGTGTAGGTAAGGGGGAACGAGATCCCGTTTTACACAAAGTGGGTGGGCGTGTGTGCAGATGGTAAAGAGGCAGCATATAGCATGCATTATCTTGTTTGTCTGTGACAATAAGTGTGCGTGCCGAGTCGGTGCATGTCCTATGGGGTGCGGTAGGATTGGGCCGGTGTTTGGTCCTGTGGTGTCGTATTTTCTTGTCTGTTGAGTGTCACACTGGCCTGCAGTTGTGTTACGACTGCTACATCTTTATAGAATTACCTTAGGTTCTAACAAACACAACGGAGATGACGCACCTTGAAATATTGTATATATTTTGGGACCTTCTTATGTGATAGCTATTCTTATAAAAAAAAACTAACTAGATGCACTAATTTCTGAAATTTATTTTTTGAATAAAATTCTACATGTTTCGGACAGTTCCTCTGTCCATCATCAGGAGTTTTTCACTGTGCACACAGCAGTGGTATATGTCAACAAACCTGTATGACATATACCATTGCTGTGTGTACAGTAAAAAACTCCTGATGATGGACAGAGGAACTGTCCGAAACATGTGGAGTTTTATTTAAAAAATAAACTGGTGCATCTAGTTGGTTTTATTATAAGAATTTATCACGATGCACAGTCATCTGAACGTTAAAAATGTGGCAGATATTGCTGTTTACTTCCTGCCGATATACCAATTTGCCATAAATCAGGGTCAACGGATCGTAGTTAGAGGATTGCTTTTATTGTTGGGTTTCAATTATTTTATTTATTTGAAGAGGGAGCTGAGAAGTTCCAGTTCAGTGCATTGCAGTTACTACGTCTTTAATCGTTTTATTACGCGCGTTCGCAAACATAAGTAAAGCGACTATTACCTTTGTCATGTCCGTCTCTCCGTCCGTCCATCTGTCTATCTGTCTGTCTCTCTTCCTCTCTGTCCACACAGAACAACTCGGCTCTCACTTGACGGATCATTAAAAAATTTGCCAGGAAAGTTGAAGTTTCATTAAAATCTGACAAGAATAACGGGCACCTTACATGAAAACGTATGTACATTTTGACAAACTTTGTAGAGAAAATCAAAGCATACATTTCAAATTCAGTAATTTTTCCGAAGATCGTGCAGTGTATGAGGTAATGAGGAAGAATGTGTTAGAACCAGTGGGACTACAGATGGCAATTTAATAAGGCGCATGCGCATTGCATGCTGGATAAATAATGCAACACGCTCAGAATACGAAACAAATACGTGTTAATTTTGTACGGCTACGCGAAAGAGCCTCGACGTTGCGTTCAAACGTAGGTACAGTGCCTGTCTTCTTTATTTAAATTTCAACCTGAACAGCTCTAGCTCGACGTGTTGCAGTTAATATTAAGTCATAATTCTTTTGTTTGTTTCAAGAGGGAGCTGGCAAGTTTGAGTTCAATGCATTGTATGTAATAGTAGATTTTATTCACCACTTTTAGTGAACATGTTGCGAATATTTCCTTTCGGCCAGCACACATGCCTCACATCGGAAAACACATTGTTTAACGACACTTGGAACAACTGCTGGTGAAAATGAAAACTCTGCACCCCGAATGTTTTTCTTCAGATCGTGATCAGTGTGGTGACTGCTGCCATACTCTTTGTCCTTTAACATGGCCCACAAGTACAAACCGCACGGGTTCAGACATGGTGAAGGAAGAGGCCATAATCCTCTCCTTACGACTACCATTCTGTAAACAAAGCATACAACTGTTGTGCAGTGTTGTTTATAAAAGACATGAGTTCTCCTGTAATCGGAGAAGCTTCCAAAAATGGTGCCGGAATGTGTTTAACATGTGAGACAGCCCGTACCTTGGTTCGATCTCAAGAACAGGCACTCCTGTGTTCAGAAGCTAATTAGATTCTTCGGCATATTGATCTAGTTACATAAATGAGAGGCGTGATTGGGGTCGTTGTACAGCATGCATGGGCATCAAGATAGTGAGCGATCGGAAAGAAGTACAAGTTCGGCACGAGAGTAGAGGCGTAGGTACGGTCGGTTTCAGATATGATATTGTATATTTAACTTCAATTGGGTTGACACCTGGTGGCAGTAGTACAGTACACATTTACACACAAACAATACACAGAACAACACAATCGACACAAACAATACATAGAACAACACAATTCACTAATTAGAAAGAGTGCGGGCCGTGACCTGTCTTTGCGAGGTATACCCTGGCATTTGCCTTACAACTGAGGAAAAAGCACGGAAAAATCTCAGTCAGGGTTGTCGGAGAATGCCAGTTGGTACGATGGAAACAGAATATACAGAACAGAACATACAAACGATAAGAATGTATAAATATAACAATAAGAATACATAATTTACAGAATTAAACAAAAGTATTCAAAACATGCAACCATATGCACAGCGATTAAAAAAACCAACAGCACATCACTACACTGCAACACTTCGCTACGCCTCACCACATTTCACCCAACTACACTTCACTGCTCTTATCGACACTTCACTTCCTCTCATTTACACTTCACTACCCTCCCGTTTGGCTAACCCAATTACATTTCCTACCGCTCTTTCTCACCTCACAACACTAAACTAGACACAGTACAGTTCTCCCATCTCCAAACTTATTTCCAAAATTATGAACCCCTTCACTGCCCTAAAGAACCTCTCACCATTTCACTTCACTTCACTTTTTTTTTTTTACTTACCTTATCAACCCCTCACTTCACTTTACTTTGCTAATCATGCTAACAATATCTACAACTCACTTCCCTTCACTTCACTTCCCTTCACTTTTTATTGCCTTCACTTCCCGTCACTGGTTTTCACTTTCTAACCCTCATTTTGAAAATATGCTTCTTACCGTGGAAGTCCCTGTCGCCCCTTCACGTAGATTGTGCCAGTCAGTAATGGATCTATTAACAAAGTAGTATTTCCCGATGTCTGTTCTTTGTTTTCTGACTCTGATCCAACGCCACAAACAAAATTCAGATTCTGCGACTTGTTACGTGGTCGACGTAATACAAGAGAAAAGTGACTACATTGTCGTTAATTTGTTATTTAACGACCTTAACAGTATCTTAGAATAACACGTCGAACGGTAGCATGATTGGTGAATAAGAATTTGAATGGACGTGGTAGGGCGGTCGTGGCCCAATTTGCAACACTCTTCCAGCGTTTACCGAGAAGACTAAGGCAAGTGGTGCAATATCTCCGTTAGTATGGCAGGTCTCCGGGCAGATATGAGCCGGCATCTCCAGGATAAGAAGCTGCTCATTCGACCGAGACAGTAGGAAGGCAAGTTATGTTACTGTGATCACAGTGGTGTGAGTTGCACTAAGAATAAATGACTGTCATCAAATCATTCGAGTGAAACTCCGAAATGGAGGTGCATTTAAGTCCGTTCTAACCAAATTCTTAAGCGCTTTAAAAAATAATCTTTAACAAGTTACTAGTTACAGGATCCACATTAATTCACGGATTTAGATAAAAGTTAATATTGTATGCTATCTTCTGGGTAGTTCCCCGGCGCCTGAATTTTATATTCCGACGTTTCGGAACACTCTGTTCCATCTTCATAGGTAGATAGGTATGAAGTATGACTGGTCATATATAGTCATACTTCATACCTACCCACCTATGAAAATGGAACAGACAGAGTGTTCCGAAATGTCGGCAAATAAAATTCAGACGCCGGGTAACTACCCAGAAGATAGCATACACAATTTAGAACACGGTGAAAGTTTGAAATAAAAAAAGCTAATAAGGTAGACCTGCAGTAAGTTTTATCAAGTTATTTTGATTTTGGTTAAGGTTACGCAATTTTAAGCGTCTAATTCTGTTATGGGGGGGGGGGGGGGTTTTTTGTTGTTTTTTTTCCTGGAAGAAAAAATTTTTTTTTTTTTTTTAAAAAAAGTCATGTCTCT
>Ga0123355_10009842_pt1 | contig 14592 bp, 24 predicted proteins | sample TergutEmb28metaG_3_FD_89872 | JGI IMG/M metagenome (GOLD analysis project Ga0123355, IMG submission 89872) | Embiratermes neotenicus P1 segment gut microbial communities from Petit-Saut dam, French Guiana - Emb289 P1 | ecosystem: Host-associated > Arthropoda: Insects > Digestive system > Gut ...
GGTATATCTGGAGCGGGTTTGAGAATAGGGGGCTGAGGGGTATATCTGGAGCGGGTTTGAGAATAGGGGGCTGAGGGGCATATCTGGAGCGTGCTAGAGAATAGGGGGCTGAGGGGTATATCTGGAGCGGGTTTGAGAATAGGGGCTGAGGGGAATATCTGGAGCGGGTTTGAGAACAGGGTGAAGAGGGGTATATCTGGAGCGTGCTAGAGAATAGGGGGCTTAGGGGTATATCTGAAACGGGTTTGAGAATAGGGGCAGAGGGTTATATCTGGAGCGGGTTTGAGAATAGGGAGTTGAGGGGTATATCAGGAGCGGGTTTGAGAACAGAGTGAAGAGGGGTATATCTGGAGCGTGCTAGAGAATAGGGGGCTGAGAAGTATATCTGGAGCGTGTTTGAGAATACGGGGCTGAGGGGTACATCTGGAGTGGGTTTGAGAATAGGGGGCCGAGGGGTATATCTGGAGCGGGTTTGAGAGCAGGGTGAAGAGGGGTATATCTGGAGCGTGATAGTGAATAGGGGGCTGAGGGGTATATCTGGAGCGGGTTTGAGAATAGGGAGCTGAGGTGTATATCTGGAGCGGGTTTGAGAACAGAGTGAAGAGGGGTATATCTGGAGCGTGCTAGAGAATAGGGGGCTGAGGAGTATATCTGGAGCGTGTTTGAGAATACGGGGCTGAGGGGTATATCTGGAGCGGGTTTGAGAATAGGGGGCTGAGGGTTATATCTGGAGCGGGTTTGAGAACAGGGTGAAGAGGGGTATATCTGGAGCGTGATAGAGAATAGGGGGCTGAGGAGTATATCTGAGCGTGTTTGAGAACAGGGAGCAGAGGGTTATATCTGGAACGTTTTTGAGAGTAGGATGCAGATGGTTATATCTCGAGCGTGTTGGAGAAAAGGGTGCTGAAAGGTATATCTGGAGCGTGTTTGCGAACAGGATGCTGAGGGTTTTATCTCGAGCGTGTTTGAGAAAATGGTACAGAGGTGTATATCTGGAGCGTGTTTGAGAATAGGGTGAAGAGGGGTATATCTGGAGTGTGCTAGAGAATAGGGGGCTGAGGGATATATCTGGAGCGTGTTTGAGAACAGGGTGAAGAGGGGTATATCTGGAGCGTGTTAGAGAATAAGGGGCTGAGGGGTATATCTGGAGCGTGTTTGAGAAGAGGTTGCTGAGGGGTATATCTGGAGCGTGTTTGAGAACAGGGTGCAGAGTGGTATATCGGAGCGTGTTTGAGAACAGGGTGCAGCGGGTTATATCTGGAAAGTATTTGAGAGTGGGATGCAGAGGGTTATATCTCGAGCGTGCTGGAGAAAAGAGTGCTGAAAGGTATATCTTGAGCGTGTTTGAGAACAAGGTGCAGAGGTGTATATCTGGATCGAGTTTGAGAATATGGTGCAGTGGGTTATATCTGTAGCGAGTTTGAGAATAGGGGCTGAGGGGTATATCTGTAGCGTGTCTGAGAACAGGTTACGGTGGGGTATATCTGGAGCGTGTTTGAAAACAGGGTGCAGAAGTGTATATCTGGAGTGTGTTTGAGAATAGGATGCTGAGGGGTATATTTGGAGCGTGTTTGAGAACAGGTTGACGAGAGATATATCAGGTGCGTATATGATAATAGGGGGCTGAGGGTTATATTTGGAGTGTGTTTGAGAATAGTTTGCTGAAGTTATATCTGGAGCGTATTTGAGAACAGGGTGCTGAGGATTATATCTGGAGCGTGTAGGAAAACAGGTTGCAGAGGAGTATATATGTTGCGTGTTTGAGAACAGGCTGCAGAATGGTTTATCTGGAGCGTATTTGAGAGTAGGGAGCAGAGGCTATATCTTGAGCGTGTTTGAGAACAGGGTGCAGAGTGGTATTTCTGGAACCTCTTTGAATACAGTGTGCAGAGGTTTATATCTGTATCGTGTGTGAGAATAAGTTGCATAGGATTATATATGGAGCGTGTTTGAGAACAGGTTGCAGAGGTGTATATGTGGAGCGTGTTTGAGAATAGCATGCTCAGGGTTATATCTGGAGCGTGTTTGAGAACTGGGTGCATAGTGTTATATCTGGAGCGTGTTTTAAAATAAGGTTCTGAGGTATTTATCTGGAGCGTTTTGGAAAACAGGGTGCAGAGGCAAATATCTGGAGCGTTTTTGAGAACTGGTTGCGGAGGTTTTTATCTCGAGCCTGTTTGAGAATAGGGTGCTGAGGTGTTTATCTGGAGCATGTTTGAGAACGGTGCAGGAGGTAATATCTGGAGCGTGTTTGAGAACAGGGTGCAGAGGGTTTTATCTGGAGCGTGTTTGAGAGTAGTGTGCTGAGGGGTATATCTGGAGCGTGTGTGAGAATACAGTGCTTACGGTGTGTGAGAAAAGAGTACTGAGGTGTATATCTGGAACTTGTCTGAGAACAGGTTGCAGAGGAGTTTACCTGAAGTGTGGTTGAGATTTTGGTGCAGAGGTGTACGTATATCTGGAGCGTGTTTTAGAACAGAGTGCAGAGGCTTATATCTGATGCGTGTTTGAGAATATGGTGCTGAGTTTTAAATCTGGAGCGCGTTTGAGAACAGGGTTCAGAGGGGTATATCTGGAGCGTATTTAAGAACAGTGTGCAGAGGTGTATATCTGGAACTTCTTTGTGAACATGGTGCAGAGTGTTATATCTGGAGCGTGTTTTGAGGATACGATGCTGAGATGTATATCTGTATGGTGTTTGAAAACAGGGTGCAGGGGAGTATATTTGGAGCGTATTTGAAAACAGGTTGCAGAGGTGCATATCTGACGCGTGTTTGAGAGCAGGGTGCAGAGTTGTATATCTGGGGCGTGTTTGAAAACAGGGTGCGGAAGGCTATATCTGGAGCCTGTTTGAAAACAGGGTGCGGAGGGCTATATCTGGAGCCTGTTTGAAAACAGGGTGCAGAGGGTTATATCTGGAGCACAAAGGGGTGGCAGTATCATGGGACTGGAGAAGACAGCTGAATAAGGAGCTTCGTGACTTGTAGTGCTTATGAAATATAATTGGCGTGATCAATCTAATAGAGATTTGTTTGGAATGTGGCCCACATGAATGTGCACAGCGATACAATTGGGAAACCTGAAGGACACAGGCGAATTGGAAAATCTAGACGCAGATGTTACGATATTAAATTTGACGGATGTGTGGTCATGGGTTTAATGTATCTGGCCGAGGATTCGGACCGTTGGCCGACTGTTGTGAATGCGGTAACGAACGTACAGCTTCCATAAAACATGGGTAATATTTTGTGTAACTGTTAGTTTCTTGAAAAGGACTGTCCTGCATGGATTGGATTAGTAAAATAATTAGTTACTTTGTTAGTTACTGTGTTATTGTTTTACTGCGTAGGTTACTGTGAAAGTTACTGTGTTAGTTACTGAGTTATTTACTGCGTTGTTGTGTCAGTTACTGTGTTATTTACTGCATTCTTTACTGTGTTAGTTACGGCTTTACTGTCTTATTGTGTTACTGTGTTAGTTACTGCGTTAGTTACTGTGTTAGTTACTGCATTAGTTACTGTGTTAGTTACTGCATTACTGTGTTATTGTATTACTGTGTTAGTTACTGCTTTAGTTAATGTGTTAGGTACTGCGTTATTTTCTGTGTTGTTTACTGCATTAGTTACTGTGTCAGTTACTGTGTTAGTTACTGCGTTAGTTACTCTCAGTTACTGTGTTAGTTATTGTGTCACTATGTTCGTTTCTGCATTAGTTACTGTGTTTGTTACTGTGTCATTTACTGTGTTAGTTACTGCATTAGTTACTGTGTTACTGTATTAGCTTCTGTGTTAGTTCATGTGTTAGTTACTATGTCAGTTACTGTGTTACTTTTTCAGTAACTCTGTTATTTACTGTGTTACTGTGTTACTGTGTTAGTTACTGCGTTAGTTACTGTGTCATTTACTGTTACTCTCTTAGTTACTCTTTTGGTTACTGACTTAGTTACTGCGTTACTGTGTTAGTTACTGTATTACTGTCTTATTTACTGTGTTACTGTATTAGTTACTCGCAAAATTAAACCCTGCACGGTGTGCAACCCGCACGATTAGACACAGCTTTCTTTTCTTCTTAGTGGTTTCGGGTAAATGGAAGTGCAGCTTCAGTTGACGGTCTGCTTCGAATTGGCGGTAATTGGAAGTGTCTTTTCCAGCACTGCGAACAAAGCAGTGCAGCACCGTGTTCACAAATGGCCTTCCTGCGGTCTTGGTGTTCCCACGGCTCTTGGTGTCTGCAGCTTGTTAGTATCCGCTAACGTGCATTGTTGGAGTGTATGAAGGCGTGCCTTTATAGGCCGCAGTGCGTGTGATGCGTGGGTTCCTTCACACGCCGTGATAGGCCGACAGGAAGGGTGAACTCGGTTACTGAACAGGTGGCAGGCTTCAACACCGACACAATTGTTGCTCGATTTATGGTAGAAGCCAGAGACTTTCTGTTTCCCAAAATATGCACATCGGCACTGGGTCCCAACCTGCTAGCTCCTCAGTGGGCAAAGTGCGGTCTGTTCCCAACAAACACAGTGGAGAGTGAAGCATTCCTACTGCCATTTAAGACTGAGTGGGACTATGTGGCCATTTCCCCATACGACATACAGTCGGGCGAGAAATGATCATGGACAGTGATTTTGGATAGTCAAAGACATTAGGGCTGTTAGCTCAATATCAAGGACATAGACAGCAGGGCTGTTAGCTCAGTATCAAGGATATAGAGAGTAGGGCTGTTGGCTCAATATCAAGGACATAGACATTAGGACTGTTGGCTCAATATCAAGGACATAGACATTAGGGCTTTTGGCTCAATATCAAGGACATAGACAGTAGGGCTGTTGGCTCAATATCAAGGATACAGACAGTAGGGCTGTTGGCTCAATATCAAGGATATAGACAGTAGGGCTGTTGGCTCAATATCAAGGACATAGACATTAGGGCTGTTGGCTCAATATCAAGTACATAGACAGCAGGGCTGTTGGCTCAATATCAAGGATATAGACATTAGGGCTGTTGGCTCAATATCAAGGTCATAGACATTAGGGCTTTTGGCTCAATATCAAGAACATAGACATTAGGGATGTAGGCTCAATTTCAAGGACAGACATTAGGGCTTTTGGCTCAATATCAAGGACATAGACAGTAGGGTTGATGGTTAAATGTCAAGGATATAGACAGTATGGCTGTTGGCTCAATATCAAGGACATAGACGTAGGGCTGTTGGCTCAGTATCAAGGACATAGACAGTAGGGCTGTTGGCTCAATATCAAGGATACAGACAGTAGGGCTGTTGGCTCAATATCAAAGATACAGACAGTAGGGCTTTAGGCTCAGTATCAAGGACATACACAGTAGGGTTTTTGGCTCAGTATCAAGGATAAAGAAAGGAGGGGTGTTGGCTCAATATCAAGGACATAGACATTAGGGCTTTTGGCTCAATATCAAGGACATAGACAGTAGGGCTGTTGGCTCAATATCAGGGATATAGACAGTAGGGCTGTTGGCTCAATGTCAAAGATATAGACAGTAGGGCTGTTGGCCCAATATCAAGGACATAGACGTTAGGGCTTTTTGCTCAATATCAAGGATATAGACAGAATGGCTGTTGGGCCAATATCAAGGACATAGTAGGGCTGTTGGTTCTATATCAAGGATACAGACGGTAGGGCTGTTGGCTCAATATCAAAGATACAGAGAGTAGGGCTTTTGGCTCAGTATCAAGGACATAGGCAGTAGGGCTTTTGGCTCGGTATCAAAGATACAGACAGCAGGGTTTTGGCTCAATGTCAAGGATATAGACAGTAGGGCTGTTTTCCCAATATCAAGGACATAGACATTAGGGCTTTTGACTCAATATCAAGGACATAGACAGTAGGGCTGTTGGCTCAATATCAAGGATATAGACAGTAGGGCTGTTTTCCCAATATCAAGGACATAGTGATTAGGGTTTTTGGCTAAATATCAAGGATATAGCGAGTAGGGCTGTTGTTTCAATATCAAGGATATATACAGTAGGGCTTTTGGCTCAATATCAAGGATATAGACAGTAGGGTTGTTTTCCCAATATCAAGGAGATAAACATTAGGGCCTTTGGATCAATATCAAGGATCTTGACATTAGGGCTTTTGGCTCAATATCAAGGATATAGACAGTAGGGCTGTTGGCCCAATATCAAGGACATAGATTTTTGGGTTTTTGACTCAATATCATGGACATAGACAGTAGGGCTGTTGGGCTCAATATCAAGGATATAGACATTAGGGCTTTTGGCTTAACATCTAGGACAAAGACATTAGGGCTTTTGGCTCAAAAACAAGGATATATATTAGGGCTGTTGGCGTAATATCAAGGGTATAGACAGTAGGGCTGTTGGCCCAATATCAAGGAAATAGACAGTAGGGCTTTTGGCCCAATATCAACGACATAGACAGTAGGGCTGTTGGTTCAATATCAAGGATATAGACAGTAGGTTTGGCTCAATATTAAGGACATAGACATAAGGGCTTTTGGCTCAAAATCAAGGATATAGACAGTAGGGATTTTTGCTCAATATCAGGGACATATGCATTAGGTCTTTTGGCTCAATAGCAAGGATATAGACGCCTAGGGCTGTTGGCTCCATATCAAGGATATAGAGAGTAGGGCTGTTTGGCTCAATATAAAGGACACAGATATTAGGGCTTTTGGCTCCAATATCAACGACATATACAGTAGGGTTGTTGGCTCAATATCAAGGATATAGACAATAGGGCTGTTGGCTCTATATCAAGGATATAGACGGTAGGGATTTTGGCCCAATATCAAGGACATATACATTAGGGCTTTTGGCTCAATATCAAGGACATAGTAGGGCTGTTGGCTCAATATCAAGGATATATACAGTAGGGCTGTTGGCTCAAAATCAAGGACATAGACATTAGGGCTTTTGGCGCAATATAAAGGATATAGACTGTAGGGCTTTGGCCCAATATCAAGGACATAAACATAAGGGCTTTTGGACCAATATCAAGAACATAGACAGTAGGGCTGTTAGCTCAGTATCAAGGACAAAGACAATAGGGCTGTTGGCTCAATATCAAGGATTTAGACAGTAGGGCTGTTGGCCTAACATAAAGGATATAGACATCAGGGCTTTTGGCCCAATATCAAGATCATAGACAGTAGGACTGTTAGCTCAGTATCAAGGACATAGACAGTAGGGCTTTTGGCTCAATATTAAGGACATAGACAGTAGGGTTGTTGGCCCAATATCAAGGTCATAGACATTAGGGCTTTTGGCTCAATATCAAGGACATAGACGTTAGGGCTTCTGGCTCAATATCAAGGACATATACAGTAGGGCTGTTGGCTCAGTATCAAGGTTATAGACAGTAGGGTTGTTGGCTCAATATCATGGATATAGACAGAAGGTTTGTCTCAATATCAAGGACATAGGCCGTAGGGCTGTTGGCCCAGTATCAAGGACATAGACATTAGGGCTTTTGGTTCAATATCAAAGATATAGACAGCACGGCTCTTGGCTCAATATAAAGGATACAGACAATAGGGCTTTTGGCCCAATATCAAGGACATAGACTTTAGGGATTTTGGCTCAATATCAAGGACATAGACAGTAGGGCTGTTGGCTCAATATCAAGGATATAGACAGTAGGGCTGTTGGCTCAATATCAAGGTTATAGACAGTAGGGTTGGCTCAATATCAAGGACATAGACATTAGAGCTTTTGGCTCAACATCAACGACATAGACAATAGGGCTTTTGGCTCAATATCAATGATATATTCAGTAGGGCTTTTGGCACAATATCGTGGATATAGACAGTAGGTTTGGCTCAATATCAAGGACATAGGAAGTAGGGCTTTTGGCTCAATATGAAGGACATAAAGAGTAATGCTTTTGGCTCAATGTCAATGATATAGCAGTAAGGTTAGCTCAATATCAAGTATATAGACTGTAGGGTTGGTTCAATATGAAGGACATAAACAGCAGGGCTTTTGGCTCAATATCAAGGATATAGACAATAGGGCAGTACAAAAATTTGCAGTAGATTATTTATATATTTATTATTGCAATTTTAACGACGCTGTCCGTACATTCGCCTTTAGCTTATACCGTCCAGCTGTAGCTAAGAGTGACAGCTAAGAGCTAGCAACATTAGTAGTCTGCCAAACCACCCGCTCTGTCGAATCATTTCTGCGCCCCAAATCTAGCGTTTTCCCCTCCCCCCCCCCCTTCCAGACATGACTGTTACTTCATTACAGCGAGGACCCGATTTTTCGAATTTCAGTTTCACATTCGTTCTGACAAATATATGGTTTTATTTCGGTAAATAAACATGCAAATTTTGGTTTTGTTATTGGCCTTTCTTTCGCAGTGAAATTTAAGCTCAATTTCAGAGAATTTTAATTTGGTCAACCAAAGAAAAATCAAACCGGTTGGCTGTCGAGAACGTTTGGAATATGAAGGGGTATTGGTGGGTTAGGGAGGGGTGTTGGATATGTCGGTCTGAGGATTGAGTAGTAGGTAAGGGTGTTGGAGGTGTCGGTCTGGGGAGTGAGGGAAAGGGAAGGATGTTGGACGTGTCGGTCTGAAGAGTGAGGGGAAGGGAAAGGTTTTGGAGGTGTCGGTCTGAGGAGTGGGGTAGGGTGTTTGTTCGAGGTGTCGGTCTGAGAAGTGTGGGGAAGGGAACTATGTTGGATTTGTCGGTCTGAGAAGCGAGGGAAAGGGAGGGGTGTAGGTGGTGTCGGTTTGAGGAATGAGGGGAAGGGTAGGGTTGTGGAGATGTCGGTCTTAGGAGTGAGGGGAAGGGAAGGGTGATGGTCGTGTCGGTCTGAGGAGTGTGGGGAAAGGAAGGGTGTTGGATATGACGGTCTGAGGTGGGAGGGAAGGGAAGGGTGTAGGACGTTTCGGGCTGAGGAGTAAGGATAGGGAAGTGTTTTGGAGGTGTAGGTCTGAGGAGTGAGGGAAGGGAAGTTTGTTGGAGGTGTCAGTCTGAGGAGAGAGAGGAAGGGAAGAGTGTTGGAAGTGTCGGTCTGAGGAGTGAGGGGAAGAGAAAGTTGTTGGAGGTTTCGGTCTGAGGATTGAGGGGTAGGGAAGGGTGTTGGAGGTGTCGGTCTGAGGAGTGAGGGGAAGGGGTGGAATTTGGAGGTGTCGGTCTGAGGAGTGAGGGGAAGGGCTGGAATTTGGGGGTATCCGTCTGAGGAGTTAGAGGAAGGGAAGGGTGTTGGAGGTGTAGGACTGAGGAGTGAGGGGAAGGGAAAGTGTTGGATTTTTCTGTTTGAGGATTGTGGGGAAAGGAATGGTGTTGGTCGTGACGGTCTGACGAGTGAGTGGAAAGGGTGGATTTTGGAGCTGTCGGCCTGAGTATTGAGGGGAAGGGAAGGGTGTAGGTAATGTCGGTCTGAGGAGTGAGGTGAAGGGAAGTTTTTTGGAGATGTCGGTCTGAGATATGAGGGAAGGGAAGAATGTTGGTTATGTCGGTTTAAGGGTGTGGGGGAAGGGAATGGTTCGGTGTTGTGGGACTCAGGACTAAGGGGAAGGGAAGGGTGTTGGATGTTTCGGTCTGAAGAATGAGGGAAAGGTAAGGATGTTGGAGTTGTCGGTCTGAGGACTGAGGGGAAGGTCAGGGTGTTGGTGGTGTCGGTCTGAGGACGGAGGGGAAGGGAAAAGTGTTGGAGCTTTCGTTCAGAGGATTGAGGGGAAAAGAAGGGTGTTGGAGTTGTCGGTCTGAGGAGTGAGGGGAAGGGAAGGATGTTGGAGATGTCGGTCTGAATTGTGAGTGGTAGAGAAGTATGTTGGTGGTTTCGGTCTGAGGAGGGAGATAGAAGAGAATTGTGTTGGAAGTGTCGGTCTGAGGATTGAGGGGAAAGGGTAGGTTGTTGGAGATGTCGGTCTGAGGAGTGAGGTGAAGGGAATTGTGTTGGAGGTTTCCGTCTAAGGAGTGAGGTAAGGGGAGTTTGTTGGACGTGTCGGTCTGAGAATTAATAGGTAGGGAAATTTGTTGGCGGTGTTGTTCTGCGGCGTGAGGGGAAGGGAAGGGGTTTGGAGTTGTCTGTCTGAGGTTTGAGGGGATGGGAATGGTGTTGGAAGTGTCGGTCTGAGGTGTGAGGGTTAGCGATGAGTGTTGGATTTGTCGCACTGAGGAGAGAGAGGAAGTGGTATGTGTTGGATTTGTCGGTCTGAGATATGATGGGAAGGGAAGGGTGTTCGATATGTCGGTCTGAGGAGTGAGGGGTAGGGAAATGTGTTGGAGTTGTCGGTCATATGACTGAGGGGTAAACAAGGGTGTTGGAATTATCGGTCTGAGGAGTGACTAAAAGTGAATTGTTTTGGGGGTGTCGGTCTGAGGAGTGAGGGGAAGGGAAGAGTGTTGGACTTGTCGGTCTGACATATGATGGGAAGGGAAGGGTGTTGGATATGTCGATCTAAGGAGTGAGGGGAAGGGAAGTTAGTTGTAGTTGTCGGTCTCAGGAGAGTGGGAAAGGGAAATTTGTGGGAGTTGTCGGTATGAAGAGTGAGAGGAAGGGAAGATTGTTGGAGGTGTCGCTCTTAGGAGTGACGTGTAGGGAAGGGTGTTGCAGGTTTTGGTCTGAGGGGTGTGGGATTAGGAAGGGCGTAAGTGGTGTCGGTCTGAGGAGTGAGAGGAAGGGGCGGATGTTGGAGGTGTCGGTCTGAGGAGTGAGGTGAAGGGAATTGTGTTGCAGGTTTCGGTCTGAGTAGTGAGGGAAGGGAAGTTTGTTGGAAGTGTCGGTCTGAGAATTAATAGGTAGGGAAATTTGTTGGCGGTGTTGTTTTGCGGCGTGAGGGTAAGGGAAGGGGTTTGGAGTTGTCTGTCTGAGGTTTGAGGGGATGGGAATGGCGTTGGAGGTGTCGGTCTGAGTTGCGAGGGGTAGCGTTGTGTGTTGGAGTTGTCGCACTGAGGAGCGAGAGGAAGGGAAGTGTGTAGGAGGTGTCTGTCTGAGGACTGAGGGGAAGAGAAAGGTGTTCGAGGTATCTGTCTGAGGATTGAGGGTAAGGGTAGTGTGTTGGTGATGTCGGTCTGAGGAGTGAGGGGAAGGGAAGAGTGTTGGAAGTGTCGGTCTAAGGAGTGAGGGGAAGGGAAGGATGTTGGAGTTGTCGGTCTGAGGATTGAGGGATAGGGAACGGTGTTGTAAGTGTCGGTCTGAGGATTGAAGAGTCATGGAGTATGTTGGATGTGTCGGTCTGAAGAGTGAAGGGAAGGGAAGTGTGTTGGAAGTGTCGGTCTGAAGTGTGAGGTGTACCGAAGGGTGTTGGAGGTGTCAGTCTGAGGATTGAGGGTAAGGGATTGGTGTTGTAGGCATCGGTCTGAGGAGTGTTGGATAGGGAATTGTTTAAAAGGTATCTGTCTAAGGTGTGAGGGAAAAGAAGTTTGTTGGATGCGTCGGTCTGAGTATTGGGGGTAAGGGAAGTGTGTTCGAGGTGTCGGTCTGAGTAGGGAGAGGTAGGTAATTGTGTTGGACGTGTCGGTCTGAGAATTGATGTGTAAAGGACGTGTGTTGGAAGTGTCGGTCTGAGGAGTGAGTGAAAGGGATAAGTGTTGGATTTGTCGGTCTGAGGACTGAGGTGAATGGAATGGTGTAGGAGGTGTCGGTCTGAGGATTGAGGGGAAGGGAAGCGTGTTGGATGTGTCGGTCTGAGGAGCGATGGGAAGGGAAGGGTGTCGGTGTTGTCGGTCTGAGGAATGAGGTGAAGCGAAGTGTGTTGGAGGTGTCGGTCTGTGGATTGAGGTGTTCTGAAGGGTGTTGGAGGTGTCAGTCTTTGGAGTGAAAGGTAGGTAAAAGTGTTTTAGATGTCGGTCTGAGGATTGAGGGGTAGGGAAATGTGATGGAGATGTCGATCTGAAGAGTGCTTTGTACGGAAGCGTGTTGGAGGCGTCTTCCTGAGAACTGAGCGGAAGGGAAGGGTGTTGGTGTTGTTGGTCTGAGGATTGAAGTGTAGGGAAATGTGTTGAAGCTGTTGGTCTGAGGAGTGATGGGAAGTGAAGTGTGTTGGAGTTTTCTGTCTGAGTAGTGAGGGGAAGGGTAGGTTGTTGGTTGTGTCGGTCTGAGGAATGAGGGGAAGGGAAGGTTGTTGGTGGTGTCGTTCTGAGGCGTGAGGGGTGGGAATGGTGTTGGAGGTTTCGGTCTGAGGAATGAGGTGAATGGAAGGGTGTTTCAAGTGTCGGTCTGAGGAGTGAGGAGTAAGGAATGGTGTTGGAGTTGTCGGTCTTATTACGGAGACTTAGGGAATGGTGTTGGATGTGTCGGTCTTAGGATTGAGGGCCGGGAGTTGTGTTGATTTTTTCGGTCTGAGTATTGAGGGAAAGGGAAGTGTGTTGGAGGTGTCGGTCTGAGGATTGGGGTGAAGGGAAGGGTGTTGAATTTGTCGGTCTGAGCATTGAGGGGAAGGGAAATGTGTTGGAAGTGTCGGTCTGTGGAGTGAGGGGAAGGGAACGGTGTTGGAAATATCGGTCTGAGGAGTGAGGATAGGGAAGTGTGTTGGAGGTGTCGGTGTCTGGAGTGGGTGTAGGGAAGTTTTTTGGAGTTGTCGGTCTGAGGAGTGTTAGGTAGAAGTGCAGCGGGGACTGAATTTGAGAAACTGTGCAAGTTGATTGTTAGGTTGGAAGTAAGCAGCGCCAGATACTCAGCTTTATTAGACTGCAAAAATCCAGGCAATTGATATCTTAATTATCGATAATATCTATATTATCGATAAGTATGCTGCAGCCCATCTTGTTCTCGTGCTGCCGTACAGCTGGACCTCCCAGTCCTGCAAAGGGTTGGACGTCCCTTTGCTGTGCAGTTGAAAGGCCGCCAACGGATGGCGACAAATCGGCCGCCACCATATTCACGCTCCACCTCAATACGGTAACCGTAGAAAAGAAAAAATAACATTTTCTTCCGTCACGAACAATCCTAAATTTGCCGTAATCAAGGGTCTGCTGACATCTGGTTGTGGTGTGTTCACTGTGTGACGTGACTGATAATGACTCGCTACTGGATGGACGGTCCGGAGATCGAATCTCGTTGGTGAGAGGGTTTCCGCACCCGTCCCGACCGGCCCTTGGGCCCACCCAACCTCCTATACAATGGGTACTGTGTCTTTCGCGGGGGTAAAATGGCCAGGGCTTGACGCTATTCCACCTCTGGCCCTTCGTGGCCTGTTATATGGCGAAATTTACCTACTAGTTGCCGTTCAGGTAACTGAAGTCGGTGTGTGACATCACGTACAAACCAAGCACTACCTTGTGGGAAACTGGGAACCGTGGTGTCGGATAGCCGTGACCACTCGTGTGAGTGATTCACTGGCACAGCAGAATTGTGAGCTGGACAGTAGGAGTAGAATATGCAATTGCTGGAGCACTGAGCCCCGTACTGGCTGACTGTCTTGAACTGTCTGACCGTCAAACAGCTGGCAGTTCACAGGGGGCGTTTCTTTACCGTTCTGCTACTGTCTAACTGGCTGCTAGTTCTTTCTCCGTACCTGCCTGCTGTCAGGGCTCGAATAAAGTCTAGGCCTGTCGGCTTTATACAGGGCTTACCGCATACAAGGTGGTACTGACCGCTAGCAGAACACTTTCACTTTGTGCTGAAGGGCAGTCCGGAGCAGCCGGTTATGTCACAGTGCGCCGCTGATCGATCTGGGCTCTGTGGGTGTCCGTTGATATCGTCAATGGTCGAGACTCGAAGGTGTGTTTGGTGCAGTAAGACGTTATCAGGACAGAGCAGAGCAGGCGAGCTGCGAGATGAATGATGATGTCCACACTGTACGGCGAGTGGACAGGTTAGCGAACGCAATCCGGGTTACAACTGCAGGGAAGTTCTAAGCAGGGCGTCGTAGAAGTCGGTCGTGTACTGGGCATTTATTCTGTTTGCTTAATCACAGGCAGTCCCACGTGTCTGCTGATGTCGTGATCATCAGTGGCGTACTTGCTGCGAAGGCACTCTTACTCCGTATGGCCTGGTACTCAGCTGTCGCTCATAGAATTGGGTTACGCCACTTTACTGTCCTAGAAACTGAGGAAAACCACGAAATTCCGATTTTGTGTCGCCGTTTAACTTGCCGGCATCCGAACGTCGTGATTTTTCCTCCTTGCCAGTTATTAATTGGGTGATCAAATCAAGGGGAATGAAATAGGATGGACATTTAGCACGTACGTAGGACAGAAAACTTCCTACAGGGTTTTGGCGAGGAAAGAGGCTTGGAGCACCTAGACTTAGATAACAGCATAAAATTGAAACGGATCTGAAGAAAATCAGTTTGGCTTTTTTTTTTGGAGTGAGTTGATCTAACTGAGGATAGGAACAAGCAGCGGCTGTTTTTGGCATGGTAATGAACCTTCGGGTTCCAAAAAAAAATTGCGGGGAATTTCTTGACTAGCTGAGGAACTGTCAGTTTTGCAAGTAGGACTGTGCTCCGTGCAGTCATTCAGTTGCGCAGGTAGCTATACCGCACCTTCTAACCCCGCCAGTACCCAAGACTGCCTTCACAAACGCCGTAACGTTTCACCCGAAACCCCCCCCCCCCCCCCCCCCCCCCCAACACCACCCAACCCAACCAACCTTGACCCCTCCCCCTTTTTTTCGCACTTTTTCAAACCAAAACCTCAA
>Ga0123355_10009843_pt1 | contig 14592 bp, 10 predicted proteins | sample TergutEmb28metaG_3_FD_89872 | JGI IMG/M metagenome (GOLD analysis project Ga0123355, IMG submission 89872) | Embiratermes neotenicus P1 segment gut microbial communities from Petit-Saut dam, French Guiana - Emb289 P1 | ecosystem: Host-associated > Arthropoda: Insects > Digestive system > Gut ...
ATCAGTTACTGCAGTACCAGGATCCGGTGTTACTTCTGGGTCATTGTTACATGCAGCCAATAGACCAATACTAAGAGCCATAATAAGCATAACAATGATGATACTTGCTTTCTTCATTTTGATTCTCTCCTTTAATAAAGTTTTTGTTTATTATCCCTTAACCCCACCTAGCGTTATACCTTTTACAAAATATTTTTGTAAGAAAGGATAAACACATATGATAGGAATCATGGTTACAATTACGGCCGCCATCTGCAAACCAACGGTAAACAATCCTTCTCGCGCGTCAAGAGGCACGCCTTCCATGGTTAAAGCTGCGTTGTTTAGCATGTTACGTAGAACCAATTGTAGCGGCCAAAGGGCGCTTCTATGCGTAAGCAACATGGCCTCAAGCCAACGGTTCCACCCGCCCACCGCTGCAAACAGCGATAGCGTGGCAAGCATAGGTTTACAAAGGGGTAATACAATACTCCATAAAATGCGCAGGTCTCCCGCGCCGTCCAGTTTTGCAGATTCTTCATATTCTGGGCTAAGCGTACGGAAGTAGCTTTGCATAAGAATAACAGAGAAGATACTAACACCGTGAGGTAAAATCATGGCCCAAAGGCTGTTTACCAAACCTAAGTTCACCATCATCAAGAACCAAGGAAGCAAACCGCCGCCAAAGAACATAGTAAACATTAAGAACAGCCAAAAGATTCTGCGGCCTGGCAAAGGTTTCATCATTACATATGCAAAAGTAACATTCATGAACATGGCATATGCTGTGCTGATAACTGTAACAAAAAGAGTGTTTCTAAACCCTGAGTGTATTAATGGGTTGCCCAATATCGCACCAAAGTTTTCAAAGAAAAGCTCAGAAGGCCATAAATGAATGGTTTGCTGAAAAAACACATGCGGTGGTATAAGTGCAACTACAAAAACGTACCACACCGGAAGGAAAATAAGCAAAGCGAAGAGTATAAGGATAGCGGGGATAATATAGTCACCAATGGTAAGGCGTTTTAATCTTTTTCTACTATTCATCATACCCACCTCCTACCGTGTACTTCCAAGCGAGAACATTGCTGCGCCTTGGATTTTCTTTATAACAAAGTTTGCTGTCAGAAGCAGTGCGGCATTTATCAAACCATTAAATAAGCCTACAGCTGTAAGGAATCCAAAGTTTGGCGTTCGCCCTTGCATAGAGTTAACAACAAATGTGCTTATTATTTCTCCCTGCATAGCTACGGTTGGGTTCATCGTGTTAAATATTTGGTCGAAGTTACCGCCCATAATGGCACCTACTGCAAGAATCAGTAACATACAAGCGGTAAACTGTATCCCTGGCCATGTAATGTAGCGTATTTTATGCCAACGGTTTGCACCATCTACAGTTGCGCTTTCATACAGGCTTGGGTCTATGCCGGCAATACTTGCAAGATATATGATACTGCTCCATCCTGCGCCCTGCCATATACCAGAGAAGACAAGGAACCAGCGGTACTGCCCGCCATCCAGCAATACCCTGTTTGAAAAACTGGGATCAAACAGACGTACAAAACTATTAAGCAAGCCGCTACTTGCAAATATCTGAAACACCATGCCCGAAATAACAATCCAAGATAGGAAATGAGGGAATGTAAATACTGTTTGCAAAACACGTGACAGTTTACGGCTACGCAACTCATTTATCAAAATTGCCAAAATGATAGGTGCAGGAAATCCAACGAGCAAGTGCATAAGCGAAATAGTAACTGTATTACGCACTACGCCCAAGAAAACAGGATTAGCGAACATAAATTCAAAATTTGCCCAACCTACCCACTGGCTACCCCATATACCGGCAGCATTCGAGAATCTGCGGAACGCAAGCTGGATACCATAAATTGGCCCGTATGCAAAAATTGCATGTTGTACTATGGCCGGCAAAATTAGCAGGTATAGCCAGCGGTAGTAAAAAATCCGCTTTAATAATGGTTTTTTCTCACTCATAAATTGAGCCCCTTTACAGATGTTTTACAACAATGTCGCTTGGACTACTGTTGTTGGCGGCGTTGTAGGCTGTAACTGTATATATTTCACCCGGCAACATGTCGAAATAATTGTCCGACAAGTTAGCGTAAGGCAATATATTCACTGCGTGGTTAAAACCTGTGCTGCGCAAGGTAATAAGCAAATCATTACCATCAACTTCAGTGTTAACTATTTCTACTTTAGATACCCGTTTGGGAATAGCTCTAAAGTCGGAAGTTCTTAGAATAGCGGTGGGTGCCTCTTTACAGCGGGCAAACACGATCCCATTTTTGTCATCAATTTTCTTAAAGGTCAAAAAATCTGTTTTGGTAAAAGGCTTTAAAACCACCGTTTTTTTAGCTGTGGTGAAGTTTCCGTCAAAATCTACGAAACCATATTCAATTTCTGTTTCGATTGTTTCTGCTGTGTCGTTGGCTGCAAGCACAGTTACTTCACTGTTTTTACTACGCAAGATTAACTTAACCGGGGCAAACGCTCTCTTTACATAATAATATGATGGCTTACGGTCTAAATAGTAGTCTATTATGCTCCAGCCCACCTCGCCCCATGCATCGTTATACATCCAAAATAGGCTGCCGGTGCTGGGTTTATGAAAACGGATAGACTCTAACGAATACTGATACATAAGTCCTTGCACTAATCGAGCGTATTCTAAATACTCACTGTTACTTAGTTTATCCACATCGGCATAATGTTTATTTATACCCGCCGGAACGGTTTCTTTTTCAAAAGTATTGTTATGCAAGCTCCAAATACTACCTGTGCGGTCAACATCTTCGCTGCCAAAATATTTTTGTATCGTAGTCTCGGAGCAGGGGCCGATATAACCGTATTCGGACACAAATGGCGTATCTACAGCGTCATAAATTTCCGGCGTAATACGGTTTATCATTTCCTGATTCATTGTACCTTCACTCCAAAAGTGGCGGTTGCCAATATCAGGGCCATTAGGGGCTGCGCCACCAAATGGTGAAGACGGCCAGTATGGAATTTCCGGACAGTGCAAACGAACAATTTCCGGCAAAACATAGTTGAAAATTTTAAGTTGCGCTGCTGTTGCATTCGGATATAGCCAGTGAATTTCGTTATTACCGCACCACATTGTTAAGCAGGGATGGTGGCGCAGACGTTTAACTTGATATGCAGCCTCTTTTTTTACATCCTCAATAACTTTTTCGGGATACAGAGCACATGCAAACATAAAATCATGCCAAACCATAAGCCCATACTTATCACACAAATTATAGAAGATATCCGGTTCGTACAAACCGCCGCCCCAAACCCGCAGGGTGTTAAAGTTGCAGCTTACGGCATCCTTTATAAGTGTTTCGTATTTGTCAGGGGTTACACGGGCGTATATCGAATCTGACGGAATCCAGTTTGCACCCTTCATAAAAACGCCTTCACCATTAACGACAAATTGGAATTTGTCAAAGTCAAGCGCCACGGTGCGGATGCCAAAGTCAACTGCTTTGGTGTGGCTACCATTAATTTTAACTACTGCCGTGTATAAAGGCTGTTCCCCCGGACGCATGGGCGAGCAGTTTTCAAATCCGTGATTTTCGGATTTGGAAACGTCCAGCCCTGCCCCGCCCGGCCACCACAACTTAGGGTTTGTAATTTCTATACAAAAGTCTAAATAATTAACCCCGGGCAATGTCATCACTTCTTTTGCTAGTGATGCAACGGTTTTGCCTTCAAATTGCACATCTAAAATTACTTCCGCATCTTTTGTAGACATAATGGAGAAACTTTCAAACTCCACGGCAACATTCAAACTCGCTTTATCGCCGGAAATTTCATTTGTCACAGGGTGTATATGATTAACATGATAATCGTTGTTTATAAGCAAGTACGCATCTTTCATTATGCCACAACTGGCTGCTCTTGGCGCCCAATCCCAACCGTATACGTATTGCGGTTTGCGAAGGAACACGCGCCCTTCCCAGCCTCTGTCTCCCCTACCCAAAGCTTTTTCTGTACAAACAAGGGGAACATATTCTTTTGCCTCTTCGTCAGAAACTAACTCGTTACCAACAGTAAGTTTTACATCTAAAATGTTGACCAAACTTAAATCAGCAAGTTCTGCTTCAAATGGCACATGGCAGTTGGCGTGTGAGCCAATATGTTTGCCATTAACAAAAATATCCGCCCTATAATCCAAGCTCTCAAAAACCAAGCGAATATTATCCGCCCTAAGCTCTGAATCCGTAAGGGTGAATTCTTTACGAAACCACCAAGATTTTTCTTCAACCCATTCACTGCTGTAGCAGTAATCTGCCACAACAGGATCTTTTATGATGCCCTCTTTGATAAGAGGCATCCTAACGTCGCAAGGCAAACTGCCTGCAAATATGTAATTTGTTGGTGGAGTGGTATCATTTATGTCGGTATAAGCTAGATTCCAATTGTCATTAAGACTAAATTTCATTTTAAAGCTCCCGTATCGTTTTGTAATCTTGTTGTATCTCAAAGCAGATATATCAAGTTTCACAACTCAACTGCTGGAATTTAATCATGTATAAGCAATTATGTCAACAGATATTTTACAATTTTGTGACAGAGAGTACAATGTGCCTCAAAACAGGCTTATTTATTTATATTTGGACAAACAAAACCCCGCCTACATTAAGTAAAGGCGGGGTGGTGTAATCCATTTTTATCTGCATTCGGTAAGCAATAGAACAGGAACCAACATAACCGTTGCGCGTCCGTCTACTGTAATTTCCATTACAAAACGATTGGATGGGTTTGGTGCAGCATAGTCTAGTTCTGTTAGCGAGAAGTCCAAAGTAACACTGTTATCATTTGTCCAGTGTCCTTGCCCTACATAAGCCTTTAAAGCCGGTGCCGGCCCCACTTGCCAGCCGTCCGGCGTGTACCAGTTGATACTAAGGCTCGCTTGAATTCTGTACTTGTTTTTAATTGTGATACGCAATTTTGCGCTTTCGCCCGGCGCACGATTAGCACCTGTTAAATATTCTACGTTTATATCAAACATAGGGAAAGAATGGCGGCTAGCAGGAGCGAACACCTGCGGAAGGGAGTGCTTGTCGTAATATAAACATTCCGGTGGTGCTGCGTTCATAGCCGTTACTTTTTCATAAATTCTTTCTGTTCTGTCGGTAAGTTCATCTATTGTTTGCGGCAATTGATCGCCGAAATAACCTAAGTCGCCGCTGTTTAGGCAACCGGTTTTAATGCCGCGCCCAATTGGGGTTATCCATTTTTCGGGGATAGCATCTGCACCGTGAATAATGCCAAAAAGTGCACCAACTGTGGCACCTGTGCAGTCTGTATCTTCGCCGCAGTTAATGGTTATGCAAAGGCTTTTGTCAAAATCGCCTTCGCCGTACAAAAGGCCGATAACCAGGATACCTATATTGGAAGGTGCATCATATCCCATTTTGCCGTCTGCAAGTCCGCGGGCTATGTCATCTTGAGAGCACATGTCTAAATAACCAAAGAAACAACTGCCGCGGTACGCTTCTAACATTTTGTAACGCGCGTCAAGCCAAGGCACTTTCTTCTCGTAAAGCTCCACAGCCAAGCGCACTGCACCTGCAATGGCGCAATCCTCCGGTATGTAGGATAGGCCGATATTTATAAGGGTTTTGGGGTCTTTTTCTACAAAAGCGGCACTTTGCATTGTAGCGCAGAAAATTTCTGCATACATACCTTCGCCATCGCCATGGTCTATAGATGCATCATCGTATGCGTATTTGGCCGCGAGGTGCGGGTTACCGGGGGCAATACATGCCCAAATTTCGGAGCGAATAAACGCACCGCAACTATCTTTATAAGGGTTGTTGCGAATGCCGGAATATGGAGGTTTTATGCCTGCTTGCAAGTTTACCTTTGCATTGCCGTATTCTGCCCAGTATGGTGCTACGAAATGCTGCCAATACTCTGCCATTAATGCCGAGTCCGGGTTAATTCCTTTTTCTTCAAGCATAATAAGCCATAAAAGCTGAATGTCTAAGTCGTCATTAGGTAAGGGATTGCCGCCAAGTTCTTGAGTGTAGAAAGTAACGTTATTAACTTGACGCCGCCATTCCATTGGTGCACCTAAGGTGCCGCCTATGTTTTTACCTAGCCAACAGCCCAAAACTTTGTTGCGGTATTCTTGTTTTGAAAGCATAAAAGTCTCACTCCTGTTTTTTTGGTTGGATTGTAACATATGAAAAAAGAATTGGCCACGGATTACACGGATGAAGAGCTTTGATTAACACGGATGCCCTGTGCCGCAGTGGCGGCGCAAAACCTATTTTTAATCCGTGTTAATCCAATCTTTTATCCGTGTAATCCGTGGCTAAATCCCTTAAAAAAACCGCATCAAGCCCAGCCTACAAGCGGGCATGCGAGCAAGCTCGTGCCAAAGGCCGGTAAGGTTTTCACCAAAAAAACAAAATTCAAATTCTTATACACATTAACCGCTTTTTATGCTACCTTAGCCTTAGAATATATCTGAGGAAGTGACACGATGAAAATTTGTATAATAGGCGCAGGCAGCCCCTATACTCCGGAATTGATAGAAGAGTTATCAAAAATGCCGGACAAACTGCCGGTAACAGAAATTTGCTTGATGGACATTAATGAAACACGTCTTGAAATCATGCATAGTTTTTGCTTGCGTTACATAAAAACGCTGAATTTTAACGTAACGATAACATCCACCACCAACCGGCAAGAAGCTATACAGGGATGCACATTTGTAAACACGCAAATACGCGTAGGCGGCAACGAAGCGCGCATTATAGATGAACGTACCTGCCTAGACCTTGAGCTTGTTGGGCAGGAAACCACAGGCGCAGGCGGTTTTATGAAGGCCTTGCGCACAATACCTGTTATGCTAGACATTGCACGAGATGTTGAAAAACTTGCGCCAAACGCATGGATAATAAACTACACCAACCCCACAGGGCTTGTTGCCGAAGCCGTGATGAAGAACACAAAAGCAAAAATTGCGGGGCTTTGTGCCGGTGGCATGTTTGCCAGAGGCTGGTCATCAGAGGCGCTAGGTTGCGCAAAAGAAGACGTGCAGTTTAACCTAGCCGGACTTAACCACATGAATTTTAGCTACAATATCACTATCAAAGGTCGCCCTATTTCTAAAGAAGAATTCAACAAAATTGCCCCAAAAGTGGGCAGTGTAGATGCAGAGTTAATAAAAGAGCTAGGCGCACTACCAAGCCCATATCTGCAATATTACTACCACGAAAAGAACAAAGTGAAAGAGATGCAGCCGAAATCCCGTGGGGAAGAAATTGCAGAAATTGAAGCAGAATTATTTAAAGATTTTGCAGACCCTGAAATAACCAACAAGCCCGAAAGCCTTAAAAAGCGAGGCGGCGGCGGTTATTCCGAAATTGCAATGGCGGTTATGGATGCCATTTATAACAACAAGGATACCTGGATTGCGGTAAATACTTTCAACCAAAATACTCTACCATTTTTGCCCACCGACGCTGTAATAGAAGTACCTTGCATTGTAAACGCCGCTGGTATTACTCCACTGGCGCAAGCACCACCACCAAAGGCTACATGGGGGCTTATTTCCGCTGTAAAAAATTATGAGACATTAGCAGTAGAAGCAGCCGTTACAGGTTGCGAAGATACAGCATTTTTGGCACTGCTTGCACACCCGCTGGTGAGGGATTATGAAAAAGCGAAGGTATTAGTTAAGAGCATAGCCCACGGAAAAGGCGAAAAAAACGGATAAGAGCGGATTAAAGCTTTTAATCCTGCTTTTTCCGCATTTTCCGCCCTTTCCGTGGGCCATTTTTTTTATGAGGTGTTATATGAAAAAATACTTAGGAATTGACCAAGGCGGTAGCAAAACTGCTGCCATCGTGTGCGACGAGGCAGGCAATATTCTTGGTGTAGGCAAAGCCCAAGGTTATGACTATGGCGACAGAACATCCCCGCATAACGACAATAACATACGCATTGCTGCCAAAGAGGCTTGCAACATAGCCGGTTATAAGCTGCAAGACATTTCCGCCGTATGCGCCGGCCTTACAGAAATCGACTGGGAATACGAAGCCCCCCTTCGCAAAGAACGCGTAATCAAAACCCTAGGCATACAAGATGTAACGACTGTAAATGACTGTATAATAGCCATGCATGGCGGCCCCGCACAGCCCGAATGCGCCGTAATATGCGCCGGCACAGGCTTGAACATTGCAATAAAACGCAGAGATGGCAAGCAGATAACATATGGCTACTATGTAACTGACGAACTTCAAGGCGCAAGCGCGCTGGGCGCGGCCGCGATACAAAAAATTACTAAAGCACATGCCGGCACATGTGAAGAAACAATGCTAACCCGCTTAATCCTGGAATACACAGGGCACGCATCTGTAGAAGAATTGCTAATAGATATGACCACCAAGGGTTATCATTTAGAAAGGCGGCTACTCGCCCCTTTCGTTACCAACGCATACAAAAAAGGCGACCAAATGGCCGCCCAAATTATTGATGAATTTGCAAAAGGTGTAGCCAAATACATTGTTGCGGGAATGCGCTCGTTAAATATAAGCGGCAATCCCTTGCCTATCGTTTTTAGCGGTGGTGTGCTTACAGACACAGGCGAATCTATTACAGATCAAATTATTGCGCATATTCGCGAAAACGAACCAAATGTGCAACAAATACATGCCAAATACCAGCCCGTATGCGGTGCTGTATTGTACCTTTTAAAGGACAACGCCAACGAAAACTTCTACAACAGCGCAAAAGCCTTGGGATTGCTTAGAACAAAAACCTAAAGGGGTACAACACATAACCCGCAATAGTGTATAGTAATCTTTTACCGAACGATGCGGTTGTTATCTCTTCTTCCCCTACCCTTATGCTCTGCGCCCGTAGATTGTTTATTGCGCTTAATGTAATTTCATGGAATTCTTCACTATCAATTATAAGCATAGACTCTGTATCCGAGCGTATGCTGCGCTCGTTTAAATTAAATGAACCAATAGCCGTAAGCCTACCATCAAACAGGTAGGTTTTTCCGTGTATATTCGAGTCCATGCTTTGAAATTCGTAGATAGTTATGCCCGCATCCACCAACCGCCCACGGCTAACATGGTAAGCAGAGAAGGCCGGTAAGTTTGGCGTAGAGGCCAGGGAATTTGTTAATAGTGTAAAATCTCTGCCGGTTGTTACTTCGGCAAATAATTCAAGATTCCTGCTTGTTAACGCTACATAGGGAGATTGGGCTATTACTGCACTAGAGTTTAAGGCAAGTTGCATTAAGTTGTAGGCTACAATGCTTTCTTTCCGTGCTGTTTCAAACCCATTTGTAATTAGGGTTATCCTATTTACACCCATTGTATTGCTGTAATAATCAAACGTTTCAAGAGTATCACTAAAATTCTGATACTGGTGGATAAATTCTGATTGCGCAGCATCCGAACCTCTCGCTACTAGAGAAGTTTTGTTGGAATTTATCTTGGCATTAAAGTATGCCATTACTTCATTTATGCTGCCGGAAAAATCGGGGTCCGTATTATACACCAGCACCTCGCGGTCGAAAGAAACATTGCCAGTAAATCCATCTAAACCGAAATATCTGTCCGACATATTTCTGCCGCCTAAAAGCATGAACGTACTATCTGCTATAAGATACTTACAGTGCAGTGCCGCATTAATAAATTGCGGCTCCAGCAGGTTAAATTGGTTAAACAAGTACACGTTGATGTTTTCGTGTGCAGATAATGCATGCAAATAACGCCGTGGCATTTGGCCAACCACAGCGTTATTTAAAATACGAACATGTACCCCTCTATCGGCGGCGGCAAGCAGTGCCCCAACAATAATATCCGTGCTTTCGCCATCGTCTATTACAAACGATGAAAGTAGAATCTCCTCTGTAGCATTAGAAATCAAGTTTACACGGTGAAAAAACGCATCTCGTGGGTACTCCACCAGCATCACACGCTCCGGCTGTGTACACTGTCCAAAGAAATTTTCCATCGAAAATAATTCTCTTGTTGCGTCTGGCACTCTAACTCTACCCACATAAGGCAGCACAGCCAAAAGAATATAACCCACAATAATTAAGCATAAAATTAATACAACATAAAGTTTTGTTTTTTTGGCCAAAACCTCACCAGCCCTTGTTTTATCGCGTTTCGTCATTCCGAGTCTTTAGGATTAACGCTGTAACATCACAACAATTCCAGCAAAATCCCCTGGGTTAGCTACAATAAGTTTGCCGGCTTTTAAACTAACACCGGACGGCTCTTTTGCAAAGATTTCTACCAGTTGCATTCCTAGTGGCACATCAATTACAAGTTCTTCCGGAGCATCACTAAAGGTGTGGATAACTGCGTATGCCGCTGTTTGGTTGTAGCGCAAAATACCCTGCCAACCTTTTGGGTGACGGTAACTTTTTACTTTTGGACCATGCCACACAGTAGTTCCGTCAACTAAAACAGGTGCAATTTTGTCATAAATAGCAATTGCCGTTTTGCAAACCTCCCATTGCTCGTCTGTTATATCGTTTATATCACCACTTATGCAAAAACGCCCAAGTAACCCAGCAGCCATGTAGTAGTACATTTCACCAATGCTATATTTTGGTCGTGCCACAGCCCATACCTGAGACTGCACAGGTGCTATAACCCTATGAAGGTTTGCCGCAATAATTGGAATATTAATGGTTTCATGCGCATCGGAAAAGGATGCCATACTGGAAAGCCCCATCATCAACGGCTCTAGCCTGTGCCCGCCGGATGCGCAGTTTTCTATAACAATTTCCGGTATTTCTTCTTTGATTTTTTTCACAAATTTTATTACGCCATCTATGTGCTGGCGCAAACCTTCGCCAGGGGATTCTGCCCCGTCGCAACCAAAGCCAATGTTTGCATTATAATCAATTTTTATATACTGAATTTTGTACCGCTTTAAGAATTCTATAACCATCGTGGTTAAGCGCTCGTGGTTTGAATCTTTACGCATATCGAGAAAATGCCGCCCGGATTCATAGATAGTATTACCATCCAACGTTAGATGAAGCGCAGGGTTAGCAAATGCTTTGGACCTTTCTTCCGCAACTTCATACTCAAACCATACGCCAGGTATAAAGTTCATTTCTTTTATCTGGCGCAGCGTTTCGTCAAAGCCGTGCGGGAAACGTTCTGGGTTTATATTATAATCGCCTGCCGCGTCGTACCAGCCTGCGTCCATTACAAGATATTTTATGCCCGTATCTTTTACTCTGTTTGCCAATGCCATCATAGAATCGTGACATACCCACCCCCATGTAGTGCAGAATTCGTTCAACGCAGCGGGGGCTGTTTTTTCTGATTCAGGCGCAGTTGTTAGCCACTTTTGCAACTGATAGCTTGTAAGACGTTGGCTTACTTGGTCAACACCGCCAATACCTACAGTGATAATAGCCTCCGGCGTTTCAAAACTTTCGCCAGGGGCTATTTTTTTTACCCATTGGCCGTTATTTCTGTCTGCAAGGCCGCCACATAGACACAAAGCATCATCCAGCCTGTAAACTTCCATCTGCCATGAGCCAGGCCAAGCAAGTTGTGCACCCCAGGTTACATTGTTTTTAATGTCCTCGATAGCAACAAACGGAAAAAATTCGCGTACAGGCATTGTTCCTGTTTGCCCAAATGTTATGGAGTTAACCGCCACGCGGGAGAAACATGGCTCTAGTTGCAAATCTTCAATTGGTATAGACTCCAACCTGCCTTCGTCTGCCCAGCGGCTACGCACACGGTGCAGAATCATGCTTTCCGGCGCATCGCCTTCTTCGTACGGGGTTAACCCGCCAATGCAGAAGCTTGATAGCATTTCTATGAAAACATCTTCGCTGCTGTTGTTCGTGAAAACGGATTTTGTCGTTAGAGTTTTTGTACCCGATATTTGGCATAAAGTATGTTTTATTTGATGCCCGCCGTCGTTTTCCAGCACCGTTTCAACACAAGTATCTGTAGTGTTTTGGCCCTTTAGCTTAAACCCTAAAGAATAGTTTGAATTCATCATAGTACGCCCACGAGGGAAAAGCCCCCTATAAGCCTCTTTTCCGATGACTTTTACTTGCGCCAGAGAAAGCGGTTTGTATTCCTTTTTTGCTACACTTTCTAAGCCTTGCGGTAAAAGTTCAAGTCCCACAACGCCATCTTCGCCGGTTACGTACTTAACTTGCATGTCGCCAAATATTTTTGTCATGTTTACCTCCTGGATTCATTTTCATCAATCGTACAAAAAAAACAGGCGATATGCAAAGTATTTTTTGCATATCGCCTGTTTTGTTAAGCTTTGGACGCGATTCCTACCTCAACCCCACTTGCTCAAAAGCACTCCCATCCTCATGTGTAAAGAACAGCGGGTTAAACCGCAGCACAACCCCACTGTTTGGCAGACGGGTAAATGGCAAATCCGGAATCAATCTGTCGACATTAACAGCTTCACCGTACTCGATATTAAATCCAGCATTTTTGGCCAACTGCACAAACATTAAATTATGGCCAAATAGGTTATTTTCATCCACAACAAGCGTTATCTCTCCATCAAATCCTATACCGCCCCCTGATGGCGTTGCATTCAAGTCAATCGCAAAGAAACGCTCGAAGCCAGCTCTACTCGATTCAGAACTGGCACCAATTCCATACCAAGCACGGAATGCTTGGCTGGTGCGCGTAGCAAGAAACCCTTCGTTATGGTATGCGTAGAAACGGGCACCGACAGGCTCTGTAATAAGTGCTTCCAAAATAAGCGGCACAAAATACTCACCAAAACCACTTTTGATACCCCGGATGTCTATTTCTAAATATTCTACACCCTCTAAAGAACCAAAGAATGCAGCAAGCTCTACCCTATCATCTTCCGGGTTAAAGTACCAAAATGGTATTCGCGTTACATCTTCATACCCATACGGCAAGAAGTTGTGTATACGAAGTGTGGCTGTGTTACCTGTAACATCAGCCTCTATGTTGCCGCCTCTGGTTACAGTTTCTATGCCCGGGTCACCAAAACGCCAATCCCTAAGTCCGAAATAATAGGGTTCCATCAGCCAATCTGCGAAATCAGGCTCAACAGTCGCAGCAATACCACCGAAATGCAATAACTCCAAAAAATTTTCATTTAAATACGCTGCAAACATGTGGTTAGTACGCAAGTCTGCGGCATCGCCCTCCCGCAAGTTATTAAAAACCTCAAGCCCCAGTTCCGGAATTTCTTGTCCAATTCGTTCTTCCGCCAAGGTAAAAAAAGGCCAGCTCTCCGACACTCGTTGGTACAACACAGCAAAATCGTTAACTCGGGCCTCTTCCATGCGTAGCTGCTGCACCGCACGGTTGTACTCCCGCAGTAGCGCATCAGGCGGCCCGTGAAAGTCCGGCAAGCGCACATTCGGGTTAACTATTCCAAGAATAATAGGAGTAGCTATGACGGCAGCTACAGCCAAAGCAATCAAACTCCAATAAAAAGCACGCAAAACAGTGCTTTTACGCCGGAAAAAATCTGACATCACAAATCCAATTTTATGAATAAACCTTCCCATTATTATATCCTTTCTTAAAAAAAAGCGGCATTATGCCGCTTTTACAAGTTATAAAAAAATCCACATTACAAGTAACATTACTCCAACAAGCACAAGAGCAAATGGAACAAAAACTAAAAGCCCTGCAAATAACATCGCCAACTTGTCGCCTTTTTCAAGCTCTAAGGGCTCTTCGGTTTTCGCTTTTTCAATAATTGCATCGGCTTTCTCTCTAGTTAGCCTTCTTTCCTTCATTATCTTGGATAGAAACATGAGAGTTCACCTCCCCTAGCTTATTGGTCATACTTGTGGCATGCTACAAAGTGTCCAGGTGCCATTTCGCGCCACTCCGGCGCCATTTTTTTGCATATATCCATGCATTCACGACAACGTGTATTAAACTTACACCCAGATGGAGGACGTACAGGGCTTGGAATATCGCCTTCAAGAAGCACTACTTCCTTTTCAGGGTCCGGCTCATCCGTGGTAGGTATTGCAGAAAGAAGTGCCTCAGTATATGGGTGCAAAGGTTTGCTAAATAGTTGCTCACTAGAAGCGAGTTCCACCAAGTTACCCAAATACATTACCGCCACACGGTCTGAGATATATTTTACAACACTAAGGTCATGGCTTATGAACATGTATGTCAGATTAAATTCTTCCTTCAAGTTTTGAAGAAGGTTAATAATTTGAGACTGAATACTTACGTCCAAGGCTGATACAGCCTCGTCACACACCACAAACCTCGGCTTAACACTTAAAGCACGAGCTATACCGATACGCTGCCGCTGACCACCAGAAAATTGATGTGGGTAGCGGTGAATCATATACGCACTTAAGCCGCAGTTTTCCATAACTTTCATAGTGTAGTCCTGCATGCGCTCGTTATTGGAAAGGAAATTTTTGTGGGTAATAGGCCCTTCGGATATAATTTGCCCAACTGTAAGCCTAGGGTTTAGAGAACCATATGGGTCTTGGAAGATAAGCTGCAAGTCACGACGCAGGGTACGCATCTCACCATATGTTAGCCGTGCAAGGTCTATACCAGCATCTCGCATGCCTTCGTACTTTTG
>Ga0123355_10009845_pt1 | contig 14590 bp, 11 predicted proteins | sample TergutEmb28metaG_3_FD_89872 | JGI IMG/M metagenome (GOLD analysis project Ga0123355, IMG submission 89872) | Embiratermes neotenicus P1 segment gut microbial communities from Petit-Saut dam, French Guiana - Emb289 P1 | ecosystem: Host-associated > Arthropoda: Insects > Digestive system > Gut ...
CATAATCGCATATATACTATCAATGGCGGTTAACTATCACCCTCATGAAGTAGCCTTTATACTCATTGACTATAAAGGTGGTGGCATGGCAAAAGCTTTTGAAACTTTGCCACATACTGTAGGCATTATTACAAATTTAGACGGTGCAGCAGTAAACAGGTCGCTTGTTTCTATACAAAGTGAATTAAAGCGTAGACAAGCAATTTTTGCGGAAGCAAGTAAGCAAATTGGCGTTAGTAATATTGATATTTACAAGTATCAAAAACTTTTTAGAGATGGCGATGTTACAGAACCGCTGCAACACTTGTTTATAATTTCTGACGAGTTTGCAGAATTAAAAACACAACAACCTGAATTTATGCAGCAGCTTATAAGTGCAGCACGTATAGGGCGAAGCTTAGGTGTGCATTTGATTCTTGCAACGCAAAAGCCGGCAGGAGTTGTTGACGATCAGATATGGAGTAACAGTAGGTTTAGAATATGCTTAAAAGTTCAAGAGCGTGCAGACAGTATGGATATGCTAAAACGCCCTGATGCGGCGGAATTATCTGATACAGGACGCTTTTATCTGCAAGTTGGATATAATGAACTCTTTGAAATAGGGCAATCAGCTTGGGCAGGAGCACCGTACTATCCGGCAGATAAAGTTCTTGTTGAAAAAGACAATAGTGTAACGTTCATTGATCTAAACGGTAGGCCTATTAGGCGAATCAAGATGACACCTAAGTATGCAAAGATTGCTGACCCTCAGAAACAACTTGACGTAATAACAAGTTATCTTGAAGAAATTGCTAAGGACGAAAATATTCAAACAAGACCGTTATGGCTTAATCCGATAGATGAAATGATATTAGTGGATGAAGTTAGGGAAAAGTATGAAATTCAGCCAGACGGTAGGATATTAAATCCTGTCATTGGTGAATTTGACGACCCTGCAAGGCAAAGACAACACGTACTTGAGTTACCGCTTAGCAAAGAGGGGAATGTTATAGTTTATGGCATAGCCGGGAGTGGTAAAACGACATTTTTCGCGACAACGATTTATTCGCTTATGGAGGAACATACACCGGAAGAAGTTAATATTTATATTCTAGAATTTGCAGCAGCTACTCTTAGAATTTTTGCAGAAGCTCCGCATGTCGGTGATGTGATTCTTCCTGATGAAGAAGAAAAAATTAACAATCTTATCAAAATGCTTTTTGATGAAATAGATTTACGAAAACAACATGTCGCAGGCTCTGGAGAAAAACCACCGTCTATCGTTATAATGATAAATAATTTCGAAGCGTTTATGGAGATATATGGAGAAAAAGACGACCAAATAGCTTTCCTTATGCGAGAAGGCATTAAGTATGACATATTCTTTATGATTGCGGCAACAGGGGCAAGCTCAGTACGCTTTAAAATCCAACAGCACTTCAAGCAAATGTTTGTATTACAGCAAAATGCAGATTCTGACTATTCTACAATTCTTGGGAAAACAGAGGGGCTTTTGCCATCGAAGTTTAAAGGCCGTGGACTTGTAAAAACAGATGCACTTTATGAATTTCAAACCGCACATGTTACTGATGAGGAAGTGCCATTTGATCATATTCGGGAGATATGTGAGAAACATAAAAAAGAATGGAAAGGGCAGCCAGCGAAAAGTGTACCATTGCTCCCTGAGCGTGTTAGTGTGAAAGTGATTTCAAACTATATAAAAGATAAAAGCAGTTTGAACATACCTGTGGGTATTATAAAGAGTACACTTGCACCATGCTACTACGACTTTAAATCCGCATTTATGAATCTAATACTTTCTTTAGGAGATGATCATCTTGAATTTACTGATGCAATTATAAAGCTATTGAGCGAAGAGTATGGTATAGACACGGTTGTATTTGATTCGCCGAGCAATTTGAAAAATTTATCAAATGCGAACAATAGTTATTATAGTCAAATTGGAGATATTGAATCTGCAATAAGTGAGCTTGCTAACACTATTGAAGATAGAGATAATATATGCAAGGGAACGGCTTCAAATGATGAAAAAGCGGACAAGCTTACACAAAAAGTTATTATTATTAATTCGGTTGCTCATTTGAAGGGTGTACTTTCTTTTGAAAGCAATGAAAATCTCAACAAAATATTGGAAAAGGGAGAGTTGCGACACGGCATAACTGTTATAGTGGCAGAAGCAGCGAAAAACATTGCTGGATATTCATTTGAAAAATGGTATAAGCAGCATATTACGCAATCTGATGGAATATGGGTTGGCAGTGGATTTGCTGACCAATACGTTATTAAAGCAAACAAGTTGACAGGTGAAATGAGAGAAGACGTAGAAGAAGATTTTGGATTTGTACTAACAAGAGGAAAAGTGTCTAAAATTAAACTTTTGTGTTCTGAAGAATAATACTAATTTAAAGAATTGTGTAGGAGGAATTTTAGATGGATAAAGTTCTTATTGAAATATTTTTGCCGGCATCAAGTACAAGCTATGATGTATATGTTCCGTCTGCAAGTAGGATGAGTGAAGTTTTGGCGTTAGTGTCAAAAGTTATTTCAGAGCTATCCGAAGGAAAGTACAAGCCTACAGCAGAAACCGTACTTTGTGATAGAGATAGTGGAGTGATTTTTAACTTAAATCTAACAATTGCGGAACTTGGAATCAAAAATGGCTCGCGTTTGATGTTAATATAAATCAGTTGTTAGATAAATAGTTGAGAACCTCACTTTGCGGGTAAGTTACGTTTCGTCTGTATCGTACTCGTCTAATATGTTTCCGACAATTTCTTCAACGAGGTCTTCTATCGTGACGATTCCTGCCGTTCCGCCGTATTCATCGACTATTATAGCCATATATACCTTATCTTGTTGCATTTCTTTGAGAAGTGCAATTGTGTTTTTTGATGGAGGCACGAAGTATGGTTCATGTAAAAATGTTTTGATGTCAAAGCTGCTTGTATCATTTCCATCAGCCATGAATTTCATAATATCTTTCATAAGTAAAATTCCTAAAATATTATCAATATTATCTTCGTATATCGGTATACGTGAATACTTTTCATCGACAAAGACTTTAACGATTTCATTAAAAGTAGCGTCAATAGGTAGCGAAATAACGTCGATTCGGTGAATGCTCGCATCTATAACAGCTTTTCCTTCAAGGTTTAAAATGTTTTTCATTATGTCGTGTTCGCCCTCATCGATAGAGCCAAACTCATTACCTGATTGTAGTATCGTGCGAATTTCTTCTTTTGTAACGCCGTCGGTTTGTTTGTTGTCCTTGATACCAAACAGCCGCAATACTAAATTTGCAGAAACAGATAATAACTTTACGAAAGGTAGCACTATTTTTGATAGTATGCTTAAAAATCCTATCGTTGCAAATGCAAATTTCATGGAATTTCTAAGAGCTATTCTTTTAGGTACGAGCTCGCCAAAGACAAGCATGAAATATGTCAAAATAAATGTGACTAAAATAAATACGACTGGTTCGATTAAAGATGTTGAAAGAGGCAGACCAAAGCCAAGTATCCATGCTGTTAGAGGGTCAGAAAAAGAACTTGCAGCATAAGCACCTGCAAAAAAAGCGATGAACGTGATATAAAGTTGTGTCGTAGCAAAAAAACCCGTGGGGTCTTCGATAGCATCCCAAAGCTGCTTTGCTTTTTTATCCCCTGAATCTGCAAGCATCTTGACTTTTGTGCGGCTTGCAGAGCTAAGGGCGATTTCTGTAGCAGAAAAAGCACCGCTTAGTAAAATCAGAACACCTAAAATAATTATACTGGCTAAAATAAAAATCAACCTCCTATTGTGTAGTAACTTTGTGATGCACCGATGCTAATGCATCGATATAAGGTCTTCGTGCAAATTGCTTTGCAATTTGAGAAGCACCATTAGGAGCAGCACCATTAAGATTTGGGAAAGTCTTGCATAAGGTCTGCTTACCAATCACGTAGTGATTTGAGCAGCACCATTAAAAAATTTGTGCATTAAAAGACAATGCACAAATAATTTACATCTTTCGCGTAATGGTGAATAAATGTGTTAGTGATTATGAATTACTACATGTGATTATCTTTATCACTTTTGAATTTGTAAACCACAGCTGCTAGAATTACTACTATTGCAATTAATATAATATGCATAAATAAGCACCCTCTCTTTAATATACTTTAGTTCGTTACTAAATATAATAATATATTAGTACACAATATGCAAGAAATTTTAATAAAAATAACAAAGTTTGCAAAATTATTATTGACAAATATTTACAAAAATGAGACAATAAACCATAAACAATTTTTATATAACCAAAAGGAGGTAAAAAATGGCAGTTAATGAGAGAGAAAAAGATGAAGTAACTTATGAAATCATCGAGCATATCGGGGTGATAGCAACATATCCGACATCATGGCAAAAGGAATTAAACATCGTTGCATGGAACGGAGGGGCACACAAATTCGATTTACGCGATTGGGCGCCGGATCATGCACACATGTCAAGGGGTATAACATTGCACAAAGACGAGGCGAAAAAACTGAGCGAATTGCTTGGAGCGTTAGAACTAAATTAAACCATAAACTGGTGAAAATAATGATATGCGATATAATGTCTACAACGGATGATGTAGGCATTATATTTTTTTATTTGAAAAGTAAATTGTAAGCAATTTGTAATCAAAAAGTAAAAAGCAATTATTACAATTTATGGTACAATAATAGGGCATCACCAATAAAAGAAAAACAATATATGGTGTAGCGGTTGAGTGCGACGACTATATGTCGGGGTGGATGGTAAGTTGAGTAAGAAAAAAAGTCAAAAACCAAAAAGTGAAAATGCGAAACTTGAAGATGTAAAAGATAAAAAAACACAGTCTGATAGCAAAAAAGAAATCGAAAAAGAGATAGAAGAAATCGATGCACAAATCAAAGAGCTAGAAACGCAAGATGAATTTGCAAAAGAAGAAAAGCTAGAAACGCAAGATGAATTTGCAAAAGAAGAAAAGCAAGAAACGCAAGATGAATCTGCGAAAGAAGAAAAGCAAGAAACGCAAGATGATTCAGTGGAACAAGAAGAAAAATCTGAAGAAGATGAAAAAATTGTTCCTAAGAAAGCATCGAAAGCTAAAAAAGCAGCAAAAGTGATTGGGAAAGTGTTCTTGTTTTTCGTGACTTTGATTATTTTTGCAGGTATTGCAGGCTTTGTCTTTGCTTTTTCGGTAGTCAGAGATGTGCCTCCAATTGATACGAGAAATATTGGGGCATTACTTCACGAACACTCGGTTATTTATGATGTCCACGGTAACGTACTTGATAGCATAGTTCTTGAAACAAGGCGAACTAACGTGAGTTTTGAGTGTTTACCTGACAATTTAATAAATGCATTTATAGCGGTGGAAGATAGAACATTCTGGGAGCATAGTGGTTTTAACGTTACGCGTATCATTGGTGCAATAATGGAGTCTTTAGAATCAGGCGATAGAATTCGTGGCACAAGCACTATAACGCAGCAACTTGCAAGAAACTTATTCCTTATGGAAATTCGTACAGAATATTCAATTCAAAGAAAAATAATAGAAGCATATTACGCTTTATTACTCGAAAGAGATTTATCAAAAGAAGAAATTATAACAGCATACTTAAACCGTGTTTATCTGGGATTTGGAACCTCAGGCGTTCAGGCGGCAGCACAAGCTTACTTCGGAGTAGATGTAGGCGATTTGACGTTGTCGCAAAGTGTTGCACTTGCGGCGATTGTTCAGGAACCGCATGCGTTTACACTTATTAGGACACTTCCAAATGCGATGGTAGATTACGATGACGAAAACATCTTATATAGAGATAATACATTTACATTTTTATCTAACGTGCAGGCATCAGAGCCACGCAGACATCTAATCCTTTGGCTTATGAGAGAGCAAGGTTTTATAACTTATCAAGAGTATAGAGCGGCAAGAGAAGAGGATTTGAGAGATAGCCTTAGAGAATTCGTGCCAGGAGAAAGGCAAAACACATCGTTTTTTATCGACTTTGTTACAAGACAAGTTGTAGAAGATTTGGCAGTGGAATTTGACATTACAGAGGCTATGGCATGGGAGAAGCTATTTAACGGTGGCCTTAGAATTCACACAACTTTTGATCCGTACATGCAAGAGATAATCGAAAGAGAATTTTTGCTTCATAATAATTTCCCTCGTATAAGGAACTTGTCGACAGACAGAGCTGGCAATATACTAAGGCCTGAAGGTGGCGGTATACTTTTGCATGCTTTTGGAAATATGTTTGACGCATATGGGTATTTTACTCTTCAACCTCACGAATTTAGCGTACTTGATAATGGCGATGTCATGCTGTATCGTGGGCATAGACTTAACTTCTTTAGAACGCAAGCCCATGGCACTGTGGATTATACGATTAATTTCAGAAGCATGTTTCTCGTTGAGGATGGTGTGTTTCATACTATTCGTGAAGGTGTAATTGTAGTACCTGCACAATACAAGTATAGGGATTCGGATGGGAATTTAATCATTGAGGCGAGATTCTTTTCTGAACACCCACAGTTTTTCATAAAGTCAGAATATGCGATTACTGTAGGTCCAGCAAATTACAGACTAAATCAAAGAGTAATTCAGCCACAAGCGGCTATGGTTATAATAGATTATGAAACAGGTCATATAAGAGCTATGGAAGGTGGACGTGATGTAGTTGGAAGAATGTTACATAACAGAGCAACAAGCCCACGTCAACCAGGGTCTGCAATTAAGACGACTGCAGTATATGCGGCGGCACTTCAAGCATCGGCAGACGAAGTTGCAGGCAGAGGCGAGTTTGTACCACAGCCATCACTATTTGACAATGATATTAATTTTAGAGGCAGATACTGGACAGCATCAACTATAATTAACGATTCACCAACACGTTTAGGTGGCGACCCGTGGCCACGAAACTTCGACAGAACACATAGGGGAGCTATGTCTATGCGAGCTTCACTAATACAGTCGGTTAATGTAAATGCAGTAAAAGTGTTTTCCCATATAGGTGCTGATGTGTCAGCAGAGTTTTTGAGAAGGCTTGGAGTAACAACTATTGTAGAGTACGGAAATGTTAATGATATGAATGCTGCGGCACTTGCACTTGGCGGAATGACGCACGGAATATCACCGCTAGAAATGGCAGTATCATATGGAGTGTTTGCAAATGCAGGAAGACTTAATGCGCCTGTTGCATATACGAAAGTTACAAATAGAAATGGCGATATTTTGCTTCAGAATATACCGCAAAATTTACAAGTTGTAGATGAATGTGTAGCATTTATCATGACAGATATTTTGAGAACTACAGTTTCTGACGGATTTGCTAGAAGGGCATCTGTATCTGGCAGAGTTGTAGCAGGAAAAACAGGAACGACTAACGATAACTTTGACGCATGGTTTGTTGGAATGAGTTCAGGTTATGTAGCTTCTGTATGGATTGGAAATGACCTTAACATGCCACTTAGCGAAGGAAGTCTCGCTGCGGCAAGACTTTGGAGTACAGTAATGACACAAGTGCTTGACGGTAGACCAGATAGACCGTTTCCGTCAAGACCAGAAAATGTTGTTAGGGCAGGTGGAGAATATTTTGTCGCAGGAACACAGGGAAGTCCATTTATGGAAGGTTTTGTGGCAGTAGCCGCGCCGCCAAGACCGGCAAGATGTTATGATCCATACTGCTTGTGTGGATGTACATATCCAGAACTTGGTTCATGTGCATGTATGGCTCCGCCACCAAGCTATGGGACTAACGGATACGGTGAGCAAGGCGAAGGAACTGCGGGATATGGCGAGCAAGGAAATGAAGGGCAGGTAGACTCACCACAACAACCACCGACACAAGACCCGCCAGTGCAAGACCCGCCAGTGCAACAGCCAGAAACACAAGACCCGCCGGCACAACAACAGCCGGTAACACCAGACCCACCAGTACAACAACCGCCAGTGCAACAGCCAGTAACGCAAGACCCGCCAGTACAACAACCGCCAGTGCAACAGCCAGTAACGCAAGACCCGCCAGCAGTCACAGGCTCAGGCGGAGGGGGCGGAACTCCTGCACCAGAACCAGCGACAGGCACAGGCCAAACACCAGCACCAACTAGCGAAGGTGGCGAGTAGAATTCAACATAATCACAAGAAGTTTTGAGAAATCGAAGCTTCTTTTTTTGACGCATTTTTGACGCATGAGAATTGAATTGCTCCGAGCTTTTCAGTTTTTTATTCTTTTAGGTATTTTTCGGTAGCTTTATCGAAATCAGAAATGTATTGTTTGTCTTGCAATATTCGATATTTTTGATATTCTGCTTTTGCGAGGTCATCTGCAACTTTGCGTTCGACAGTCCCCAAGTCATGCAACAAGTCATATTCATTGAACTGCAAAAAGGCATCTAAACGAGTAATTCAGTCTTGCATTGACATTAGCTTGTGTCGTTTCGCTTGATTTTCTGCATAATCAAGATACATATTTACAATATCATTAAGTCCGCCAATTTCTTCACTAGACAAATAGTTGTTAGATACCGTAATATCTGCTTGTAAGATTTTTCCGTCCGGTGCATTTTTCCATGTTTGCAATCCCATATGTGGTTTTGAGCTGTTGGCTCTTTCTGCAATTAATTCTGGTGCAGTATTGCCTGTTATAGCAAATAACAATTTGTTTTGTGCAGTCTTGAAGAAATTGTCAGTTGTGTTACTTTTTGAATCATAATCATAACTGCATTGAGCATAGATATCTGTTATTTTCTGATAAAAAACGTCGCTCGCTAGCACGTATTTCTTTTATACGCTCAAGTAGCTCCTCGAAATAATCTTCGCCAAACGGCTTGCCGTTTTTCAGCATCTCATCATTAAGTATAAAACCCTTAATTATATATTCTTTTAAAGTGCTGGTCGCCCAACGCCTAAACTGTGTGGCACTCTTTGAGTTAACACGATACCCAACGGCAATTATTGCATCAAGGTTATATAATGTAACATTTCTAGAAACATCTCGGCTGCCCTCTTTTTGAACTACTCGAAAATTTCGAGTAGTTGAGAACGCTTCCAATTCGTCACTTTTGTATATTTCTTGTAAATGATAATTAATGGTATGGCTTTCCACATCAAATAATTCACCCATCGTTTTCTGTGTGAGCCAGAACGTTTCATCTTGGAAAAGAACGTCCACACTTATCGATTTATCGTCTGTTTGGTATAGGATAATTTTATTTTGTTCCATTTTTCACACCTATTCTTTCCAACTCTGCGGTTATAAATTTCTCCGCTTTTTAATATTATTATCACGCCAATGTGCGGGTTGTCAACTCTTCTTTTTTCTGGCACGAAAAGTGGTGCATTTTTGTCCCCTGAGGAATAAAACCAAGCTGTTTTTATGGCAACAAATGTCAACGAAGCGTGAACTTTCCTTGTTGAGCAAAACAGCCACAACCATTGAAAAATAAAAGAAACGCCTGCATTTGCAAGCGTTTTTTGGTGGTGCCCAAACTCGGAATTGAACCAAGGACACGTAGATTTTCAGTCTACTGCTCTACCGACTGAGCTATTTGGGCAAACTGCGTAACTGGTGATTTGCCAGTCAACAATAATCAGTATAGCATGATAGAGTTAAGAAGACAAGAAGTTTTTTTGAAAATATAAGAAAATATAAATACTTTCTTATATTACTTAAAAAAGTGATTGCGATAATGGGTAAATGACATATAATAGTATGTAGATAAGAGATTTATTTTTATGAGGTGATTTGCCATGGCACAGCTATATTACAGATACAGTACGATGAACGCAGGGAAGTCTATAGAGATAATTAAGGTAGCACATAATTACGAAGAAAGAAACAAGAGAGTGCTTGTCTTAATCCCTGAAGTCGATGACCGCTACGGTGTAGGCGTTATTACATCGAGAATTGGCATACAAAGAGAAGCCACAGTAATTAAAGAAGATACAAACATATTAGAGCTTTTCATGAGAGAGGATGCAAAGGAGAAAATCTCATGCGTTCTTATAGACGAATGTCAATTTTTGAAAAAACATCATGTCGAAGAACTAGTAGAAATTGTCGATAGTTGCGAAGTTCCTGTGCTCGCATACGGACTGAAAAATGACTTTAGAAATGAACTGTTTGAAGGTTCATATTATATGCTTACTAATGCAGACAAAATAGAAGAAATTAAAACAATATGCTGGTGCGGTCGGAAAGCTATCATGGTAGCAAGGATAATAGACGGCAAGTTCGTAAAACAAGGTAAACAGATTGTCATCGGTGGCAATGACATGTATGTATCACTTTGTCGTAAGCACTATAATGATGGAAGAATTGGGGCAGATAAAGAGTAAAATGCTTTTTCCCATGCACGCTTTAGCAAGAATTCCATAATGAAATTTGTTTTTTCTAAACTACGGTGTTCAAGTATGAGCACCGTTTTGTTGTCTTTTTCGTCAAATGTCCATGTTACATATGAGTTTATGTTATCGCCGATATAAGGGCATTTTGGAAGTGATGAAGTTAGACATTCTCCGCACTTGCGGCATACGCCTGCTTGTTTTTTGTAGACAGATTCATATGTTAAAGTTTTGTATTTTTCGAACTCTGTAATTGTATTAAAAAATTTGCCGGAAAGTAAAATCGATGGTGATTGTTCAGAAGTAAAGGTTTCTCCGATGGAAAAAGAAAAATCTTGAACAGGTGTACACCACAAGTTTGGAGATTTTTCATTTGTGAGATAATCCCATAAAACTTCTTTAGGAACTGGAAATTCTTTTTCAAATTTAATATTCAATGTTTTTACTCCCCTTTGCGACGTTTCATTTCTTTGTAAATATTATTTAGTATCGTTCGTTTTTTATAGCTCCACTCTGGTGCGATGAGCAGTTCTCTTGGTGCGTCCGCTGTCAACCTGTGAATCGTTACTTCTTTTGGGATGATTTCGAGTGCATCACAGACAAGGTTTACATATTCGTCGATGTCAGAAAAAGGAACATACTCAGGGTATAATGTTTCCATGGCAGAACCTGATATGATGTTTAGCAGATGTAACTTTATCCCGAAAGGATTGTACTTACATACTATTTTAACGGAATCAAGCATTTGCTCCTTTGTTTCGCAAGGTAAACCAAAAATCAGATGCACGACAGTTTTTATGTTTAAGGCAGACAAATCTGACATAGCTTTCTCAAAGTCGGAAAAAGAATAACAACGATTCAAAATGTCGCCAGTTTTGTCATGAGCAGTTTGAAGCCCAAGCTCAACCCACAAAAACGTCTCTTTGTTAAGCTTATCAAGTAGAGCAAGCACATCTTCGCCAAGACAGTCAGGCCTTGTTGCAATTGCAGGTCCAACAACTCCAGAGTGAGCAAGTGCATTGCGGAATTTTTCTTCAAGTTCAGGAACTGGTGCATATGTATTGCTGTAGCTTTGAAAATACGCGATGTATTTTTTGGAATCCCACTTCTTTTTAAGAAGCTCAATCTGAGATGGTATATCGCTTGCCATATCGCCAGAGCCAAGTGCAGAACAAAAAATACAGCCTCCAACGCCTTTGGTGCCATCTCTGTTTGGGCATGTAAAGCCGGCATTTAAGGAAAGCTTGATTACTTTGCACCCGAACTTACTCCTTAAATAGTCGTTTATTGTATAGTAAGATAAATGTGAATTTGTTTGCATAATCGCCATTATATCATTTTTGAATTTCTGTTTCTAGTACTATGAAGTGAAGTTGCAAAATAAGATATTTTACTTCAAAAAAGGTGGGATTTATGATATAATACCATGTGCATAAATAACAGATTAGAAGGTTTTAGTAAAATTAAATAGTGGAGTTTTAAAGACCATGGATGAAAAAGCAAAAGGACTTATGACAACCGTTTGCAGTGAAGATAATTTAACAAAAGAATACACCACCGAGTCTATTTATAATACGAATAAAGACAAACCTGTACTGCTACTTCACAGTTGTTGTGGACCGTGCAGTACTTCGGTCGTTTTTGATTTAATTAATTCATATAAAATTACAATTTATTTTTACAATCCAAATATAACAGATAGTATCGAATATAAAAAAAGGCTTGATAGTCAGAAAAAGTTCGTAGATGAATATAATGACAGCACGCAAAAGGTAGACACGATAAGTTTTATAGAAGGAAAGTACGGCCCTGAGCATTTTCTTGAGGAAGTAAAAGAACTTAAAGATGAGCCAGAAGGTGGAATAAGATGCAGGAAGTGTTTTGTGATGAGGCTTGATAAGTCAGCAGAGACAGCGATGTTAGATGGGTTTGACTGCTTTGCAACAACGTTAAGCGTCAGCCCATATAAAAATTACGATGTGCTTAGTGAGATTGGACATGATTTAGGCGTTAGATATGGCGTAGGCTTTATAGATAAAGATTACAAGAAAAATAATGGGTATCAGAGAAGTATTGAGTTATCGAAGGAGTTTGGGCTATATCGCCAAAACTACTGCGGATGCGGTCTGTGACGGGTTATTTTTCCGCATATTGGAGAATATTAAATGAAATATGTAGAGCTAGTAATTGCAAACAATAGTGACAAGACAGACCGTTTTTACACATACGGATGCGACTTTGATGATATTAAAATAGGGCAAAAGGTGTTTGCTCCTTTTAACAGAGGCAACAAGCTTAAAGAAGCTTATGTGTTTGGAATTACAGATGAATTACAAGAAGAAATAAAAGGGTTAAAATATGTGGAGTCATTAGATGAAGACATATGCCTTTCAGATGAAGCAGTCAAAACATGCATTTGGATGAAAGGGCGTTACGCATGCAGATATATAGATGCGATCAATTGTTTTACGCCGTCGGGGACTGTATCAAAAAGAGGTAAAAAGAGAATTCCGCTCAAAGACTCACAAGGCGAAGCACAGGATATCGAGGCATTAACTAAGGAACAAACAGATGCACTAGGGAAGATAGAACCGTATATCATAAATAGAAAGCACAACATTTTTTTACTTCATGGAGTTACAGGAAGTGGAAAAACAGAAGTATACATGCAGGTGGTTTCGAAGTGTATTGATGCTGGCAGAACCGCGATTATGCTTGTTCCCGAAATATCGCTTACGATGCAAATCGTGGATAGATTTATAGGGCGTTTTGGACGTGATAAGATAGCAGTGCTCCACAGCAAACTTTCTGCTGGTGAGAGGTACGACGAATGGGTCAGGATAAAAAATGGCGAAGTGAAAGTCGTAATCGGTGCAAGGTCGGCGGTATTTGCCCCGCTTCAAAACATCGGAGCAATTATACTTGATGAAGAACATGAAGCTACTTACAAATCAGACAAAACACCAAAATACGACACAGTGGAAATCGCTATAAAAAGAGTTAAAACACAAAACGAAAGTGGCATAGTCATACTGGGAAGTGCGACACCATCAGTCGTTTCATACTACAGAGCAAAAGAAGGCATATACGAAAAAATCGAACTAAAAAACAGATATAATGAAGTATTGCTTCCCACTGCCAAAGTCGCAGATATGCGAGATGAACTTAGAGAGGGAAACAAGTCAGTCCTCAGCAAGCTTTTATATAATGAAATGGAAGAATGCCTAGAATCAGGCTCGCAAGTAATCTTATTTCTAAACAGGAGAGGGTACTACACTTTTGTTAATTGTAGGGAATGTGGGTATGTAATGGAATGTCCGAGTTGCAGTATTTCTTTGACATATCATAAGTCAAGCGATGCCGCCATTTGCCACTACTGTAGCTACAGAGAAAAGCTTCCAAAAGTCTGCCCAGAATGTAAAGGAAAATATATCAGACACTTTGGAGCAGGAACAGAAAGAGTTGAAGAAGAAGTAAATGCACTTTTTCCGCAATACGAAACAGCCAGATTTGACATCGATGCCATAAAACGAAAAGGCGAGATTGAGAGAGTTCTTGGAAATTTCAAAAAAGGCAAGACAAAAATTCTTGTCGGCACGCAGCTTGTCGCAAAAGGACTTGATTTTGATAATGTTGGGCTTGTTGGAGTAATATCGGCAGACACCTCGCTAAATATACCTGATTATAGGTCTACGGAACGGACATTTCAGCTCATAACGCAGGTTGCTGGCAGGGCAGGACGTGGAGATAAAGCAGGAAAAGTAATAATACAGACTTATACGCCAGAGCATTATGCAATAGAAGCGGCTGCGGCACATGATTACGACAAGCTCTACGAAATGGAAAACTCGTTGCGAAAAGTTTTGAGATATCCTCCGTATTCGGACTTGATACAAGTTATGATTACGGCAGAAAACGAAGAAATTGCGAAAAGCGTAGCAGACAAGTTTGTAGATAATATAAGAAAGAAATTGCCCGAAATTGATAATGATGATATCATGCAACCGCAAGAACTTTCGTTTTTTAAACAAGATGGAGTTCGGTATCAAATTTTGATAAAGTCGACACAAGGTAGGAGGAATACAGTTATAGCGGCTTTAGCAAACCTCAAAAGGGGCATTAATGACGATGGAGTTCAAATTGGAATTGATGTGAATCCGTATAGTTTAATATAGTATACGGTTACGAGGTGTTATATAACACAATCGCATAAATGAGTGACTGTATAAATTC
>Ga0123355_10009846_pt1 | contig 14589 bp, 1 predicted proteins | sample TergutEmb28metaG_3_FD_89872 | JGI IMG/M metagenome (GOLD analysis project Ga0123355, IMG submission 89872) | Embiratermes neotenicus P1 segment gut microbial communities from Petit-Saut dam, French Guiana - Emb289 P1 | ecosystem: Host-associated > Arthropoda: Insects > Digestive system > Gut ...
AGGCGTTACAGATGCAGTTGTTGTTGTTAAAAATGATACCAAGCAAGAGAAAACCATTCATGCTTATTATGTAGCGAAGCATGAATTGGATATTGATTATGTAAAGGATGAACTCCGCAGAGGCTTACCAGAGTATATGGTGCCACTATATATGAGACAAATCGAGAGCATTCCATTAACAAAGACTGGCAAGATTAATAAGAGAGAATTACCAGAAATTGAATTAAAAAATGACGTAAATTATGTTGCACCAAGAACTGAAAAGGAAGCAGTTGTTTGCCGTATTTTCAGTGAAGTTTTAGCGATAGAAAAGGTGGGTATGAGAAACAACTTTTTTGAACTTGGTGGTGACTCTATAAAAGCAATAAGAATTGTCTCAAAAATGCGTGAGGCAGGATATCGTATTTCAGTCAAGGACATTATGGGGAAACATACGATTGAAAGAATAACCAAAATGGCTATGGAAGAAGCTGAGAATAGCTATGAGCAGGACGAAGTGAAAGGAAGCATTATTTCAACGCCAATTGTTGAAGCTTTCAAAGCATGGAATCTTGCGAAGCCGTACCATTTTAATCAATCTCTTATGATAGATATTGCTTATGATGCATCACTGGTAAAAAATGTTTTAGATGCCTTAGTTGTTCATCATGATATGCTACGTGCTGTTTATAGAAATCATACGCTTGAGGTACTTGGAAGTGAAGAAAGTAAGCTCTATGATTTTAATGTATATGATTTGAGCGGTGAAGGATATGTTGAAAAAAGCATTGAAAAAGTATGTGCCCAAATACAAGCTAGTATCGATTTAGAAAATGGTCCATTGGTGAAAGTAGCGATGTTTAAAACAGATGTGGCTCAGTATTTGATGATATGCATCCATCATTTAGTGATCGACAATATATCATGGCAAATCTTACTTGATGACTTTTTTGTCGCATGTGGGCAGCTAGAAAAGGGAATGGAGATCACCTTACCAAAGAAAACGGCATCTTTCCAAGAGTGGAGTCAACTATTAGATGAGTTTAGAAGGAGTGAGCAACTCAAGAAAGAAAAGGACTACTGGGAATTAGTCGTTGCAGAAATTGACTCAGGAAAAGTTAAAAGTGATAACGATGCGACCCAAATTGGATACGATGAAATTAACATTTATTTTGAAAAAGAAGAAACAAAGCAATTACTTTATGAAGCAGGGAACGCTTATCAGACAGAGATTAATGATTTACTATTAAGCGCAATGAGTGCAGCAGTAAGAAAGTTAACAGGTCAAACAGTGGTATCTATTGGATTGGAAGGACATGGAAGAGAAGAGCTTCATCGACCAATAGAAATTGATCGAACGGTCGGGTGGTTCACTACCATATACCCTGTTGTGGTGAAATGTTTTGATGATATGGAGCAATGTATTATCACGACGAAGGAAATGCTTAGAGCAATTCCAAATCGTGGGATTGGATATGGACTACTAATGGGGGATAATGAAGCAAAGCCGGAGCTTTACTTCAATTATTTAGGAGAGATCAGTGAAGATTCAGAGGGGCAAGGGACAAAAAACATTCTTAATTCTTCTACAGATTTAAATATTTCCAAAGATAATAAATTATTAGGAACCATTAGTTTTAATGGAGGGATCACACAGGAAAAGTTATTTTTCAGGTTGACCTATGATAAGAGTAAATATTCAGAGAAAAAAATGAATCAATTTGCGAATCTTTATAAAGAAGCCCTGAGTCAGATTATTGAACATTGTAGCGCTCAAGAAACATCTATAAAGACATTATCAGATTATGGTGATCAGAACTTAATGGAAACTGAATTTAGTGAACTTATGGATATGTTTGACGAATAATGAAGGGTATCTCTACAAACGTCCTCAAGCTATCTTCCGTCCAGAAAACCACTATCCATCGTCAACTCCTCCTAACGTACGTCCTTGTACGCTTCGTCGTCGTTTCCTTGACTAGCGGCTTTCTGGACGAAACCTAGCAAAGAGGAGTTTATAGAGATACCCTTAAAATTTACCATTGAAACTACGGAGGCAAAAATAGATGAAAGCATCAAGCAAGATCAAATCAATTAATTCTTTAACACCTATGCAGGAGGGGATTTTATATCATCATTTAGAAAATGAACAGAGTAGTAGTTATCATTTGCAAACATCTGTATGGGTAAACAATAAGCTTGAATTAAGGAACATTCAAACAAGCCTTGATTTGCTGGCCCAGAGGCACGAGGTATTAAAAACAGCGGTTGCCATTCCGAAATCAACGGCGAAAGCGCGGCAAGTCATTTTAGAAGATAGACAATTAGCGTTTGAATATCTGGAAAGGCACGGTAGTTGTCCAACAGCGGTTGAAACGGAAATCAAAGAAAAGGACTTGGCGCATCGATTTGACCTACAAAAAGACAGCTTACTCAGATTAAAAGTCATTTCATTTTCTGAAGACAGTTATTTATTCTTATTTAGTTTCCATCACATTATCATTGATGGATGGAGTGTAGGAATTGTATTTAATGATTTCTTTAAATATCTGGAACAGTTAGAAAGTGGTATAAGCAAAGCAACATTAATACATCAGATTGAAGAAGAAAAGAGAAATGAGCTTTCATATAGCGACTATATAAAATGGTTTGAGAAGCAAGATCAAGAAAAAGGAATTACTTATTGGTCAAAGTTTTTAGCTGACTATGAAGAACCAGCAGAAATAAAGCCTGTAAAAGAGCCAATATCGACAAACAAACAGACAGCAACGATTGGGGTGAATATAGAAAAAGAGCTAGCTGCAAAATTAAATGATATTGCTTCTTCTAACCATTTAACCATTAATACGATTATGGAAGTAGCGTGGGGGATTGTTTTGCAAAAGTTTAATCATAAAAATGACGTTGTGTTCGGAAAAGTCGTTTCGGGAAGGAATGCTGACCTAGATGGGATAGAGGGAATGGTCGGCTTATTTATCAATGCTATTCCGGTTAGAATGGAAAGTAAAGACGGTATGTCTGTTGCTACATTGTTGAGGGATGTCCAAAATCAAGCAATGGATAGTATTAACTATGATTACTGTGCTTTGGCAGAGATTCAAAACCAAACTCAGTTAAGATCTGATTTGATTAAAACTTTATTTGTATTTGAAAATTATTATGTGAATGAAAATAATAAAGGAAATAAACTTCAAGTTGACATTAAAAATACAAGAGAGCAAACCAATTATGATCTAAATTTAATTATTTATTCAGCGGGGGACAGATTAACATGCAAGCTCATGTATCATCCTGGGAAATATGAAACAACAGAAATTCAAAGCATTCTTGAAAAGCTTGAAGTGGTTTTGCAGGAAATGGCAATAGATATAAATAAAAAGATTAAAGATATCGCTATGATTACACCTGCAGAAAAATCATTAATTCTAAATGAATTTAATGATGCTAAACGAGATGATTCAAATAAAAAGTCAGTCGTTCAGCTTTTTGAAGAACAAGTCATTGTATCACCGAATCAAATCGCAGTTGCTTTTGAAGAAGAGAAAATCACCTATCGTGATCTCAATGAAAAAGCAAATGCTTTAGCTCATCAATTGAGAGAGCAGGGTATTAGGCCAAATGATTACATTGCCATTGCGACAAAAAAGAGTATTGAAATGATTATTGGAATTTTAGCTATCTTAAAATCAGGCGGTGCATACGTTCCTCTAGACATGCTCTACCCGAAAAAAAGGTTGACCTATATCTTGGACGACTGCAAGCCAAAAGTGTTGCTTACACACCAAGAAGAGATACACTTAGAAGTTGATGTGCCGGTGATTGAGCTTAAAAATCACGACCTAATGGAAAGTAGCAGTGAAAATTTAAATCAAGTTAACAGTTTAAATGACCTGATCTATTTAATTTATACATCTGGAACAACAGGAAAACCAAAAGGTGTGATGGTTGAGCACCGAAATGTAGTTTCACTTGTAAAAAATACAAATTATGTTGAATTTAATGATGTAAGCATTGCTCAGGCAGGTTCGTTTTCATTTGATGCATCGACGTTTGAAGTCTGGGGATCCTTATTAAATGGCGGAAAGGTTGTTCTTTTACCTGAGGAAATTTTGTTGAATGCAACGTTACTAAAAGAAGAACTAATCAAAAAAGAAGTCGACACAATGTTTGTGACAACAGCTTTGTATAATCAGCTTATAGGGGAAGATCCACAGGTGTTTGATCCATTGAAGCAATTATTATTCGGCGGAGAAGCGACATCAGAGGAGCATGTGAGAAAACTAGTAAGCAGAAATAATGAATTAAGCTTTTCAAATGTTTATGGACCGACAGAGAGTACAACATTTACGCTATATTATCCTATTTTAGATGTAGTGAAAGAAAAAACGCCGATCGGAAAACCGATTAGCAACAGAGAAGTGTATATACTTAGCGAGGGAGAGTTATGCGGAATAGGAGTAGTGGGAGAGCTGTACATCGGAGGAGAAGGGGTAGCTAGAGGGTATTTAAATCTTCCTGAATTAACAGCAAAAAAGTTCATTGACAACCCTTATGGAGAAGGCAAGCTATATCGAACAGGAGATTTAGTACGATGGCTGTCAGATGGTAACATTGAATACTTAGGCAGAATAGATGAGCAAGTCAAGATCAGAGGATTTAGAATTGAACTAGGAGAAATCGAGAGTGCGTTTAGAAAGATAGAAGGAATAACTGATGCAGTTGTCATTACAAAAGAGGATGACAGAAAAGAGAAATCACTCCATGCCTATTTTGTGGCAAAGACTGACTTACATATTGATGAGATAAAGGATGAACTTCGCAAGACATTACCTCATTATATGATACCGTCTCACATGAGGCAAATAGAAAAGATTCCTTTTACTCTAAATGGGAAGTTGGATCGAAGAGCATTGCCAAGGATTGAAATTAAGCATCAAACAACCAATATATTACCAAGGAATGAATCTGAAGAAATATTAAGTCACTTATTTAAAGAGATTCTTGAAATAGATCAGATAAGTATCAAAGATAATTTCTTTGAATTAGGTGGACATTCTTTGAGAGCTACAAGGCTTGTTAATCGCATTGAATCAGAAATGGGGAGAAAGGTGCGGTTAAAAGAAGTAATGGATCACCCAACCATTGAAGCATTGGCCAAAATGATGACAGGTAAAAAAGCAGAAGAATATGTTCCTATTCCTATTGCTAGAAAACAAACCTATTATCCAATGTCATCTACTCAAAAACGAATGTATCTTTTAAATCAATTAGATGAGAATAGCACGACATACAATATGCCTCAAGCCTTTATGCTGAGTGGAAATGTAAAAGTGGCTTGTTTAAAAGAAGCCATGGAAAAAATCATAGCACGTCATGAAATTTTAAGAACAACATTTACAGCAGTAGAAGGCGACCTTGTTCAAAAGGTTAATGAAGAATTGCCTTTGGAATTTTCAGAAGTAGAAGACGAACAAAGTCAAACAAGAGAGCTCTTACAAGACTTCATCAAACCTTTCGATTTAAATAAAGGTCCGTTGTTAAGAATGAGAATCATCAAGAGAGAGGAAGCATATTTTCTATTTATTGATATGCATCATATCATTAGTGATGGCATGAGCATAGAAACTTTTATTCAAGAGCTTGTTAAATTATATCATGGTGACACACTGGAACCTCTAACGCACCAATACAAAGATTATAGTGAATGGATGAGGGACAGGGATTTAAGCGAACAAAAAGATTACTGGATGGGTCAATTTGAAGAAGAAGTACAGGCTTTAGACATGCCATTAGATTATTCAAGACCACCGAAACAAAGCTTTAAAGGGGCTAGAATAGAAAAAAAGATAAGTCAAGGATTAACAGAACAGATCAAAGGTTTTGCGCAACAAAATCATGTAACAGAATACATGTTCTTTTTGTCGATAATTATGATCCTGCTTGGAAAATACAGCAACCAAGAGGATGTGGTAATAGGGAGTCCGATTATTGGGAGAAGACATCGAGATACTGAAAAGATGTTAGGTATGTTTGCAAACACGTTAGCCATGAGAGGAAGACCAGAAGGTCATAAAACATATGAAGCGTATTTAAAAGAGATCAAAGAGATGTATTTAAATGCTCATGAAAATCAAGAATATCCATTTGAAGAATTAATAGAAGAGGTTGTAACCCAAAGGGATATGTCAAGAAATCCATTATTCGATGTGATGCTAGCAGTGCAAAATGATGAAAGTGCACAAGTTATGTTAAGTGGAGTGAAGACAGAGCCGATAGAAATCGACTTTGAAGTTTCAAAATTTGATTTGACTTTTTCAATTAGTGAAACATCTGAAGGGTATCACCTCATTGCTGAATATTGTACAGATTTATATCAAGCGTCAACGATTAATAAATTAATACAGTGTTTAAACATCCTTATAGAGCAAGTTATCAGTCAGCCAATATTAAAATTAGAAGAGATAGAAATGATCACAGCGGAAGAGAAAGAGCTTATCTTATCAGTTTTTAATGATACACAAATGGCGTATCCAAAAGAAAAAACAGTGATTGAAGTATTTGAAGCACAAGTAGAAAAGAATCCGGATCAGATAGCAGTTGTGTTTAGAGATGAGAAAGTTACATACGAAGTACTTAATAAAAGAGCGAATAAGATTGCACATCAATTAAGAAGTTTAGATGTTAAGCCTAATGACTGTGTTGCACTCATGACTGAGAGAAGCATTGATATGATCGTAGGGATTTATGGCATTTTAAAAGCTGGAGGTGCATATGTACCATTAGATCCGACTTATCCAGAGGAAAGAATTAAATATATACTAGCAGATAGCCAGCCAAAAGCATTGCTAACGAATCAAGAATATATCAAGGTAACAGATATACCCGTTATTGAGTTTAAGCAGATGGATGAGAGGGATGAGGAGAATTTAGAGTGGGTCAATAAACCTAGTGATTTAACCTATTTGATCTATACTTCAGGAACAACAGGAAACCCGAAAGGGGTTATGGTGGAGCACCGAAATGTTTTAAGCTTAGTCCAATGGCAAAAGCAAATAGGGAACTACACAGAAGCAACTACAATTCTCCAGAATTTTAATTATATCTTTGATGGATCTGTATGGGAAATTTTTCCAGCACTCTCATCAGGCTGTACATTAGAAATCATTCCAGAAGAAAGCCGATATGATGCTAAGCAACTGTTAGCGTTAATTCCAAATAAACAAATAATGATGGTACCATCTATATTTAAAGCATTGATAGATTATGCAGAGGAAAATAACTTAGAGAAGCAATTGCATACATTTGATAAATTGTATATGGGAGGAGAACCACTCTCTTATGATTTAATTGAAAGGTATAAAAAAATGTCTGGAAATCAGATCAATAATGTGTTTAATGCATATGGTCCAACAGAAACAACAGTCTGTGCCACATGCTATCAATTTGATCAAACATATGACAAAATATTGATTGGGAAACCAATCGGCAATACCCAGGTTTATATTTTTGTAGAAAATCAACTATGCGGGATTGGAAGAGTAGGGGAGTTGTGTGTTGGGGGAGATGGCATCACGAGAGGTTATCTAAATCAATCTGAATTAACGCAGAAAAAATTTAGAAAAAATCCGTTTGGAGAAGGTCACCTTTATCGAACAGGAGATTTAGCTAGATGGTTGCCAGATGGAAATATTGAATATTTAGGTCGTATTGATGAACAAGTTAAGATTAGAGGATTCAGAATCGAATTAGGTGAAATTGAGACAAGGTTAAGGGAAATAACAGCTGTTCAAGATGTAAAGGTGATTGTGAATAAAAAAGATGATGATCCATATTTATGTGCTTATATTGTTGGAAAAGATGAACTTAACTATAAAACACTCGAATCAGAACTAAAGAAAAAGCTACCAGACTATATGATTCCAAATCATTTTATCCAATTAGATCAACTTCCACTAATGAAAAATGGAAAAGTTGACATGAAAAAACTTTCGGAAATAGAAGTTGTTCCAGAAGCAAAAGTATATATATTACCAAGGAATGAATTAGAAGCAACTGTTCATGATATCTTTAAAAAAGTTCTAGGAATGGATCAGATAAGCGTGGATGATCGGTTTATTAAATTAGGTGGGGACTCTCTTAAAGCAGCAAAAGTAGTCAATTTAATTGCACAAGAAACGAATGTCAAAATTACCTTATCGTCTATCTTCTTAAAAGGAGATACAGTAGAGGACATTGCTAAAGAAATCGAAGCTTCACGAGGCATGAATGATTTTGCTCAGCTGCCAACCTTTATAGAAGAAGTTATTTAATAGGGAAAAACAACTGATCATTGATACCTTCTGATATTGTTGGAAGGTATCAATGATTATTTAAGGGAGGAAAATAATAATGAATAAAAAATACTTGATGTCTGAAGCGCAAAAGAGAATGTTCATTACGGACCAAATCCAAGACTGGAGCGTTACCTATAACGTTCCAATTGTATTAGAAGCAACAGGAATCATTCAAGTGGATAAAATTTTGACAGCTTTACATAAAATAACTGAGAATCATGATATTCTTCGGACGTCATTTGCCTATGAAAATGATAAATATTTGCAGATTGTCAAAGCAAGCATTGACCTTGATTTTGAAGTAGTTCATGATATGACATCAATTGAAGAAGAATATCACAAATTTGTTAGACCTTTTGACTTAGCAGAAGGACCTTTATTTCGATTTAAATTGTTTTTAATCGATGAATCAAAATCAGTGATGATGGTTGATTTTCATCACATTATTTTTGACGGGGGTTCCATGCAACCTTTTTTCGAGGAGTTAGCTGAATTATACCGAGGAGAGCACGTTTTGCGTTCAGATGTCCAATACATTCACTACGCATCATGGAAACAAAACCTTGATTTAGCCCAACAAGAAGCATTTTGGTTAGAGCAGTTTCCAGAAGCACCACAAGCATTGGATTTACCGCTTGATTATCCAAGAAAGTCGACTCGATCTTATCATGGAGCCGTCGTACGTGAGCAACTAGATATAGAAACCAAGCTTGCGATTAAAGCATTATGTGCCGAATATCAGACAACAGAATATGTGATTATGTTAGCGGCTCTCTCGATTTTGCTTAGCCGTTATGGTTATCAAAAGGAATTTGCTATTGGTACTGTCGTTTCTGGTAGAAATCACCCTCAACTAGAAAACCTAATTGGGATGTTTGTTAATATGTTGGTAATGAAATGTCAGATTGCTGATGAGTCGTCTATCGAAAGTTATTTAACTGAAATGAAAAAGATGTTTTTACTTTCCTTAGAACATCAAGATTACCCATTTGAAAAACTAGTTGAAGCAATTGGATATAGTGATCCATCGCGAAATCCACTATTTGATACCTTGTTTGTAATTGAGAGCAATGCATCTCAAATGTGGGAATTTGGTGATGTATCTATAACGCAATTGGAAATGCCTACGACCATTTCTAAGTTTGATAGCATGTTATCTGCGAAAGAAACAGACACGGGTTATGAGTTGAATTGGGTCTACTGCACAGAACTCTTTAACGAAAATACGATTCGCCAACTGCTCAGTCATTATAAAAATCTCCTCCAAGAAATGGTGAGTGATCTAAATGCGAAAGTTGGTAGTTTAAACATTATTGATGAACAGGAAAAACGGGTTTTATTAAAAACTTTTAATTCCAATCAAGCATCTGAATTACAGGAACAAACTATTATTGAGTTATTTGAGAAACAAGCTTCTACAGCACCAAATCAGGTAGCAGTTGTGTTTAAAGGTGAAAAAATCACATATCGAGAACTTAATGAAAGAACCAATGCTCTTGGTCAAAAATTAAGAGCCCTTGGTGTCAAGTCAAATGATTATGTTGCACTTATGGCGGAACGAAGCATTGAAATGATAGTCGGCATTTTTGGTATTTTAAAAGCTGGGGGTGCATATGTACCACTAGATCCAACCTATCCAAAAGAACGGTTGACTTACATTTTAAATGACTGCCAGCCAAAAGCATTTCTGACTAATCAAAAACAGATCGAAATAGAGGGTTTCACAGTCATTGACCTAAATGACGAACTCATAACTGTTACTGATAATTTAGCACATGTCAATCAACCAGATGATTTGGTTTACACCATTTATACTTCAGGAACAACAGGCAAGCCAAAAGGTGTGATGATAGAACATCGAAATGTTTTAGATCTAGTTTGGTCGCAAAGCGAAGCTGGAAATTATTCCAAAGACACTGTTGTTCTCCAGAACTTTAACTACATTTTTGATGGATCTGTATGGGAAATCTTTCCTGCACTCTCATCAGGGTGTACGTTAGAAATCATTCCAGAAGATAGTCGTTATGATCCTGAAAAGCTTTTAAAAATCATTCCAAATAAGCAGATTATGATGGTACCATCTATATTTAAAGCATTGGTAGATTATGTAGAGGAAAACGACTTGGTTAAACAGTTACATACATTTGATAAGTTGTATATGGGTGGAGAGGCATTGCCTTATGATTTGATTGAAAGATATCGAAAAATGCCTAGTAGCAATATCAATCATGTTTTTAATGCATATGGTCCAACTGAAACAACAGTATATGCCACATGCCATCGATTTGACCAAAGCCATGATAAAATGGTCATTGGCAAGCCGATAGGAAATACCCAAGTTCATATTCTTGCAGACAACAAACTCTGTGGTATTGGAATGATTGGGGAGCTCTGTGTAGGAGGAGATGGCATTGCTAGAGGGTATTTAAATCGTCCAGATTTAACGCAAGAAAAATTTATTGATAACCCATTTGGAGCGGGAAGACTATACCGAACGGGAGATTTAGCTAGGTGGCTATCAGATGGAAACATTGAATATCTAGGTAGAATTGATGAGCAGGTTAAGATTAGAGGGTTTAGAATTGAGTTAGGTGATATTGAAAATAGCTTGAGAAAGGTTTCTAATATCCAAGATGCAATCGTAACAGTTAAAGCGGAAGGTGACAACAAGTTTCTATGCGGTTACTTCATTGCCCAAAAAGCAATTGATCTGCAAGTAATTAAAAATGAATTGGAGCAGTACCTACCAGAATATATGATCCCTACCCATTTGATACAAGTAGCAGATTTTCCAAAAACAAAAACAGGAAAGCTAGACAAAAAAGCATTACCAGAACCAGATGATCAGGCTAGAGAACAAACAATAGTCGCACCAGAAACAGGAGCAGAGATCGCCATTGTAGAAATGTTTAAAGAAGTGTTAGGGGTGAGAATCGAAATTGGAATTGACGAGAGTTTCTTCGCTTTAGGAGGAGATTCGATTAAAGCCATTCGGATCGTGTCTAAATTAAGAGAAAGAGGCTTCCAAGTCGATGTTAAAACGATCATGCAAAGCAAAACACCAAGAAAAATAGGGACACAGATTGAGAAAATAGAAGCAATATCAATTGATCAAGCTGAAGTAGTTGGTCAAGTTCCACTTATACCCGTTCAGAAAGATTTTATTGAAAATGATGATGAAGAAAATTATCACTTCAATCAATCTGTGCTGCTGGAAAGTCAAACCAAACTAGATCAAAATACACTAAAAAAAGTTTTAAATGAATTGATGCGACATCACGATATGTTACGTGCTGTTTATCCTGATGGAAGCCAAATGATTAAGCCATTTAAAGAGAATGAATGTTTTGACTATACTGAACATGATTATCGTGAATTAAGAGGTGAAGCATTAGCCAAGAAAATCGAAATCACCTCTCATGAAATTCAAACAAGTATCAATCTTGAGACAGGCCCTTTAGTTAAAGTAGGATTGTTTTTGACACAGGAAAAAGATTACGTGCTTTTATGCATCCACCATTTAGTTATCGATGGTGTATCGTGGCGAATCTTAATGGAAGATCTGGTAACTGGTTACGGTCAAGTTGAGAATGGAAAAACCATGGTATTACCACAAAAAACAAACTCTTTCCAAGAATGGAGCCAAGCTTTAGTTCGCTACCGCGATAGTAATCGCTTAAAAAAAGAACTGCCTTATTGGCAGGAAGTAGAAGCTAAGGCAGCAATTGGAAATTTAATTTGTAATGAGAAAGATAGTAAAACCTTAAGACAACGGGAACGTCTCGCTTTTGAAATCCCAGAAAGTCAAACGTCCGAATTGTTGTATGACGCTGGGCAAGCCTATCAAACAAAATTGAATGATTTATTATTAACGGCTGTTGTGCGAGGGATATCAAGTGTAACGGGACAAACAACTGTCGCTTTAAATATGGAAGGGCATGGGAGAGAACCGATAGGAGAAGAAATCATTATTGACCGAACCATTGGCTGGTTTACGAGTATCTATCCAGTAGCTATGACAGGTGTAGGTGGAAATTTAACAGACGATATTTGTAATATAAAAGAAACGTTAAGAAAAATTCCTAATCAGGGATTGGGATATGGTGTATTAAAATCATTGGGAGAAAAAGTATTAGCAGGGATAATGCCTACGGTTACGTTTAACTATTTGGGTGAATTTACTTCCGATCAAGAAGAAGAAAAGTTTGCAATGAGCACGCTTTCGCGTGGAAAAGATGTTTCCGATACGAATACTTTTGGTACAGATATCTCCATTGATAGTGTAGTTAGTGAAGGGAAACTACATGTGACGATTTCTTACGATGCATCTAGATACGATTTGAATTTGATATCTCAGCTTAAAAACGAGATCAACAAGGAATTAGTAGAGATCCTCAATCATTGTTTAAATGTGGAAATCCCCCAAAATACAGCTTCAGACTTTGGCGAAATTGGCTGGTCTCATAAAGAATTCAAAAAAGTTAGACAAAGATTTACAAAGCAAAGCTGTCAAATAGAAAGAATTTTGCCTCTGACAGGTATGCAAGAAGGAATGTTATATCACAAACTCCTCAATCACGAATCTAGTGAGTATGTCGTTCAAACTGTATTCAAAATTCAAGAAGAAGTATCGCAAGAATGGCTAAAACAAAGCTTCGATTTATTAATGAATAAACATCAAGCTTTAAGGACAAGCATAGTTCATGAAGGGGTAAGTGAGCCAAGACAAGTGATCTTAAAAGAAAGACCTCTAGCCTATACTTATATAGATTTGCTAGGACTTGAAGAAGCAACAGAAAGAATGAAGAAAATTTGTCAAGAAGATGTTTCAAAAGGCTTTGATTTAGAAGTAGATAGCCTGATGCGAGTGACTTTGGTACGAATTTGTCCGGATGATTATCGACTTATTCTGAGTTTTCACCACATTACTATGGATGGCTGGTGTACATCGATTATTTTAAATGATTTTACTTCATTTTATAATCAACTATCTGAAGGGGAAGCATTGTTACAATTATTAGATGAATTACCGAAAGAACATGAGTATGGGGATTATGTTTCTTACATTAAAAGCAAAGACATTGATGCTAGTTTAGCTTATTGGGGCGATCTTTTAGAGGGGTATGAAGGGGAGGGGATGGTTCCATCGCTGGGCACTGTTAATCAAAAAAACCAAGAAAAAGTAGCTGAGATAGAAGACTATTTGACGGTAGAAGAGACAGGGAAGTTAGAAGAATTAAGTAAAAAGTACAGTGTGACACTTAACATTATTTTAGAAGCCGCATGGGGAATGGTGTTACAACATTACAATCATCAACAGGATGTTGTGTTTGGCAAAGTTGTATCTGGAAGGAATGTAGATTTGCCTGGCATAGAAGAAATGGTCGGTTTATTTATCAATACCATTCCTGTGCGTGTCGAATCAAATTCAGAAATGACATTTGCAGAATTAGTTACACAGCTACAAGAACAAGCTTTAAAAAGTGGTGAACATGATTATTGCTCACTTGCTGATATCCAGAAATTGAGTATGTTGGGATCACAGCTTGTTCAAACAACATTGGTTTTTGAAAATTACTTTGTTCAAGAACAAGAAGACAGCACATCTAAGTTAAATCTTCAGCTTGAAGATAGTAGAGAAGAGACAAATTTTGACTTATCAATCATGGCGTACAAAGCAGATAAGCTACTATTAAAACTCATGTATAATCCAAATACGTATGGGGAAGTTGAAGTTGGAAATATTGTGGAAAAATTAAAATCATTCTTACGCGCAATTATTGAAAAACCAGAAGCATGTATCGTGACGTTGGATGTGATAACCAAAGAAGAGAAGTGGTTAGTCACATCTGAATTTAATGAGACAGCAATCCCTTATCTGAAAGAAAAAACTGCGGTTACATTATTTGAAGAACAAGTCCAAAAAGCACCGAATCAAATTGCAGTTGTTTTTAAAGGGGAGACCCTGACCTATCAAGAACTCAATGTAAAAGCAAATACACTCGGGTTCAAACTAAGGGAACTAGGAGTTAAGCCAAATGATTATGTGGCCCTTATGACGAGTAGAAGCATCGACATGATCGTTGGGATTTATGGCATCTTAAAAGCAGGCGGAGCTTATGTCCCATTGGATCCGACATATCCAAAAGAAAGAATGACGTACATAATAAATGATTGTAAGCCAAAAGTATTACTAACCAATCAAGAACATGTTGAAACTGCCCTACCGATTCTGGAATTTAAGAACATTAATGATATGCATGGCGAGAATTTAGAA
>Ga0123355_10009847_pt1 | contig 14588 bp, 13 predicted proteins | sample TergutEmb28metaG_3_FD_89872 | JGI IMG/M metagenome (GOLD analysis project Ga0123355, IMG submission 89872) | Embiratermes neotenicus P1 segment gut microbial communities from Petit-Saut dam, French Guiana - Emb289 P1 | ecosystem: Host-associated > Arthropoda: Insects > Digestive system > Gut ...
AACGATGCTTATTAACAGCGTAAAAGAAGCATTACCAAAACCGCCCGAATCCTTTCCATTTTCAAAATATGAAGCCGAGCTAGACAAGGCACAAGATGAAATGGGAAAAGTATTAAAATCCTTTGTAGCTGAAGGCGCAGTAGCGGCAAGCGTCCTTGTGAGTAGCACAGCCTATGACAAAAATGGTGTTGGCGCAAGCCTATGTGTTTTTCATACGCTGGATGATTTAGTTGAAGATGGCTTGAGTGCAGCATTAGACCCCTTCACCAACCCACGGCGCATCACTATATTAAAACTGCTCATCCCACAGGGCATGACCGCTTCAGAAATTTCAAAGAAAACAGGCTTAATCGGCGGTCAGTTATACCATCATCTTTCTTGCTTGGAAAGTGCCGACCTTATCGAAAAACGTGGTGACACCTACCACACAAAAGGTTACACACAAGCACTCTTGTGTGGTTTGAGTGCAGCGGTTGGCGGTATGAAAATCGCTAACACGGGGGATTGTTCCGTGTAAGTCTAATGTGTAGCGGAACTCAGATGTTCTGTTCAGAATATTTGAGTTCTGTTTTCATGCGTTTGTCGTGCAAGGCAAACCCTCGGCCTTGACTTAAACCCAATTATCCTCTACAATAACACCAGCGAATCCACTTTGTAGTGAAAAGGCTGTGCAGATGCATCTTTGTATCTGTGCGGCCTTTTGTGATTTTAGGAGGAATTTTTTATGAGGCTTACTGGTACTGTTGCTGCGGGCATACGCTTGCCCATTATCGGGGCGGGGGATGATCTGGTTGGTATTGTGGCAGAGCATGTTTTGGCGGCGGCTAAGGCAGAGGGGCGGCCGCTTGCGGACGGGGATATTATTGGGGTGACGGAAGGGATTGTGGCCAAGGCAGAGGGCAATTTTGTTACCATAGATGATATTGCACAAGATGTGCGGGGTAAGTTTGGCGGCGGCGAAGTTGGGCTTGTTTTCCCCATTACTTCGCGCAACCGTTTTCTTAATATATTGAAGGGGATTTCCCGCGGGGTGGATAAGCTGCATGTGCTGCTGTCTTATCCGCAAGACGAAGTGGGCAACCCGATTATGGACGCAGATATGTTGGATGAAGTTGCAGACAGCCTTGGTGGCAATATGGCCACGGCGGAAGAATTCCAGGCCGCATGCGGCGGCGCATACCACATGGCCTACACTGGCGTGGATTATATTAGCCTGTACAAAAACGCCGGACAAAATATAAGCGTATACCTATCCAAAGACCCTCGCGATATTTTGAAGCTGACCAAAAACGTGATAGTGGGCGAAATCCATGGCCGCAACAGCACAAAAAAACGCCTGCAAAAGGCCGGGGCGCAAAAGGTTTTCACCCTATCTGATATTTTAAGCGAGAGCATAAATGGCAGCGGTTGTAACCCGGAGTACGGCGTGCTGGGTTCTAATTTGTCCACAGAAAACTCGCTAAAGCTTTTCCCTGCCCGGGCCCATGAATTTGTACATGCGGTGCAGGCCTACCTAAAAGAAAAATCTGGCGCGGCCCCAGAGGTGCTAGTGTATGGCGACGGCGCGTTTAAAGACCCCGTTTGCGGAATATGGGAACTGGCAGATCCTGTGGTGTCTCCAGGTTACACCGCGCGCCTGGGCGGCCAGCCCAACGAAATTAAAATAAAATTTGTGGCAGATAATGTATACAGCGGCCTACAAGGCCAACAGCGCCAAGACGCCGTAAAGCTTGCAATAAAGGAAAAACACAACAACCAAGGAGCCTACCGCGAGGGCACAACCCCTCGGGTGTATGCAGATTTGGTAGGCAGCTTATGCGACCTAATAAGCGGCAGCGGCGACAAGGGGACGCCGGTAGTGCTGATACGTGGATATTTTGATGATATGAGCGTAGAGTAGGGTGGAGCTATAGTGAAATAATTCGAAAACGGCCTCGCCTATCGCGGCAAAACCGCCTTATTTCACTATACTATACAACTGATTATGCGCAAAAACCAACGTCAACACCAAACATCAACGGCTTGCCCGGGATTATATGCCCGCAATACTGCTCATGTATTGTGGGCTTTTTTAATGGGATTATAAAGCTGTCTATGGCGATTTTATACGGCTGCAAGCTATGGCCGCCCTGGTATGAGAAGCTACCAAGTATTATCCCGGCGGCAGCAGAGAGCTTACCTGCTTGGCTTAGCTGGCATAACATGCGATCTACTTTATAGGGTTCTTCATCTATTTCTTCCAAAAAGAGGATTTTGCCGGTGGTGTTAATTTCATATGGCGTGCCTAGGCTGGCGGCTAATAGACTAAGGTTGCCACCGGCTAGTATACCCCTAACCTGCCCAGGCACGATGGTTTTTGCGGGGGGAAGCTTTTGTGGGGGCGCTTCGCCCAAAAACATATGCCTAAAATATAATTGCGTTATTTCATGCGCAAACTGCTCTGTGGCGGGCATAGGGGCGTGGTAGGTAGGTAGCTTACATATTTGGTTGAAGGCAACATGCAATGCGGTAACATCGCTGTAGCCGATAAAGGGCTTTGGATTCTGCCGGATTGTATTAAAGTCTATATGCGGCAGCAGCCTTGCCGCGCCGTAGCCGCCCCGGGCCACCATTACAGCCTGTACGTCATCATCTGCAAAGGCGCTATGTAAATCTGCTAGCCGCAAGGCATCTTCTCCGGCTAAGTAATCGTGGGTACTGTAGCAGCTTTCGTAAATTTTCGTGCGCAGCCCTATCCCTTGTAAAATCTCCACCCCTCGGTCAAGTTTCAAAGCATCTACCGGTGAAGATGTAGCAATAATCCCAACCATATCCCCAGGTTTAAGCATAAGCAATCCCTCCTATTAGTGAAACAATTCGAAAACGGTCTTGCCTGTTGCGGCAAAAACGCCTGAAGCGCCTTATCTTGGCGTTTTAGGTGCCGCCTGGGCGAGACCGTTTCTCATTTGTTTCACTGTATGCTAATTATAATATTCAACTGTTAAAGTTTTTGTCCCGCTTTTTTCAAAAAGCGGGTGGAGGTGTCGGAGGCAAAGCCTCTGACGGTCTTATCTCTTTTAAAACTTGCATTTTGCCCATTTTTTCTATATCATACACCTATATTGTGACATTTTCTAAGAGAGGGATTTTCTTATGTCCGCAGGGAAAGAGTACGGTAATGAGAGTATTACCGCATTAAAGGGTGCCGATAGGGTGCGCAAGCGGCCTTCGGTTATTTTTGGGTCGGATGGTATTGATGGTTGCCAGCACGCTATTTTCGAGATTGTTTCTAATTCGATTGACGAGGCCAAGGAGGGTTACGGCAGCAAGATTGAAATAACCCGCCATAAGGATTTTTCTATTACCATAAAAGATTTTGGGCGCGGCGCGCCTGTTGACTATAACCCGATAGAGAAAAAGTATAACTGGGAACTGCTTTTTTGCGAGCTTTACGCAGGGGGCAAATATAGTAATAATGACGACGACGGCAACTACACGTACAGCCTTGGGCTAAATGGACTGGGGCTTTGTGCCACCCAGTACAGTTCGGAGTTTATGGACGCAGAGATTTTGACAAAAGGCTGGCGCTACAAGCTGCATTTTGAAAAAGGCGAGAATGTGGGCGGCCTAACCAAGGAAGAATATAACGGCCGCAAAACAGGCACCACAATAAGCTGGCGCCCAGACAGAGATGTTTTTACAGAAATTGATGTGCCGCTGGAATGGTACATGGATATGTTAAAGCGCCAGGCTATTGTAAACAAAGGTATTACCTTTGTGCTGTACGATGAGGCCAGCAGCGAAACATTTGAGTTTTGTTACCAAAATGGAATACAAGATTATATGCTGGAACTGGCGGGCGAAACAGCCTTTACAGACCCATATCACCTTTCCCACGAAACTCAAGGCCGCGACAGGGAAGACAAGCCCGAATATAAGTTAAAGTTTGAGATTGCGTTCTGTTTTTCTAACGATGTTAACGTGCTAGAGTATTATCACAACTCTAGCCATTTGGTGTATGGCGGCTCGCCAGACAAGGCTGTGCGCACAGCCTTTGTGTTCGCCATAAATAATTATATTAAAAGCGGCAACCATTACAAAAAAGACGAAAAAAACATCACTTTTGGCGATATCGAAGAAAGCTTGATATTAATTTCCAATTCCAACTCCACCCTGGTATCTTACGAAAACCAGACAAAAAGGGCCATAACCAATAAATTTATCCAAGATGCCATGGCAGATTACCTGCGTAAGCATTTGGAGGTATACTTTGTGGAACACAAGGCCGATGCCGATAAGTTGGCCGCGCAGATTCTGGCAAACAAACGCAGCCGGGAATCTGCAGAAAAAACCCGCGTAGCCCTGAAAAAGAAGCTGGTAGGCTCGATAGACCTAAACAACCGGGTAGAAAAATTCGTAAACTGCCGCACCAAAGATATAACGCGGCGAGAGCTGTATATAGTGGAAGGTGATTCTGCCCTGGGCAGCTGCAAGCTTGGCCGCGACGCAGAATTCCAGGCGATTATGCCCGTGCGTGGCAAAATATTCAATTGCCTAAAGGCAGATTACAACCGCATACTACAAAGCGAAATTATCACAGACCTACTCCGTGTGCTGGGATGTGGCGTAGAAATAAAATCCAAGCAAAACAAAGACCTGGCAGATTTTGATATAAATCGTCTAAACTGGAACAGAATAATAATATGCACAGACGCAGATTACGACGGCTACCATATACGTACCCTGGTGCTAACCATGCTTTACCGCCTCACCCCCACCCTAATACAAGAGGGCAAGGTGTTTATAGCAGAATCGCCCTTGTATGAAATCAACAGCGGCAAGAAAACCTTCTTCGCATATACAGAAAAAGAAAAGGCCGAAATACTAGCCAACCTAGAAAAAACCGGCGGCAAAATCGTAATCCAGCGCTCTAAAGGCTTGGGCGAAAACGAGCCAGAAATGATGTGGCAAACCACCATGAACCCAGAAACCCGCCACCTAGTACAAGTAATCCCAGACGACGCAGCAAAAACCCAAGAAATGTTCGAAATCCTACTAGGCGACAACCTCCGCGGCAGAAAAGAATTCATAGAAGAATTTGGCCACCTATACATCGACCTAAGCGAGACCGGCTAACCGCCTGCGGCGGGGCTGGCCCCGTGGTAATAGGCGCGAGGCTTTATTGTCCGTCTCGTGGCCGGTTACTGTCGCGGGATTTTAAGCTTCGTCGTTATATTATTTCCTCAGATAACACAAGAACAGGATGAACACCCTTGCCAAAACAAAAACCACAAGTCATTGAAAATCAAATAATAGAGCAGCCAATCACCAATGCGTTGGAGCTTAACTTCATGCCATATGCCATGAGTGTTATTGTTTCCCGGGCTATACCAGAGATTGATGGCTTTAAACCTGCACACCGCAAGCTTTTGTACACTATGTACAAGATGGGGCTTATTAGCGGGGGGCGGGTTAAATCTGCTGATATTGTAGGGCAGACCATGAGGCTTAACCCCCACGGCGATGGCCCAATCTATGAAACAATGGTGCGCCTTACCCGGGGCAATGACGCCCTATTACATCCCTTTGTGGATTCTAAGGGCAACTTTGGCAAACAATATTCCCGGGATATGGCTTATGCCGCCAGCCGTTATACAGAGGCAAGGCTGGACGATATTTGCAAGGAAGTTTTCCGTGATATAGACAAAAACGTTGTGGATATGGTGGATAACTATAACGCCACCATGCTTGAGCCTTCGCTACTGCCCACTACTTTCCCAAACTTGCTGGTTACGCCCAACCACGGCATAGCCGTGGGTATGGCCAGCACTGTGTGTAGCTTCAACTTGGTAGAAGTTTGCCAAACCACCATCGCATGGCTTAAAAACCCGAGCCACGACATAACCAGCACTCTTCTTGCGCCGGATTTTTCTACCGGAGGCGAGCTTATTTTTAACCCGGAGGAAATCAAGACCATTTACGAAACCGGCCGCGGCGGCTTTAAGCTGCGGGGGCGCTGGCGTTTCGATAAGAAAAACAGCTGCATAGAAGTATACGAAATCCCATACACCACCACCATAGAGGCAATAATAGACAAAATAGCCGCCCTGGTTAAATCCGGTAAAATCCGCGATATAAACGATGTCCGTGACGAAACCGACCTTAAAGGCCTAAAAATCACCATAGATATTAAAAAAACCGCCAACCCAGACCAGCTAATGCAGCGGCTTTTTAGCCTAACAACCCTGCAAGACAGCTTTAGCTGCAACTTCAACTTTCTTATAGACGGCCGCCCCAAGGTTATGGGCATACAGGAGATTTTGCAGGAATGGACAGCCTTCCGCACAAGCTGCATAAAACGCCAGCTTGCATACGATATAGAGAAAAAATCTGAAAAACTGCATCTGCTAGAGGGCCTGGCAAAAATTCTGGTGGACATAGACCGGGCAATTAAAATCATCCGGGAAACCCCAGCAGAACGCGAAGTAATACCAAACCTGATGAATGGCTTTGCCATCACCAACCCTCAGGCAGAATTTATCGCAGAAATAAAGCTGCGCCACCTAAACCGCGAGCATCTACTAAACCGCATAGCAGAGCGCGAAGCCCTGGCCGAAGAAATAAATAACTTAAAAAACACCTTCGGTAGCGAGCAGCTTATAAAGCGCCTGATAGCCACCCAGCTTAAAGAAATAGCAAAAAAATACGGCAGCTCGCGCCGCACAGAAATTATAGCCGCAGAGGATTCCCCGGCCCTGGCAGAGGAAACTTTCATAGACGATTACAACTTAAAACTATTCCTAACTGGGCAGAATTACGTGAAAAAAATATCCTTAGCCTCCTTGCGCTCCAGCGGCGAGCAGTATCTGAAAGATGATGACTTCGTAGCCCAAGAGCTAGAGGCCTCCAATAAAGACGAAATCCTACTATTCTCCAACCAATCCAATGTATACAAAATGAAAATGTACGACCTGCCAGACTGCAAAGCTAGCGCCCTAGGCGAATACCTAACCAACCTACTAGACATGGCGCCAGGCGAGCGCATACTCTACATCACCACCGCCCACGACTACGAAGGCTATATGGTATTTGCCTTCGAAAACGGCAAGGCTTCGAAAATATGTATGTCTGCATACGCCACTAAAACCAACCGCAAAAAGCTAATAAACGCATTCTCTGCCCGCTCGCCAGTGGTAGATATGCACTGGATACCAGCAGACAGCGACATATACCTACAGCGCGGCACCGACAAGGCCATGGTAATAAACTCCGCCCTAATCCCAGCCAACACATCTAAATCTAGCGGCGGCGTGATAATATTCATCCTTCGCCAGAACACAAAGCTAACCACCATGCGCCCAGCCTGCCCCGAAAAAGACGATATAGACTACTACCGTGCAGACAAAATCCCAACCGCGGGGCATTTTTTGCAGAAGCAGATGGAATTGTAAAAGACAGGTTCAAGTTTTTTGCTTCTTTTTTTCCAAAAAAAGAAGTGGAGGTGTTGGAGGCGAAGCCTATGACGGTTCTAAACAAACAAAAAGGAGGGCTAAACCATGCAAGATATCAGAAACCTAAGGGAAAACTTTGAGGCTACTAAGGCCGCTTTGGCCAAGCGTGGCGGTGAGTATAATCTTGAGCAGTTTGCAGAGATTGATAAGCGGCGGAAGGAGCTTTTGCAGAAGTCTGAAGAGATGAAGGCACGGCAGAACGCTGCCAGCAAGCAGATTCCGCTGCTAAAGAAGGAAGGCAAGAGCACAGATGCGCTCATGGCAGAAATGAAGGAGCTTTCTGAGGCTGTTAAGGCCTTGGAGCCAGATGTGCGCGCTATTGACGAAGAGCTGGAGAGCTTTTTGATGGGGTTGCCTAATACGCCACACCCTAGCACCCCAGAAGGACAAACGGATGCAGATAATCTGGAGATTCGTAAATGGGGCGAGCCTACTGCGTTTGGTTTCGAACCCCAGCCGCACTGGGATTTGGGCGAGGCCTTGGGGATGTTAGACCCTGCCGCGGCGGCTAAGATAGCCGGCGCGCGGTTTATGCTTTTCCGTGGTTTGGGCGCAAGGCTAGAGCGCGCAATCGCAAGCTTTATGTTGGACACGCATAGTTCTCGCGGGTATACGGAAGTTGCGCCGCCGTTTTTGGCGCATCGCCGTAGTATGACCGGCACCGGCCAGCTGCCAAAATTTGAAGAGGATATGTTCCATATTTCAGATACAGACTTCTTTCTGATTCCCACGGCAGAGGTGCCCGTAACAAACATCCACCGGGAAGAAATACTAGACGCCGCACAGCTACCCATAAAATACTGCGCGTATTCCCCGAGCTTCCGAAAAGAGGGCGGCAGCGCCGGCCGTGACACTCGCGGCCTAATACGCCTACATCAGTTCGATAAGGTGGAAATAGTGAAATTTGTCCACCCAGACAACTCTTACGCAGAGCTAGAGTCCCTAACCGCAGACGCAGAACATATCTTGCAGCTGCTAAAACTACCCTACCGCTGCGTCCAGCTTTGTGCAGGCGACCTTGGGGTGGCCGGCGCAAAAACCTACGACCTTGAAGTATGGATGCCCAGCTACAACCGCTATGTAGAAATATCTAGCTGTACCAACTTCGAGGCCTACCAAGCCCGCCGTGCCAACATCCGCTTTAAAGAAAAAGACGGCAAACCAGCCTTTGCCCACACCCTAAATGGCAGCGGCCTAGCCGTGGGCCGCACCGCCGCCGCTATTATAGAGAACTACCAGCAGGCGGATGGAAGCATAAAAGTGCCAGATGTGCTTGTGCCTTATATGGGCGTGGAGTTTATAAGATAAGGCCATGGGATACTTTGGCGGGCAGGCGCGAGAGGTCTTGCCAGCTGCACCACCCAGCTTAGTAATAAAGCATGCCTGCGCATATGTTTCGCGTAGGCAAGCCATGTAATGCATGAAAAAAGCGAGGCAAAAACTTTAATATTAAAGTGTGGATGATGTTGTGGTAAATTAGCTTCAACCTTCACCATGCATGAAGTTGCACGGGTAGGAATTTGCTCCCCTGCAACAAAAATAGGAGGCGGCGTTTATTTGCCGCCTCCTATTTTTCAAATTCAGTTGGTCGGATTTTCCGACCAACTGAATTTGTATCCCATTTCTCACCTTCTATCAAAGCTTCACACTGGCAAAATTTAAACAAACAAAAAAGCCAGCTGGCCACAATTGCGCCAGCTGGCTTTTTTATTCTTCTTCGGTTATAGCTGCTCCACCTAAAAACATTGGCATAGAGCGCAGGAAATTTTTCGCAAGGCGAGAAGCTGAAAACCGCCGCGCACTAGGGGTGCGCAAGGTTTTCAGCGACGAAGGCTTACGGGAAATTTACAAGTTCTATGCGAATGTTTTTAGGTGGAGCGGCTATATATCCTTGCTATCGCCTGCACGGCGCTTACGCCTGGCTTCTTCGGCCATTTTGGCTTCTATTTCTGCAATTTCTGCCCTTGGGTCGCGGTCCATATCTGGGCGATATTTTTTGAACACCCTCATTATCAGATAGGACGACAACATGGCATAAACCCCAGCCGCCGCAAATGTGAATATAATAGTCATGCCGCTAATAAAAATCACAGCAACCAGCAGCGCCGCGCATAAAATAGATGTGAGCAGATGCCGGTTGGCCATATAAAAGCTATTCTTAATAGTTTGCACAAAACCCATCTCGAACCGGGCGGTAATAGGAAAAATATAAATAGTGGCAAAAACCAGCTGCACCACAAAAACCAGCTGCATAGGCAGCATAATAACCGCCCAGCCACCCATTGCTGCCACATCTAGCGTGGTTGTAAGCAACGAAATGTTATACCAAATGGCAAACCCGGCCGCCATCACCAGCAGCCAAAGCCCCGTAGCCCGGAAGAAATTGCTCTTAAACGCCCGCCAAAAATCCCGGGTTATATACCCTTCCCTATCTGCAATCCGCCTAGTGGTTACATAAAAAATCGCCGTAGTAGCTGCCCCCACCGTGACAATAGGCAAACTAAAAACCAACCACATAATGCTCAAAATAAGCGTATCTGCCAGCAACCCGCCATACTTACTAAAAGCCCCATCCATACTAAAAAAATCCCGCATATAAGTGCCTCCTTTGTTTTATAGTACAATACCGTGGTGGCTTCGCCTCTCATAAACTTTAATGTTAAAGGAGGAATTAAGCCAACCCTGGGGATATAGTACCACAAATATGGTGACAATAAAATAAAAAAGGATTATGTCTAGGGATTGTTTTTGGGGTATGTTCATGCGTATCCCGCTGATTAGCTTCGGTGCTTGTCGAGTGTAACGCGCAGGGTGTATTCCCTGCAAAAGCCCAGCTGCGCATACACAGCATTGTAGGAGGGCTAGGTTTTAATCATTTCCTTTATGTATATATGTAAGCTTCCCCATACCCATCCCAAAAACAACCCAGACATAACAAAAAAAGGAGCCCCCCAATGCACCCATGCAAAAAATACAAACCCCATCCATCCTTGCACAACCACCACCGCAACCCCAAGGCAGACTGCCAAAGTTGCGCCTATTTCTCCCCAGCCAACTGCGGCAACCACCCCAAAACCGAAAATTAAAGCCTGTGTATGTATGTGGCAAAGCCCACGGTGTTATCTCCACAAAAAAAGGACGCTGTTAGCGTCCTCTTAGCTCTTCTCTGTTCGAATAAATTACATCCAGCAGGTCTGAGTAGTAGTTCATTATTTTTTTATGCTGGGTGTCTAGGTTTTGCATGTACTCCCTTAGTTTGCCTTCGGCTTTTTCTAGCTGTTCGTCTGCGTAGTCTATTGCGTTTAGGCGCATTTCGCGGGCGTCGCTTTTGGCTATGTCTATTATTTTGGTGGCTTCGTCGGAGGCGCGGCGGAAGATTTCGTGCTGGCTTGTTTTAAGCTGTGCATCGCTTTCGGCGATTTCTAATATACCGTTGGCATCGTGTTCTGCCTCGGCTAGTATTTTGTCCCGGTCGCTGATTATGCGCTGGGCATGGCGGATGTCGTCTGGCATGCTAAGGCGTATTTCGTTAAGTACGTCTAGTATGCGTTCCTTTTCCACCGAGATTTTGTTGCTGAAAGGGAGGCTCTTACTTTTCTCCAGCACCTCTTCTATTTCGTCTAGCAAATCTAGTAAAGCGTCCATTATCGTCTCACCTCTTATATTTCAATTTTAGTGCTTCATGCACCGGTTTTGTTATCATATTACATAATGCTTGCTGGTTTGGGTCGTGGGAGGCCACCTCGCGGATTATGCTGCTAGAAATATAGGCATATTCTGGCGCGGCCTGGATGAAGATTGTGTCTATTCCGCCACTTAGGTTGAAGTTGTAGGTGGCGTAGCTGCTTTCTGCTGCGAAATCTGCCTGGTTGCGCAGTCCACGCAGGATTGCGTCTGCGTTTTGCTGCTGGGCATATTCCGCCAAAAGGCCGGAGAACGCGCCTATTTGGATATTGCTTGTGGCAGCAAATTCATTTTCCAGCATTTTCAGCCTCTCCTCTACGGAGAATAAGCTTTTTTTGTTGGGGTTGTCAAGCACTGCAATTATCAGCTTGCTTGCCAGCCGCGCCCCCCGTAAGGCAATATCCACATGCCCGCGTGTGATAGGGTCAAAACTGCCGGGATAAACGATTATCATTGTTGCCTCCTATAAAATAGGAAGGATGCCCGCCCGTAGCTGCGCGTATCTGCCAGGGTAAGCTCCCCGAATTGGCCTAGGCCGCCTCGCTTTGCGTGGGTTGCGTCGGTTTCTGCAATTATTATTCCTTCACTTGCTAGGATATCCGCTAAGGCTAGCTCTGTCAATGTCTCGCGCAAAATAAACGGCTCTTGCGCCTCGTATGGCGGGTCCAGAAATATTATGTCGAATTTTTGCCCGCTTTTTGCCAGCTGCCCTATGGCATGGGTAGCCTTAACGCCCATAACCTGGCCATGTAGCCTCGTTTTTGTCAAATTCTGTTTGACGGCATCTGCCGCCATTTGAGAACTATCAACAAAAACAGCTTCCGCTGCACCGCGGCTTAAAGCCTCAATGCCAATGCCGCCACTGCCACAGAACAAATCTAAAAAATTAGCCCCGGCCAAATACGGCAACAATATGCTAAACAGGCTCTCTTTAGCCCTGTCAGATGTAGGGCGGGTATCCAGCCCAGCAGGTGAAACCAGCGGCATTCGTTTTGCCGTACCTGCTATCACCCTCATGCTATGCCCCCTAGTATAGTCAATATTTCGAGATAAGTAAACATATTTCTGCATTCCCTCGCTTTTTGTTTCTATTATAGCACAAGACCATTGAAACAAGTTCTTCTTTTGGCAGGAAAATGGTACCGTATGGTACCATAATTCTAAGAAAATGGTACCGTATGGTACCTCAGTTACCTCTAAAATTCCCTTTTCCAAACAACACAACACGTAAAAATCCCATAAATCCGCCATTCTTCCCTTCGATAAAAAATCAAAGTTTTTTTGCTTATTTTTTTCCCAAAAAAAGAAGTGGATGTGGCAGAGGCGAAGCCTCGGGTAGTTTTGTATTTACAGTGAAATAAATGAGAAACGGTCTTGCCCGAGCGGCACCTGAAACGCCGAGATAAGGCGTTTCAGGCGTTTTTGCCGCGACAGGCGAGACCGATTTCGAATTATTTCACTATAGCATAATCCCCACAAGCTTGTCATATATTTTTCCATACTACAGAGAAGGGGTGATTTTGTGAAGGATTTGAAGATGTTGCTTGGTGGCGAGGTTGTTCGTGGGGTAGAGGGATTGAAGGGCGTTAGGTTTGATGATGTTTCGGAGATTCGGTTGCGGGTAGACAAGCCTATGATCGTGCGGGTTGGGCTGCGGGAGTTCCGTAGCGGGTTTTATCCTGGGGTTTTGGACGTGCGTGATATTGTAGAGCGTATTGGGCAGCATTCGCTGTATGCTTTTGAGGCAGAGCTTAGGGCTGGGTATATTACATTGCCGGGGGGGCATCGGGTGGGGGTATGTGGGCAGGTTGTATTAGATGAAGGGGCTGTTGGGGGCTGGCGGCATATTGGTGGTGTTAATATTAGAGTTGCGCGGAATATTTTTGGCTGTGCGGATTTTGTGCTGCCGCATGTTTTTGATGGCAACGGGTTTTTGCATACCATGATAATTTCGCCGCCAGGTTTTGGGAAAACAACCATATTGCGGGATATTGTGCGGCAGGTTTCTGACGGGGGCTTGCAGGTGGGGCTTGTAGACGAGCGTTCAGAGGTAGCTGGGTGTTTTCAGGGCGTGCCACAAAACGATGTGGGCATGCGTACAGATGTGATAGACGGCTGCCCGAAGCATTTGGCCATGGTCATGTTGCTGCGTGCGATGTCGCCCCAGGTTATTGCCGTAGACGAAATAGGCGGCCCGGACGATGCCCGCGCCGTAGAAATGGTGCTTAACGCAGGCGTGAAGTTACTTTGCACAGCACATGGCAACAGCATTGAAGACGCTTTCGCCAACCCAGGCCTTGCGGCCATGTTACAGCGCGGGATTTTCCAGCGTTTTGTGGTGCTGCATGGGCCGGGTGGCAAGACCCGGGTATACGACGGCGCAGGTAAGCCTTCTGCGGGTGCGGTTTATGCGGGGGGTGTTGGCCATGCTGTTTAGGTTTGCGGGTGCGGCGGCGGTAATATTGGGCTGCACGGGGCTTGGTTTTTACTACGCCATGCGCGACGGCTTGCGGGTGAAGGAGCTTTTGGAATTTAAAAAAGCCCTCATGATTTTAGCTTCGGAAATTGAATACATGCGCCAGCCCTTAGCCCCGGCCTGCGGCAACATAGCCCGCCGCACAGAAGGCACCACCGCAAACTTCTTTCAAAACATTGCCGCCAACATAGAAACCGCCGAAACCGCCTACCAAAGCTGGGCAGCTGCAATAGCCACTGCCAAACCCACCTCGCACTTAGCCCCAGAAGACTGGGAAGCTCTAGACGGTTTTGGTAAGACCCTAGGCTACCTAGACAAAAACATGCAAAAAAGCGCCATAGGCCTATGCATAGATTATATCGACGAAAAAACCAACCAGCTGCAAACCCGCAGCGACAAAAACAAACGTATGTACCACAGCCTTGGCGCGATATCCGGCCTAATCATAACAGTGGTGCTATGGTAGGAGGGCAAAAATGGACATAGGCGCATTATTTCAAATTGCAGCGGTGGGCATCCTTGTAGCCGTACTAAACCAAGTTCTAATCCGCGCCGGCCGCGAAGAACAAGCCATGATGATAAGCCTAGCCGGCATAGTGCTCGTACTCTTTTGGGTAATCCAATATGTAAATGAACTGTTCACCGAAGTGCAAACCCTCTTCAACCTCTAGGTCATGCGGTGTGGCTGGCCGGGTGTAGGGTTTTAGGTCTAATCAAAGCAACAAAAAAGGCGGCCCCATACAAACTCGCCAGAGTTGTACAAGGCCGCCTTCTTTTCGTGGTGTAATTGTTCTTGATTATGCTTTCTTTGCAAATTTATTGTGGTTGATTGCCAGCAGGCCAAACAATGCAACTACCATAACTAGGCTAATTGCCATCACCGCGTATATCGCATGGTTGATAATTTCATATATGTTCAGCCCTGCAGTATTTAAGCC
>Ga0123355_10009848_pt1 | contig 14588 bp, 9 predicted proteins | sample TergutEmb28metaG_3_FD_89872 | JGI IMG/M metagenome (GOLD analysis project Ga0123355, IMG submission 89872) | Embiratermes neotenicus P1 segment gut microbial communities from Petit-Saut dam, French Guiana - Emb289 P1 | ecosystem: Host-associated > Arthropoda: Insects > Digestive system > Gut ...
TACATTGCCTGCCTTATTACATTTACCTGCAGACCATCCAAAATGCCCGCTTATGATGAGGTGAAACCGACATCACTTGTCAGGGAAGTAAACTGTCGGTAATATGTAGCCATATTGGACGATGTAGACGAATTCAGTTGCGCAGATTCTGACGTCCGGGCTGAAGCAGAATTTGCAAACCAAACGCGGTTTTGTTGTATCCCAGCTGCATCTGGAGAGCCAGAAGAATATTCTGATGAATGCGTAGACTTGGTTTCTTGTAAAATTTCTGTCATTGCCACTTCAGATACAGATACTTCCTCATCCGTCTCGCCGTTTTCATCAAATTCAAGATTAGTGAGTGTCTCTTTCACGCACATACGGGCGCACGAACAACATCTCATTAGCATATTTCCACTTCGGAATTTTCATTGACGCAGACTGACCACTTTGGTAGTCTGTTTCTTCAAGCACTTTCTATACTGGTCCCGCCACGCAGCCCATCTCTGCCTACACCCTGTACCTACGAATAAACGGATAAGTTTTGCCTCATTTAATTTACTAATCACTTATAGTGGTGGATCTGTAATTTCAGCTCAAACATTTCTCGTTATTTATGTGTTCGCGTAATTGGTATATTCTTTTTCCTCGAAAAATACTTCTTACCTATTGTTATCAATACCCTTGCAAACTAATTCCATCACATTTCTTTTAGGTATCTTGCTACAGGAGTTAGTTTTCGAACTACTTCATTCAGCTTTCGCCTGGGACACTCAACTGTACAGAGTGCTGTTCAAGACGTGTGCAAATCTATTATAATACACTTAAAACATGAAGTAATGCCAACCCCTACCCGGACAACTTGGCAGAATGAAAGAGTGTAATGTCAGTTAACCTACAATATTCAACTAAGTTGGATGCTTTCCTGAAAAAAAAAGTCTTACAATCTGTGAGAAATATAACAACAGATAGTTTTCAATTCAATTCTATTCTATTCTATTCTATTCTTGTAACTGCCACGGAATGCATTTTCCGTTATTTGTTTATTAGAACTTCGATGATAATAGAGTGACAGTAACTTCCATATGCGCAGTTGGAGCTTAGCTGTTTTTTTTTTTTTTTTCAACTCTTCACCTACTTGTCCCCACAATTTTTCTTTCCAGACACTGTCACTGTACTTCTTTATATATTCACGTGACGTATAGTGTGAATCAGCCGTAAACCGTTCGTCGTGTTTATGTATAGTTCGGTATGGGAATTCACCAAATGTTGTGCAGTCAGCTCACTGAAAGGCGTGCCTGCCCTGTGGCGTAACTGAAGTAATAAGTAGCCTGGACCGTGAAACCGTCTGATTCTGTCAATTCTGTCCTGTATCAGACGGTCATCTTACTTTCCATATTTTGAAGCTGCCAGTGGCCCAGCCGCTGTGCTAACTCACTTTGTTGTTGCTGCCACAAGAGCCAACCGTCGGTGCCTATCCGAAGCCGGAAGAATCCAAGCTACTGGCGTCACATGAAAGTTCCCCCACCCCATGACATCTTTCTGTGTTTGGACAGCGTGAGAGGTTGTAGGTTGGCACCGACGTTTCGGAGGACATGTTACAGTGCTGGCAGTATCATTGTGGATATATACAGTGTCCGTATTTTATTTGGTCAGTATCGTTTGTCACTTGTGGGCAACGCTAATGCGGTAAACGAGCCGACAGGAAGTATTAACCGATAATTGTGAAATGAAACGGTGACTCCATGCAGATGTCCTAATGAATTGTCTAGTTACCCTTATTGATCAATATACTACACAAAGAAGACCAGATATGAGCAGCTTGTCTGTTCATTTCAGCAGATGGCGCGCTTGCTGCATGATGTTGATGTCAGCACGAAAAAGGCCACATTAGCCATGGCGTGCTTTTGGGAGCCAGATGCTATTTATGGAGCCCTGAAGGGAGTGATTCAGACCAGAGTTGGCTATTCTGGGGGAAAGAAAGAAAACCCAACATACAAAGATCTGTAAGTACAGTACGTCCAACATTATAAGTTGACTGGCTGACAGTTACCAAGTACTGGACATGTAGCATCCCTGTACCATCTTTAGCTATTTAAAAGTCACCATATATGTCTTGTGCTGTACAGTGTATATGGCAGACGGTGTACAGTGTACAGTCATACTGGGCACGTTCAGTAAATAATTATTGGCATTTATTGTCATGGATATACTTGTATGTACTTTGGAAAAATTTACATTGGAGACGGGTTTACTGTATGGCCGTTGTGTGAGGTGGGTTAATATGGACTACTGATTTTGTCAAAATAAGGAGGGTGAGATGAGTCCGGGCGTAGCACACAAGGGACGATCAGAAAGTCATAAAAAATGTTAGCGTGTCTGGAGAGAAAAGATCACTTGTTGGACGGAGCTGTAGAGAGGCGCATAATATTAAAGCATATCTGTATATAGTTTATCCTGTTGCAAGGTACCAGTCGATATAGCTGCATATTTCAGCCAACAACAAGCCATATTCGTGCTTTAATTAATTTATAGCTTCAGGATGGCTTATAGTAAGCCACGCATGCAGCTATATCAAATGTATTGATGAATGAAATAGTTGTGATCGACTGAAAATAGTTTTTTCATTTTAAAACATAATCTTAAAGCTGGGTGTGAGGGTGTGGACTGCAATGGTCTGTCTGCGAATGGGTTGAGGTGGTGGACTGATGTGAACACAGTCATAAAACTTCAGGTGACATATCAGAAGGTTCCTGACAATACAATGGCTGGAGTGTGAAGCTGGCCCTTCTGTTCTGATTTTAAGAATGTGAGGAGGTATGTGTCCATTCCACCATACATCTTTTTGGCATGGTGTTTCAAAAGGGACAACTGTCTGCTGTAGGAACAAGCTTGGTCACAGTTATCATTATGAAATATTAAAATATACTGTGGCATTCTTACCATGAAAAAGTTGAGACCAGATGGCATTCTGGGGGTGCCCACTACCGTTTGGTTGAGAAGGTTCTCCATCAAATATTTAGTGACGTTTGCTTTTAGTTTGTGTTCAGCACAGTAATATATGAGGGTTGGTACAAAAATAAGTTTACATGGCTTATGATTTTGTAACTAAGAAAAATGAAAACACTGCTTGTAAATACATTTGGGCCATTTGTTACCAAAGGACTGCCATGTGTTGTGTTTCCAGTGCTCAAGCAAAATCATTATGAACACGAATTTAAAGATGATTCTGAGGAAGTAATAGTTATGACACGATGGCTGATGACACGGGACTTGGACTGATATCGACAGGGAAGATGAAAGACTGTCTCACATGTGATAAATGTGGAAGGGACTGAATGGAAACAAGTGCAGTAGCAATAGAATTAAATGTGAACTGTTCTTACTGGGGTAGGAAATTAAGAACCCAAAACATATATGCATTGTAAATTTATTTTCTAATGTATTTCCATAAACAAATGTGTGCTGGTACAGTGTTATAGAAACAAACTTGAAGACAAAGGTGAATCCTGTCCCTGAAACATAGTATTCTGTTACCCTCATTACTTGCAATACATAGATGATGGAAAAAGTCCATGAAATAAATGATTTAAATATCGTGTGCCATCCTCAGGATCTTATAGAAGAGGATTAGTTGACCAGGTAAGTGACTAATATCTTAAAAACCGTGCTCCATGAGTTACTTTGGAACTTCGGCAAACTTTGGCAAAATTTTTGGTATCCTGAGGCTTATTAGTAAAGTAACAATATTTGTGTTACAGGGGAGACCACACAGAAACAATTGACATTGCTTATGATCCAAATGAGGTCACATACAGGGAGTTACTGGATGTATTTTGGAAGAACCATGATCCTACTGCAAAGACAACACTGCAGGTATGTCAACACCCATGTCTGCAATGACAGTGTGAAATTGTAATCCTGACACAAGAGTGAGGCATTTGTCTTTTAATTTCTTGTATATTAGATATCAAAATGGTCAGCATTGTTCAGTACTATTAGTTAGATTTTGCACCACATTTGTGGGAGAAACACATACCACATAGCAATATTGATTGCACTTTGTTTAGAGTGTTATAGTACTTTAAAATATGATTGACTAGTATGAAGACAGTTACAATTGCAGCAAGAAATGTTGACAGTTCCAATTTCTAGCTGTGGTTTCTATAGGTAACCCTTTAGTTGATCTGTTTGTATCATAGCGTTAGAGGGATACTTGGAAATCACAGTTTGACTGAAAGTCCAACCATGAATTTTGAAGGTTCTTAGCTTGATAGATGCCACTGGCAATGCTGACAAAGTAAATGTACCCTGTTTGGACTATGTGTGGCACAGTACATGTAATAATAATCCTAAAACAACTACCAAAGGTTTCAAACTTTTGCCTTTATTTTCTGAAGATTTGTGGCTGCCACCAACAGACAGACACACACACACACACACACACACACACACCTTTTATTATACTGTATAAATGATACATTTAGTACAGGCAATGCATGCACATTCCAGCCACAAAAAAACAGATTACTGCAGTCTTGGCTAGTTGCATAACAACACACTGTGCAGTGAACAGCTGTGTTTCTCTTGGTGCAACTCTTTGACTTGGTTGGGATGTAATTATGTATAGCAATAAGAACAAAGGAAGAGAAGAAGGCCATTAGTGATTTATATGTATTTATATTGCAGTATGCATCAATCATTTTCTATCATGATGACGAGCAGAAGAAGTTGGCTGAAGAAACATTGAAAGAGGAAGCCAAAAAGTTTTCTGATCCTATTCTTACAAAAATTTTGCCTGCTACAGTTTTTCATGATGCTGAAGAGTAAGTACTGTACTTTCTGATGAGAACAGCTTTGACCTTGATAGCATGAGCAGAGGTCTCTTGTCTTGGGTCTAACCTTGTAGAATTAAAATGTAGGTCCTGTGAAGAACAGACATCTCCATGGCTGTAAAAGGTAGCTCTTAACTGGACTGCACTCCAGCTAATATATTTTTAACTGGAATACTTCAGTTATTGGTTATAAACTTCTCCTTCTACCACCATGGCCAAAGTCATAGCTATTCTCTTGAGTAAACATTAGTGTATATGTGTATTAATTTTTATATGTGCAGATGTTTATATTTTAAGATGATACAAAAGATTTAATGAGATGTTGCTTTTGTGCAGCTATCACCAGAAATACCGTTTACAGCAGCATCCTTCTCTTTTGAAGGCCATTAATTTGGAGCCTGGACCAAAAGTGAAAAGCTCTCACCTGGCTGCAAGGCTTAATGGATATGTTGTTGGGAAGGGTGGCCTGGCCCAATTTGATGCAGAAGTAAAGAAGCTTGGCTTGGATGACAACACTGCCAAGATCGTGCGGGATCTAGTTGCAGAGAATGAGGGTCGACAGCTTGTCTGCTAAATCCGTGGATAAGGGAAACGTTGTTATAGTAGGATTATTTGCATAACATCCCTGGCATGTAGTTAGCAATCCTGGTCTGATGCCACAAGTTATGAAGACATATGCATCCTTCTGTATTCAGACAGGAAGGACTGGCTGTCAGTTCAGTCACCATCTGTCATGCAGTAAGGGAGGTTCATTGATTTTGTGCTGTATCAAAATGAAATTTCCTTCACTAAATGTATTATGTGTTTCTATAAAGTGTTTGTATTTTCTTAAAAAATTAACATACTTGCTTTTATACTGTTTGAGGTTATTTTATATTTTTATTACTGGTGTTTTATACATTCTTGGGACCAAACATGATTGTACACTGAAAATGCATACCTCAGCTCTTTGTTTAAATGTTTGTGGTGATTTTAATGATCCCAATTAATTATGAATATTGAGACTGTACTGTATGCTGTTGTTTAATATAAACATTTTAAAATATCTACAAAATTGTAACCAGAAGGTCCTGTCACCTGAGGTGATGCCACATACCAATGTGATGCCATGTCAGTAACAGACACATACCAGTGTTTCTTCAGGAAGATGGGGGTAGCAAGTTCCCCTAAAGTGTTGGTACTTGCCTGCCAATACAGCATGTTGTCACATTCCAGAAGACACAGTAAAATGAGTACTTCAAATCATACAACATGATGATGCTGCAGCTTGTTTAAATCAATTTGATTGGCGGTGTTCTGTAATTGATATGAGACACATTAATGACGTTTATTGTGAGCAGTCTTCCAGGTTTGTCTGTTACATAGTGTAATGTGCTTATCTGGTATTTTGAATGAATGTGCTGCCAGCATTGTCAGGATGACTCATATATCCGGAATATAAATTGCATTGAATCATCGATCACAAATAGAATTTGTATGTGACGTTTGTATACAACTGTATATGTAGGACACACAGTACTTCCATTTACATGTATGTTGTACTGAACTGTCTGGTAATAGCCCAAATGGGCCACAATATATTGCAGGCTTAATAAAATTTGCTTTAACAGAGAACAGAGAAGTTGTCCTTGTGCTCACCATTAAGGTATATGGGGGAATGACAATGGGGTGCAGAGGGAACACTTTACCTTACCGACATGTATTATTTTACTACCAGTCATCGATGCCAACCCAAAAGAGAATTGTGTGTGTTGCTTTGTTACTGGCTACTAACTAGTGCTCAAAAAGGAGAGGGTTAGAACTGTAAAGTTAAATGTCCTTGAAGTTATGGCAGGTGGTGGCTTTATTATTTATTTGTTTGTACTTCTCTTCTAGACATTATCTTAATGATGAAGACTGAGTTGGAATGTTGACACAGGTAAGATTACTGCTCATTGTGTGCTCTGACACAGTACACAGACTGCACAAAGGTTTTGTTTACATTAGAAATGTCATGTGGTTTCTTGGTACACATGTAAATGTAATTTTGTTTAAGCCTCTAAGGAAAGTGCAGCCTTCCCAGTGCCATTGTTCACAAGCATTGTATGTTCAGTAGAATATGTGCAGATCTCTTATGCAGAAGGTAAAATCAGACAATAAACGTGGAAAATACGGATAGAAATTTATTTACTGCCTTAAGTACAGTGTGACTACTTGAGCCCATTTGCATGAGACTCGCAATTTCTTCACAACTTTTTGAAAAAAAAGTACACTGAATTTAATAAAAGTTTCACAAATGGCTTAGTCACTCATACAAAGTCACAAAGAGACTTGTTTTATATCCTATGGGCCAAGGCCCCGTGTATCTGGATTGAATGAACTAAATAAACAATCAATCAGTCAATGTGGTCTTGACATAAGGCATTTTATTTTAATTTGTACAGGATGCCAAAGTGCGTTTGGGGTCACGGCGTCCCCAAAGTATACTCACTCAGGCACCTTTGTCCCCACAGAAGTACGTATGCTTACTGGGGCCTGTCATTGGATTCTACATAACCAGGACAAGCGAAAAGGCGTCGTTAGGTGAGTGCTTTGATTCTTTCTTCATGGAGCATAAAAATAGTCATGTGGGTGGAAACCAGTGCCGTCGGTGGCCTATTAACGCTAAAAGCGTGTGTCGGTACAGGGGTACAGGAATACCCATAAAGATTTTTGAGTGACTGTGTGTTTCGTGACAATCGGCGAAGTGAAAGCCAACCTTTACCTAGGGACTTAAATTAATTTCTATCCGTACGTGTACGTTCAACATTCATTGCCCGATTTGGGTGAAGTTCGGTATAAAAGATATGCATGTAATGCCGTTGAGCTTGGGTGATTTTTGTGAAAACTGGCGCGTGCATTAGCGTATTTATGGATGTAAATGAAATTACGTTCATGTACTTACAGCGTAACCGAATGAGATACTGAAAGCAAAGAACGGCAGAGTTAAGCTTGCTGTATGCATTACGTTACGCACCGTACCCTTACGCGCTACACCACTTGCAGTTTCTTCTTTACGTTTAATGTGTTGATGCAAACTGGTGGTTGTTAGCGCGCCTTATCCACCGTGTGTGAGAGCATTTGCCTTTCGCCCCACGAAAAGGTAGTAGAATGTGCTTTCATGTTCTGTGTTCAGGCTGTGTAGGTTATGTTGGGAAAGTAGGGAAAGTTTTCACGTATTTCAGATCATGCATTGGATATCACAATAGCTGATGTACAAGGGGACTGTGCAGGAAAGCTGGGCCGTCTATTTTGTTTACACTTCTGTGCTTGTTTTATTGTTTGTTTACCGTGCGAACCATTTGGTTTCAGATTAAGAAATATAACGCATTTACATAACTTCATTGAAGAGATCAAGTACTATTTGGCGTAAATGCAAGAAATATGTGCCAAGTACATACAATGTAATGTGTCATGACCCTTAGTAGGCGTGTGTTGATTGTGAAACAGGATACTGCACATTACTTCCGTATAGGTTATGATAAGAAATCTAGTCATATTTAGACTTACCCGTCCTCCATTAAGCATAATGGGCCAACGAGGATCAACAGCAGCTTCCAGTGTAAGGGTGATAATGGTTTGTTAATTTAAATGGTAGATTGTTTATGACAATAATGTTTTATAATAGCGAGTATAATACATTACAGAGGATGCTTACGTTATTGCATGACATCGATATTCCAACGAAGAAGGCCACATTTGCCATGGCCTGTTTCTGGGCACCAGATTCATTATTTGGAGTACAGAATGGTGTTATTCGAACTCGTGTTGGATTTGCAGGCGGTACAACAGAAAATCCTACCTATCACAGTATGTAAGTGGCATAAATTCATTAGTTAAGGAACCCATGTATAACATTGGTGTTAGGTAGTATTTGTTAACTGTCACATTTGGTGACACTGACAGAAGTGTATGTGAAGTTCCACACACTACCTGAATCCTGCATTGTTTTTTGATAAGAGAAGACTGGTATGCCTGGCATTTTCATTTGGACATGAACCTTAAAGAAATAGGATGGGAGGGTGTGGATTGTATTCAGCTGACTTGGGGGCAGAAACAGGTGTCAGGCTGTTTTGAGCTTTGCATTGAACCTTTGGGTACAGAAAAGGAAGGGGATTTCATGACTAGCTAAGGAACTAGTAGATTTTTAGGAATGACTGTGCTCCGTCTAGTTGGTTAGGTAGATCCTTCACTGGTCCAAGTCAAAGGATGTAAAACATGTCATAACAAAAGTGCCAAACTTATGTCAGATATAAATAGAAGTAACTACTTGACACAATTGTGAACATATATGTATAGTTGTAGTCTATTTAAACAAACTATGTAACATGATACAGCAGAACTATTTTAGTTATTACATATAGGAAACACTAGTATCAAAGCTTAAATTGTATTTGACTACATAATTCTAAAAACTACAAACACCATTAAGAGCAAACATAAAGTATAGTGTAAATCAGCATGTCCACTACTCTAAGAAACGTTTTATGTGTGTCCTTAAATAGCTTAAAAATTTTAAACTTACTTGTGAAATGGAGTACTAATGTTGTCATTCTAATTTTTCTTGAAGAAGATGGTGGTGTTTCTTGTGACTTTCAGTATGCTTGGTGGGCCAGGATAGCATAGTCGGTACAGCAACTCACTTCGGGCTGGACAGTCCAGGGATCAAATCCCAATGGGTGCGAGATTTTCTGCGACCGTCCAGACCAGCCCTGGGGCCCACTCAGCCTCCTATACAGTGTGTACCGGGTCTTTCCTGGGGGTAAAGCAGCTGAGGCATGGTGTTGACCATCCACCCCCATCTAGCACCAAGCTTAAAGAAAGGGTAGAGCTACACCTTTACTCCCCCTCTTGGTCTTTGTGGCCTGTTCCAGGGAGAACTGTACCCTTGTTACTTTACCTTCAGTATATTTGTGTCTGGAAGACTGATGTTACAAGAAAATTGAATGATTTTTTTAAGTGATAGTTTGACTGTGCATTCAGGTGGAAAAGCAGCAATGTCCTTCCATCAAGTTGTGTTCACTGACAACACAAAAGTTTGCTGCATGAAAGCACCGTTGAGAAGAATAAATGCATTGTGAGAAAGTGAAACATAAAGTTGTCGCAATGCTTAATTAAATATCGCATAATGATTTGTAGAGATGTTGAGGTGTCATTCCAGGCACTGTGTGGCACTATGGAGATGACTGGTTAGTTTCAGAGGCCAGCTGCTTTACTGCATCAGAATGACTCCCTGGTCCCTGATGGGTAGGAAGTTGGGCAGGCCCCAGAGCTAGTACAGATACTGTGGAGAAAAGCCTCTTGCCCCTGATGAGAAGTGAATTTAGGTTCTTTGGTTTTTCAGCCTGTGGCTTTGTCAGTGTAAGTGTGATGTCTGCCTTCTGTGTAGCGGAACATTATTGTATCTGACGAATGTCCCTAGACACTTCTGCACTGTCTCTCATAACATATAAAAATTTTATTTGCAATGAACGTGTGTTAGATGTGCTGTGAGCCTCACAGAGCCTTCTTTAAACCTGCTGTTTACTGCAGTACATTGAACTTACAGATATGGACCCCTTAGCATGGTAAATAGGACTGGCTGTGAGTTGTGCCCTGATCGCTGTCACAGTAGACTGTCTGTGTGAAGTGTAATGAGAAGTATTCAGATATTGTGATGTTCCTGTATAACAGAATTCTTACTTGAAATGTCGATTCTCTGCCAGTGTACACCAGCATTATGTCAGTCTGTCTGTTAGCACTACATGTACGTTAACATTACACAATTAAATGTCAGTCTCCAGTGCCATGTTTTCAGGTGCAGGAGGTTTACAAAGCGGAGTGAGACACCAAGATTACTGAGTCCCAGCCTTTTTGACCTGTTGTAGGTTTTCACGATGGTTGTTCTTCAGTTGATGGTTGTTTTGTGGTTTTTGCACTATGTATTACAGGTTTATTCTGATGTTTTGGAGTAGCATACTGCCTTCATCTTCAGGGTGACTGATTGGGTGAAGGTGAATACTAAAGTAATTGGGAGGAGGGAATTCATCAGTTGTGCCACAACAGACCATACTGCAGGGCATTAAACCTTGAAGAAACGCACATCAAATGAGGACCCCATCTTAACATAAAAGATATTTAATGGATGAACACATATTGACGTGTGTACATCTAGGCTCTGTGAATTTAAGAAATGCATAAAGATAAAGACTGTTGCGATCTCAGAACCGCTGTAAATGATTTTGATACGTTTCGTGCTCCATGCCTTAATTTGATGCATAAATAATTAAAAGACCAACAGATGCACTTTGGATTGATGGATGTAATTTTGTTGCATAGTGGTGACCAACATTTCGGCCACATGGTGACCACTATGCAGCTGGAGAAATGATGTGCTTTGAAGTTCTCAGGACCCTTGGAATGACCCTATGCACCCTCTCTATTCCACTCCACAGACCACAGGTTGGAATGCACTTATCTAGACCATGGCACTGTGTGGGGGATGTGACAGGTGTTTAGTGAATGTAATGAAATGTCTGTTTACAGAGGGGATCATACAGAAGCAATTGAAATTGACTATGATGCTAATGAAGTATCATACAGTGAATTGCTGGATTTGTTTTGGAAGAACCATGACCCAACTGCAAGAACATCTAAACAGGTATGTGGACTGACACAGAAAGGTTTACCTGATACACAAGTGCTCTAGTGGCAGAACTTGTAAGTTAAGTACTGTCCATTGGACACTCCCATGACATAGTTCCAACCATTTCCTGTTCTCATATCTGCTTATTATTCATCTTCATGAAGATTCAGGTCAAATAGTCCAAGTGCTTTTTGGCTGTCTGACCCTGATGACAGGCACCACAGTCATTCAAAACATCTGTATCTATTTGCCAATCAACATGGCGTAACTCTTCACAAAACCGTACTCTTTATAAATGTCATAGTGAGAACCTGAACCACAAGTCTGCCTTTATGTTATCCTCATGTCTGTTCCAGAGGGCTTCCCCAGCAAAATTATGTATGTATTCCTTATGTGTTCTTAATATGAATACCTGCTCTCAGAATTTTCATCTCTGACTGCTGTAATTATGACTTAAGGAACCTTACTTATTGAGCAGCCTTTGTAGCATCGGTTGTGAGACTGATGAGTGATTGTGAATAGGAAGACATGAAAGGATGTGGCCATGGCCTCTGCATTGCTCTTGCAATGACATAGAGCAGCTGAATAAACCCCAGAAAGTGTTGTTCTGGCTTGCCATTGTCAAGTGTTGGTTGGACATCGGCCGAATGAACCAAGTGGGATGTGTTGCTGCTGGACATAGCATAACACAGAGTATTGTGTTCATGTTCATATAGTGCTGAATTTCATATCTATGTGAAACTTTGGCCTTTCATAGTATCATGATGTATTATGTTCTTGTCCAAGGTTTTAAATGGGTATTTGATGTGGATAGTAAAATAATCATGTACAAGGGATTTACATTCAAAGTAACAGCAGTATTTTGGCATCATGTTGCAATTATTCGTATCGCTGTGTGTTTGTCATGTGAAACAGTACTTTGGTACAGCCGTAACATCGGGCAAGCTTGAGATGGTCTGTGTTTACTGTGGGTCCACGCAGGCACTGGATCTGATTTTGAGCCCTGGCTGATGACTGAACTTTTAATCACTTGCAACAGCAGTGGGGGAATGATGAGTGGCATTAGAGAAGTGAAATTCTTAAAAGAAAGCTACCCCACTGTGTCTTTGTTTCTCACAAATCCCACAGACTGTTGTAAGATTTGTCCTCTTAGAAACAAATGTACATTGTATTGTACTACTTATTTATATCTTTTGTATCATTTGTTAGTATTATGTTCTGTAACTCAATTTGAGATAAACCACATACTCCTTCAGAATCTTCACTTATCAGTTAAATGCCTAAGCAGAATATATTTAACTTTGTGCATGATTATCAGATGACCCTACCATTTTCCAGATGCCATACCAGTCTATATTTCCGGTACATGCAGTATTTTTGTGTACTGTGCATTGTCCTGTAATCGGCACTGGCATATGTGTGAATTTACTTGCTTTCAGTACACTTCGCTGATTATGTATCACGATCAAGAGCAAAAGGAGTTAGCTGAGAAAACATTGAAAGAAGAGGAAAAAAATAAATCAGCATACATTGTCACAAAAATCTTGCCTGCCACGAAGTTCTACGATGCTGAAGAGTAAGTCAGTCAGTGACCAGTCGAATTGTTAGTTGTTGATGTGGCACACAGGCCACGAAGCACTGCACACGCGCCACCCAGTGTTTCTGTTATGTTTCAGAATAGTCCTTAGTGACTAAAGCTATGAATATGCTTCCAGTAGATTAGATGATTTTGCAAGACATGTAACACTATGTGGTTTTTCAAGATGAGCCTAGCAGTAACCATGCTGTTCTGACTGCAGCTATGGACAGTGTTAGGGAGCTCAGCTAGCAAGACATCTAGTCACTGTAGAAACACTTGTGTCATGTAAATGTTTGATGTGATTCAGTGCTTAGCACAGTGTGAACACTGCATGCTTTATTTGCAGTTACCATCAGAAGTACCGTCTGCAGCAGCACCCATCACTTATGGAGGCAGTAGGTCTGATTCCTGGAAATAAACTGAAGAGCTCGCATTTGGCTGCAAGACTTAATGGATATGTTGTTGGGAGAGGTGGCCTGGCCCAGTTCGATGCTGAAGTGTCACGCCTGGGTCTGGATGAGAAGACGGCAGATTACATTCATAAACTTGTGGTGAAATATGAAGGTCATGGATTATTCTGTTAATTTATACTTGTAGTAAGAGCAGGGGGTGAATGTCTACCCTCCCCCCACCCCCTGACAAAGGCATATCTTAGATGAGATTCTTGGCACAGGCAAACGCTGGGAGTGCTTTGTATCAGTTGGTGAATCACCACAACACGCAAATCAAAAGGCACACAGTCCCTACAGGAAGCAGCACTATGGAATTAAATTCATATCAGTTTTCTGGATTTGATGTTGTCCTTCGAATGTGATGCCCCACCACTGAACCTGGCATCCTAGGTGGCCACTTAGTTTGCCTTCGCATGCATGTAGCAGTAAGCGGAATACAATATGAGGTAATGTAAATGAAAAGCATCATTGTTTTAAATTGAAATAATAACCAGTTTATTCTTTAACTGTAAATTTTAACGTGTTATGAGAATGTGTTTATTTATTGAGTTGCTGTTTTAATAATTAATATGCAGTCAAATTCGGTTATGATGCCACAGAGATGGAATAAATTGTATAGTTATGAATGAGTGTCGATGTTGTATGCTAAAAGTGAAGGAAAAATATTTCAAGACAAAATACAGGCCAGCAGGCATGTTGCTGACTGTTAATACTATAATCTGTCTCAAACTCAAATTACAGTTAAAATTCATAAATAAAAGTTACACCTCTGTAATTGCAAATTTTCGTACAGGTTTGTGCCAGACAGTACATTAACTTAAAGTTAACATTTAGTAACAACAAAAGTTATCATCAGAAAAGGACCGCTCACTGGGACATTGTCTCATCTCACTGAAACCACTTAAGCAATGAACCATCAACTTCACCTCATTCAGGCTTTCGAAATCACTTTACTTACTTACAAATTCCTTTTATAATAGTAAGGAATATTTTAATTAACAGAGATATTGCATTGAAATTTAAATGAACAATTAGTTTTAAGTACTTTAATGCTGCACTCTATTTATAACTAAGATTCTTCCAACACTGTGTATATTATA